>Ga0207849_100060_pt1 | contig 143752 bp, 110 predicted proteins | sample TtaePargueraPR_12_FD_187277 | JGI IMG/M metagenome (GOLD analysis project Ga0207849, IMG submission 187277) | Aerobic enrichment media microbial communities from Bioluminiscent Bay, La Parguera, Puerto Rico - Tt and P2 (4) (SPAdes) | ecosystem: Environmental > Aquatic > Marine > Unclassified ... | reverse complement strand
CAGGAGCCTCTCCAGCAAAACCAATAAGAAGCATAATTTTAGATGCAGCGTAGAGCATTCCAATTGCAACGACTAAAGCAATGGAGCTAATGATCCAATCAATGGGTTTGGGGCTAATTGCCTTTTTGTAACGCAACAATCGCTTGCCGGTAAAGGCCAAGTAAAAACTAAAAACAGCAATGCTTTGTAAAAATGAATTATCGCGTAACAAAGCCATGATAATTGCAGTGACGATCACCGTCATCATACTCCAAAAGTAAATGCTGCCACTTTTGATGTGTAATTTTTGACCTTTCTTACTCAAGATTGCTGCAAACCCACTTATAAGGGCTAAACCGCCTGCAAATGCATGAATAAAGAGGGTAGTTTGAATAAATGTTTCCATGATTAATTTTTAATTAATGATTTATAGGCTTTCCATCGTTCCGGATAAAAAACCAATTGGATAAAATTGAATTCGATCGATTTTGAAGTGTATGTGAGCCCGTTTTGTTTTAAATCGACTTTGGGATTGTATCGCAAATTGGTGCGGAGAATAAAAAAGTCAGTCTTTGAAAGGCGTATGTCCCAACCGAAAACCAAACCATAGGCCCAACTTTCTTCTTTGTGATTGGTTACTGTTCGTTGAACGTCTTTTTCATTCAAGTGGTAATAATCTCTCGCTGTAAAGGGACCAACAAAAGGCACAAAACCGTGAAAATCGAACAAGAACTTAAAGGCTTCTAAAGCCACCGATTGCTTTTTGAGTGAATAATTGTAATCAAAAGCAGTTTCTTCTTGTTTGTGTCGACGATAGGAGAGTCTGATTGCTGCATCTGTTTGATGGAAATAATAACCCAAAGCCATGTCTAAACCGATATTGCCTTCAATTTCATCATTGAAAAAAGGTTTTCGCGAGGCGTGTTCTGATTGTTCCAAAGGAATGTATGCACTCAAACCCAAACCGACTGAATAAGTATTGAGTTTGTTTTCTTGCTTGAGTTCTTCTTTGAGTTTGGCAAAAAACCGCTGATTATTCTCACTTTCATAGGAACGACTGAAGTCCATTACTTTTTTGATACTGAGTGAAAAAGTATAGTTGTTGAGCTTGGTCTCGGAGAATTGCTCTCGATCTATAGCTGTTTGAAAAGTGGTGTTTGGAAAGTAATGGGCGGAAACTCCCAAGATAAAGTGCTGCTTTGTTCGATAACTTAAGCCGGCTTCAGTAAATGTTTGCCAGTTTCCGTAAGTCGGTCCATTGGCAAGTTGTAAGCTCATTCGATTAAAACCAAGGCCTGTAAAAGGACGCAGACTTTGGCTTTTTAGTTTGAATGGATAAAAACGAAAGCCGGTGATTACATTGTTGCTGTATGTTGCATCTTTATTACCGGAAAGGGGAATTGATACAAGGGGAATAGACAAGTAGAAATCGGCATGTCCCCAAAAGTGGGTGCCCCCAATTAATATACGCGGCTGCAATTGACTTGCTAACTCTTTGTTCTGTATAACTCCATTTTGAATGAAAGCAAACGACTGGTTTTGAGGACTAACTTCAGTTGCTAATCCGACATAAGATTCCGCAAAGCGATAGCGGCTTTTTTGTGAGAATACGCTTGAGCTCAAGCAGCAGATTGTGATGAAAAAGAATAGTGCTCTCATCTTTTTTTCTGACAAAGGAAAGGCTACATGCTACTCTTAATCAAATTTTTGTGATGAGTGTCAAGTTGTTGTGACGAATGACAAAGGGTATAGGGAAGAAAGTAAAAAGCCCTACACAAGTGTAAGGCTTTCTACTAATTTGATTGGTTTTTCAATCGACTATTCAGCAATAATCAACTTCTTCATTTCATTCTCAATTCTAATAAAGTAAACTCCATTACTCAATTCATTTAGGTTAAGTGTTGTTTTTTGATTAGAAATGAATCGCTCAAAAACAACTTTTCCATTCAAGTCAAATACTTGCAAGGGAGTATTTTTAGTGCTAGTTGAATTATTTACTTCAATAATTAACTGTCCGTTTGTAGGGTTTGGATAAAAATTGAAGTTTCCTTTATTGTTACTTTCAAAAGACCTTAACCCAACTGAAATAGGTCCACTTCCCGGAGTACCGTAAACTTGAAAGCTGTTGATAATTTGTCCTTGAATAGCTGTAGCTGAGGCAATCCAATTTTGTCCTAGCATATTGTTGCTGCTTGAGTCTGCTAACTCAATAGAAGCTCCACCACCGTCGGGTTCTCCGGCATTGGCTCCACTTGGCCATGGTGCGGCATCGTCATAATCAACGGAGTCAATTGAACGACCAAATTGATCCGCTAGTACAATTAATTCACCTCCGTTACTCAAGCCTCCGCTTGTCCAAACAAAATCGGCATCAAAACCATAACGATTTCTAAAAGCCGAAGAGTCATAGGCGATAATAACATATTGTCCTACTGCAATTGAATCTTCAGCTCTAAAAGTGTGTGTTATTCCATTTGGAAAACTAAATCCATTAAGTGCAACTGTTGCTGTATCTACATTCAATATCTCAATGTATTCAGTTGTATCCGTTCCGCTTTCCGCAGCATTGTACATAATTTCAGTAATCACCAACTTTGCAATGTAGGTAGTTGGCTCAATTACATTCACAGAGTCAATTACTGAACAAGCATTTGCGTCTGTTATTGTAACATAATAACTTCCTGCAGTTAGTCCGCTAATGCTTGCAGTATTGTCGTTATTCGACCATAAATAGCTGTAAGGTGTTGTACCTCCATTTGCTGAAACGCTTGCTGCCCCATCATTTCCTCCAATTGTTGAAACATTATTATCAACTGTAGCCGTTGCCGTTAATACAGCTGGTTCTGAAACAGTAGCTGAGTCAACAAGAGTTGCTCCCTTATCGTCGGTAACAGTTACCACATAAGTTCCGGCAGCTAAGCTATCAATTGAAGCTGTAGTGTCTGCATTACTCCATAAATAGCTGTATGGACTAACTCCTCCGTTTACACTAATACTAATTCCTCCATCTTGCAAACCATTACAGCTTACATTAGAGTCTACTACAATCGTTGCTGTTAATGCAGCAGGTTCAGTAATAATTACAGAATCAATGCTATAGCATAGATTAGCATCTGTAAGGGTAACAATATAAGTTCCTGCTGAAAGATTGTTAATTGTATCTGTGGTAGCAGAATTTGACCAATTATAAGAGTAAGGAGACGTTCCGCCGTTAGCAGTTACATAAGCTTCACCATCAGTTCCACCATTAATACTCACATTATTTACCACTGTTGTGTTTATTGTCAATGCTATTGGCTGACTTACTAAGGCAGTGTCTGTAGCAGTACATCCATTCGCATCAGTAATAACCACAGAGTAATTACCGGCTGAAAGATTGTTAATGGTGTCTGTTGTAGCTGTATTCGACCATAAATAAGTATAAGGTGCTGTTCCACCACTTACAGTAGTGAAAAGTTTACCATCATTTCCTCCATTACAGCTTACTAAAGAGTCAATCGTAATTTGGGTAGTTAGAGCAGTTGGCTCAAGTATTGAGTCAATAGCTGTGGTTGAACATCCATTGGCATCCGAAATAGTTACTGAGTAGTTTCCGGCGGCTAGATTGTTAATTGATGAAGTAGTAGCACTATTTGACCAAAGATAAGTATACGGCGAAGTTCCTCCGCTTACATTTACGCTCATTCCACCATCAGTTAAACCATTGCAAGAGATATTGCTATCTACTGTAAGGTTTGGCAAAAGCTCATCTGGATCTCCCAAAATAATTGTTGCTGTAGCAGTTGCGCTGTTCGCATCTGTTACTGTAACAGTGTATGAGTTTGAATCTAAACCCGTGATTGATGCAGTTGTAGCGCTATTACTCCAACTATAGGTGTAAGGTGAAGTTCCTCCAATCGCCGATGCCGTTAAACCACCATCACTTGCACCATCGCAGCTAATTGTTGAATCAGTGTTAATGGTTACGATTAGTGAATTTGGTTGACTAATAAAAATTGAGTCATTAGTTGAGCATCCGTTTGCGTCAGTAAGCGTTACATAATAGGTAGCAGCTGAAAGTCCTGTAATACTGCTATCAGTTGAGTTCGTTGACCATAGGTAAGTATATGGTTGTGTTCCTCCGCTGGCAATAACAGTCGCACCACCATCATTTCCTCCATTTACAGAAACATTACTGTCTGCGACTACATTAGTAGTTAGCGGATTAGGCTCTAAAATAGAATCGGTTTCAACAGTAGTACAACCATTATTATCAGTAATAGTTACTGAGTAACTTCCGGCTGTAAGTCCTGTTATAGAAGCGGTAGTAGCTGAATTAGACCATAAGTAAGTATAGGGAGAAACACCTCCATTTGCAGAAGCAGTTAATCCACCATCTGCTCCACCATTACAGCTAACATTAGAGTCAACTGCAATGCTTGCTGCTACGGCTGTTGGTTCGCTTATATTGTTATTGGCAGTTGTGGTGCATCCGTTGGCATCTGTTATTGTTACAGAGTAATTTCCATTAACAACATTTCTCAAGGTGTCTGTTGTAGCTGCATTCGACCACAAATATGTATAAGGAGTACTTCCTCCATTTGCAGTAACATATAGTTTTCCATCGTTTCCTCCGTTACAACTAACGTTTGAATCTACAGTAACAGTTGCAGATAAAGCAGTCGGCTCTGTAACATTTGCAGAGTTTGTGGCTGTACAACCATTATCATCGGTAATCGTAACAGAATAGCTTCCTGCCGCAAGAGCTGTAATGTTGCTATCTGTTGAGCTAGTTGACCATAAGTATGTGTATGGAGCAGTTCCCCCATTTGCAGAAGCAGTTAAACCACCATCCGTTTCACCATTACAAGAAACGCTTGAGTCAACTACAACAGAAGCTAGAAGAGCACTAGGCTCAGTAATATTTATAGAATCAATTACAGTTGCCGAAGAAGCATCAGTTACTGTTACGTAATAAACACCTGCTGAAAGTCCTGTAATACTGCTATCTGTCGAGCTAGTCGACCATAAATAAGTGTATGGGGAGGTTCCTCCGCTGGCAAAAACAGTGGCTCCTCCGTCACTTCCACCATTGCAAGAAACGCTTGAGTCAACAGTAATAGAAGTAGACAAAACAGGAGCAGACGCAGGGCAGTTGGCATTGTGAGCACCTAATGAATCTGCCATGTCTTGTGCAAAAACCATCCACTCTGAAGCAGAAGATACCGACCAATCCTTGTTTCCTTCCTGAACAGAAGGATCTCTAACCAACGTTCGGTTGGCAGTTGTGCCGTTCGTAGAATTAGTTCCGGTAATTGACCATCCTGACCCCGGATCAACGCCAATTACACCGAATATATCAAGCGTGTCGCCATTATTATCCATCAATAATATAGCATCATCACCATTCCAGTTTATAGCTGAATTGTTTGTTGTATCTGCTATAGCAAGAATAGTTGCATTAGCACCTGAATTGGCAATTACATAAGTGCTATAGGCGGGAATTGAGCCACTAAAAGTAAAAAAGCCATTTGCAGCTGTGTTACCATTAGAAAATAAATGAAGCTCATAACCGGTAACATTAATTGTATTAGGACTTGGGTTGTAAACTTCAATAGCTTTATTGATACTTGAGCCTTCAATATACTCCGAAATAAACAAATCGGAACATTGAGCTGAAAGCCCTTGAATACTGAATAGGCTAATGATAAAGAGAGATAGTTTTTGTAAATGTTTTTTCATGATATGAATTATTTTTTACAAATGTATCATAATTAAAAAGTTATGTCCAGTATATTTTGTTAAATAATGGTTACCTCTATGCTTCCGCAGTATTTAGGGGGTGTTTCTAATAACTTAAGTACTCATTTTTTAGTCAAATTGTTTAATTATTTGAAGTTCTGATTAAACAATATTGAAAAACAACTGTTATTATTTAACTAAAAACTTAAGCCATGATAATCGGAATTGACTTTGGAGCTAAAAATGCGGGAACAACAGTAATTGCAAGAATGTATGAGCATAATAAAGTTGATTTTTTCTCAGCCGAGAAAAACCAAGATGCGGACGAATTCATTAAAAAATTTATTGAGGAACAGGAAGATATATGGTTAGCTTACATTGATGCACCTTTATCTTTGCCAATGGTTTACAAAAGAATTAATGGCAGTAACGACTTCTTTTACAGAGAAGCCGATCGACTTACCGGGGCAATGTCACCTATGTTTTTGGGTGGCTTAACGGCAAGAGCCATGAAACTAAAACTGGAAGTGGAGGCGATGGGTATAAAAATGGTAGAAACTTACCCTTCAAAATTGGCAGAAGTACTTCATTTAAAAGAAAAAGATTATAAAGGAGATAAAAGTCAGATTCCGGTTTTGTGCGATGTGTTAAAAGAAGTAAGCAGTTTTGAGTTTGATAATGAGAAGGTAGTTGACTGGCATCACTTTGACGCCCTGCTTTGTTTGTATTCTGCCAAGCGTTTTGAAATGCAAGCTGCCATGGTATTTGGCAAAGCCGAAGAGGGAGTAATTACTGTTTAAATTATGCTTAGGCTTTCTTGCCTGATTTTGCAGCTTCCTTAAAATATTTCCAAGGAACGACTAACATTCCAAAGCATTCGCCTTCTTCTTTTCCAAGATGTTTGTGATGCACTTTATGAGCTTTACGAATAGCTCTAAAATAAATGTTGTCGGTTCTTTTAAACCAATTTAATCGTTGGTGAATAAACACATCATGAACGGCAAAATAAGCCATTCCATAAAATAAAATCCCCAAGCCCATAGATAGTCCGTATGCAAAAATTCCTTCATTCCACAAGATGAAAAGTGTAATGCTGATGACAGCATAAAAAATAAAAAAGGCATCATTTCTTTCAAACCAGCCCTTTTCCGGCTGATGATGGTCGCGGTGGAGTGTCCACAAAAAACCATGCATTACGTACTTATGCGTAAACCAGGCCATAAATTCCATGGTAAAAAATGTGGCAATTACCACCAAAATATGAATCAACAATTCCATAGTTCAAAATTACTTGCTTTTTATAACAATTAAGTGTTGGTTTTGTTATTGCGAAGTTTAATTTCCGTAATGAAATATTTTAAACTTTTGTGCATTTTTGTAAATAAGATGGCGCTAAAGTTTTTACAAAAAACCAAGCTTTTTTTTACTGAAAAAAGGATGACTACTTTTATCATGCTGGTGTTAATCAGTTGGATGTCTATTTGGTTTTTGAGGTTTTCTAAAAATTATCCACACGGAGACTCTATAGATTACATTTTAATGACAGAAGCAATCTATAACCACGGCACTCCAAACATTACTAAAAAAGACATTACTAATTATATTGATTTCTTAGAAGGAATGAATATAAGGGTGGAGAAAAAAATGGTTTACGATGATTTACTGGTTTTTCATCGTGAAATTGAAACAGATAGTTTATTCTTTGATCCCAATAAAATACAAAGTAAATGGGCTTTTATTCTTGGTAAAGGCGAAAAGGTGTACACTCAGCATTTTTGGTTTTACTCTGTATTGGCAATACCGGCAAGAGCTTTTTTAGAGCTGATTGATGGGGACTTTACTAAAACATTTTTAATTACAAACTTAACGCTCTTGTTTTTGGCTATTTGGCTGGTGCTAAAAAACAAAAAACTGAACTATCCTAAAAGATTAGTTATAGCAACTCTAATGGGGTTTTCTCCGGCTGTTTGGTATATGTATTGGCCACATGTAGAGTTATTTGCAGGAGTCTATACTTTACTGGCAATTGTTTATTTCTTTACCGATAAAAAAATAAGATCAGTTTTTATTTTATCCATTTTGTCACTTCATTATCCTCCATTAGCATTTTTAACATTGTTTATTATTGGAAACATCTTATATGAAAAAAGAGGAAAGTGGAATATTAAATTATTTAAAAAGCTTTTTATTGCTGCAGTTTGGGTGTTTATTCCAACTATTTTTAGTTTGCTTGTTTTTGGAGTCCCAAACATTATTACAGCTCAAGATTATTTAAGCTGGGAATTGGTTAGCTTCCATCGCTTTTTTTGGTTTTTCTTTGACCCCAATCAAGGTGTTATTCTTGCTATTCCTCTTTTTATTTTTGTTTTTATAGGCTTTGCTGTTTATGACTCCATTAAAAGGCAAAATGGTGTTTATTATTACTTAGCATCATCAATTGTTGTAATGTCCTTATTTTTTATGCAAATGAAAAATTGGAATCACGATGGAGAAATTACTAATAGATACGCTGTTTGGGTAGCTAGCTTAATTGTTGGCTTGGTGATTTTCCGAACTTTTAAAATGCAAAGCAAATTATGGATGTCTATTCTTATTCTACTTTTAGTAGCTAGCCAAATTGCAGTTATTTCTTCTCAAGCAGAGTACAAAAAAATCAGATACTCTTCATTAATGCTTCATTCGGTAGGAGAGTATGTACTTACAAAATTTCCTGACTTCTATAACCCAGATCCACTTATTTTAAAATACAGATTAAATGAGTTTGCATATTCATCAACGGATAGTGTTAAAGTAGTAGCTGATCAGAATAATAACATTAAGAAAATGATGGTGTATTTGCCGGCTTACAGGCAGTTGATACAAAGAGGAATGGATTCATCAAAACTAATGGATTTTATTGAGCATGCTAAAAAGTTTGATGCTTATGGACAAAAATGGTTTTATGTTAACGAGGGTGATTTTGCAAGCTTAGAGTACGAGCAGTCTAAGGATACCATGATTTCTTATATTGAGAATAAAAAAAGAGAAGATATTTATCAAAAAATTAAAAGCAATATTTTAAGCTCTCAAGAGTGGCAGGATAACATTAAGAAGCAAGCTAAGGAATGGGGAATTAGTTATGAAGAGGCACTTCATTCCAATATTGAACACATAATTAATGAAAATAAAAAGTAATAGATTGAATTACTTGTCAAAAATAAAGTGGAGTAAGATTAATACTGATAGAGTAACGACCATTATTATGCTGGTGTTAATCAGCTGGATGTCTATTTGGTTTTTAAGATTTTCTAAAAATTTCCCCAATGGAGATGGCTATGAGTATGTTATGACTGCAGAAGCGGTTTATAATCACGGCACTCCTGATATAAAAAAATCTGATGCAAAAGGTTATGTAAAGTACCTGGAAAGGATGAATGAAGAAGTTTATCTGAAATGGATTTACATTAATTTGATTAAATATATTGACTACATAGAAAGAGAAGAAATAACCTTTGAAAAAGAACGAATAAATGGAACCACTGGCTTTATTTTAGCAAACAATGGCAACATGTATGCTCAACACTTTTGGTTTTATCCAGCGTTAACAATTCCCGCAAGAGCATTATTGGAGTTATTCGATGCTGACATTGCCAAGTCTTTTTTAATGACACATTTGTGTTTGCTCTATATTGTAGTTTGGTTAATACTCACTAATAAAAAACTTAATTATCCCAAAAGAGTAGTGTTAGCTACTTTAATGTGTTTTTCTCCTGCAATATGGTATATACAATGGCCACATCCTGATTTTCTTGCCGGAATTTTTACTTTTTTGGCTATTATCTATTTCTTTACTGAAAGAAAAATCCTTGCAATTTTTATTTTATCAATCATCTCTTTTCACTTTCCTCCCTTAGCTTTCGTTGCTCTTTTTATGATTTTTAATGTGTTGTATGAGCAGTGGGGTAGCTGGAATGTTAAGCTGTTTTTAAAGCTTTTTACAGCTAGCATTTGGGTTTTTGTACCGGTAATTTTTAATTTAATGGTTTTTGAAGTTCCAAGTATCATTTCTCATATGGGTTATTTAAGTTGGGACTTTGTTACTCTTCATCGCTTTTGGGGCTTTTTCTTTGATTTAAACCAAGGAGCTATACTTGCTATTCCTCTGTTTATAATACTTTTCATTCCCTTTATGGTATATGATTTAATAAAGAAGCAACACCTAATAATATATTACTTGGCTTCTTCAATCATCATTATGGCTTTGTTTTTTATGCAAATGACTAATTGGAATCACGGTTGCGAAGTGGTTAACCGCTATGCAGTTTGGGTTTCAATGATGTTAATAGCACTGTTTATTATTAGAGTTTTTGAGATAAAAAGAAAACCCCTTTTAAGTAGTACAGTTGTTTTATTAGTAAGCACTCAAATTTTTGCAATTTCATCTCAAGCTAACTTTAAGAAAATACGGTGGACGGCTCAAATTATGACTCCAATTAGTAAATATGTTTTAACTCACTACCCGGAAGTTTATAATCCTGATCCAAAAATATTTTTTGAACGAACAAAGTATGAAACAAACTCAAGAACTGATAGTGTATTAGTTTTTGCAGATACCGATAGTGTCATTACAAAATTTATGGTAGACACATCGGCTTATGAGCAGTTAATTCAGCGAGGAATGGAAGCTGTTGCGGTAAAAGACTTTATGCAGGAAGCACGACTTTATCACAACCGCTGGTTTTATGTCAATAAGTCTGACTTTGAAAAGCTTGGTTATGAGCAAAGCTCAGATACAATGATTCAGCACATTAATAGAAAGAAAAAGGAATGAAACATAGAGTAAAAACAGCGGAATTAGTTGCATTTTTAAAAAACAAAACAATTGATTCAGCCTCTTTTGTTGACAATATAAAAATTGCCTATCGTCCTTATGTTTGTCCATTTGACGATTTATTAAACTACCTTCCTGATAATAGCTCAGTATTTGATATTGGTTGTGGCTCAGGTATGCTTTTGTCACTAATTGCAGCTTTTAAAAAACCTCAAAAGTTAGGAGGCTGTGAAATTAGCCGGCGTTTGGTAGACAACGCAAATGAAGTGCTAGCAAAAGAGAACAAAAACACAAAGGTATATTATTTCGATGGCGAATCTATTCCCGATGAGGTTAAAGACTTCAATTATATTACTATGATTGATGTTTTACATCATATACCAAAAGGTAAACAATTTGCTTTTTTAGAGCAGTTAGTCGACAAAATGAGTGTGGGCAGTTGCTTGATTATAAAAGATATAAAAAGGGAGTCTGTTTTAAGTTATTGGAATAAAGTTCACGACTTAATGCTTGCCGGAGAAATAGGAAATGAGTTAAATAGCAAAAAACTTAAAAACTACATGGAAGAAAGACTATCTTTAAAGTTATTAAGTTACACTTCCAGAAGAATGTTACTCTATCCTCATTTCACATTAATATTTGAGAAATTATAATGAAAACGGCTATTAAGTTATTAAGAGTAAAGCAGTGGGTAAAAAATGTATTTGTTTTTTTACCGGCATTTTTTGGAGGTGTTTTCTTTGAAGTCGATTCGATTACTTTACTGCTTGGATTTTTTGCTTTTTCACTTTTAGCGAGTTCTATTTATATTATAAATGACTTAAAAGATGCTGAGTCAGACAAAAGGCATCCCAAAAAACGAAACCGGCCTATTGCATCAGGAAAAATCAAGCCTTTACAGGCTTTAATAATAGCCGCAATATTGTTTCTAGCTTCCGGATTTACAGCTACCTTCTTTTTGCCTTCAAGCAGTTGGTTCATTCTTGCTTTGTACTTTACAGTCAATGTGCTCTATTCTTTTTATCTCAAGCACTTGGCTATTGTGGATTTAATTTTAGTGGCTTCCGGTTTTGTTTTTAGAATTATTGTTGGCTCCCTAATTGCTTCAGTTCAACTTTCCTATTGGCTGTTATTAATGACTTTTTTGTTTTCGCTTTTTATAGTTATTGCTAAAAGAAGAGATGATTTTACAACCACCGATAGTACACCATATTTGTTGAGAAAAGTAAATAAATATTACAATATTTCATTTTTAAATACAGCAATTACCATAGTATCTACTTTGATGATGGTGTGTTATGTTATGTACACTTTTAACTCTAATTATTTTGAAGGCAGAAATTACTTTGCCCTAATTTCTTCTGTTTTGGTTATTGTTGGACTGCTGCGCTATTTTCAAGCTATTTTTGTAGAAGAAAAAGGGGGCTCTCCCACCGATTTTGCATTTAAAGATCGTTTTATTCAAGTAGTCCTACTGCTTTGGCTGGCTATTTTTGCTTATCTGATTTATTCATAAGTTTTTATTAAAAAAAAAGGAACTATGACAGTAGCTTTTTTTGATTTTGATGGCACTTTGGTTAAAGGCGACAGTCTAAAAGCATTTCTTTTTTTTTATTTTAGGAATAATCAATCAAAATTACTTTTAAGAACATCCTTTTTTTTGCCATACTTCATAGCACATAAGCTTGGTATAGTATCAAATAATCAATCAAAAGCAAAGTTGTTTCAACTTTTTTTTAAAGGTGAAAAAAGAGAACTTTTTTTGTCTAGAGCTAAACAGTTTTCTGATGAATGGATTGATAAAAACTTAAACACTCAAGTTTGGAATAAGCTTCAATGGCATAAAAAAAAGGGGCACTTAGTTTATGTCGTTTCGGCTTCAATCGATACTTACTTATTGCCTTGGATAAATAGAAATGAGATAAAACTACTATGCACGGAAATGGATTTATCAAATGACCCAATAAGCGGTAAATGGAAAACACCTAACTGTTACGGCCAGGAGAAAGTAAACCGAATAGTAGAAGAAATCAACTTAGACTCCTTTGAAGCAAGCTATGCCTACGGAGACTCTAAAGGAGATCGCGAAATGTTAGAGCTGGTTGATTTTGGGTTTTATGAAAGTGTTTGAAGCTTGGTTTAATCAGATTAAGCCTTTTTGCAGATAGCATAATTGGATAATCCGGGGATTTTAATTTGGAGTCTCTTAAATAGTGCAGAAACTTTATAGTCTATAAATAATAGATTAATGATAAAATTATCTAACGGAGTTTTTTCCCATCCCCCAATTCCTTTTACTGACTTTTGAGGCTTAAATACTTTCTCTTTCATTGAAGTCAGAATTCTTGGCGGCAACAAACTAAAGAAAAAGTAGCCGATTTCTAATGCTTTCAAGTTTGAACTTTCAATATTCTTTTTCAAAAGTTTATTATCATAGCGTCTGTAATGCTCTAGAAAAACATCATGCTGTGAAAATAATGATTGATAAGCGGGAACAGTAATAAGGAACTTTGTTGAGTCCGAAATATTTTTAAAGCTACATACCCATTTTAAAAAATCTATGTCATTTTCAATGTGTTCGATAACGTCCAGTAGTAAAATCAAGTCAATGCTTTGATGGTTGTTTTCAAATGCTAACTCAAGACTATCATAAACACTAAATTGATTAGAGTTTAGTTTATTGTTATAAAAGTCTATAGCTTCTTTATCAAATGCAGTGTCAACAGCAATAAAATTAGCGTTTTTGAATGTAATTGAGAGTTGTTCAATTAACCAAGTATCACCACATCCAATATCTAAGATGACGATTCTATCTTTTTTATGAAAAAGTTTTTCTATTAGCGAGCACACAACTTTTACTCTTGCTTTCTCCCAAGGATGCCGAGATTGAACATTTGTGGTAAGATTAAGTTCTTTTAAATCCATATTGTAGTCTTTTTTACTGCACTTAGCTGTCTTCTAATTGAATTAATATTATATCTTCGGGCTTTTTGTCAGTGGCTTCTAAAATAAACCTATCTAAAGCTTCACGGCTTGTTTGATCAAAAAATGCCATATATTTATCAGGGTAGTTACCTGTATAACCATTAACGCATTTAATGTTTAAATCTTGACAAACAAGCATTACGCCAACATGATAATTTATAACATGTGTATGGTCAGATTTTATATTTTCAGGAAACCCTACAGCAACTGCTTGAAAATTATTGTATTCTGTTTTTTTAATGTTTGATTTAATATGGTTAATCTGAGCAAGTGATTCAGTTTTATTGAATCTAATAACATCCCAGTTCAACTTAAAACTATTATCTAAAATGACAAATCCCAGTAATAGATATATCAAATACTTAGTTTTTGGAAAGAGAGTGTTTAGTCGATAAAGTGAATAAGCTAGAAATAGCGTAAGTATGAAGACTTGAAGGTTAATAATACGAATAATGGCTCGCATTGATGAAAATCCGGGAATACGGTAGATCCATTCATATAAACTAAAGTTATCAATTCTTATCGAGAAGATAAATGAAAGAATTAAGAAGCTTAGGAAAAACAGTCCAAGTTTTTTAAACTTTTTCGAGTCTTTAAAAAAGACAATAGGAAAGAAGACTAAACTAAGCCATGGTGTAATTCCCGGAAAAATAAAATGGAGCCACCATTGATCGTAAGTATAAGCTGAGTGATTATAAAGAACTTCTCCCCAAAGAAAAGAGGCAGGAGAAGAAAAAAAGTAAGAGCTAATAAACGGAATGGTTGCAAAAATGTCACTAAATTCTCTAAGACCAAACTCCTCTGCAACTTTTAAGTAATTGTAAAATAATGGTAGCAGTGTTAGTAATAGGAACAAAACTGAAGCAAAAATATGCAAAATGAACTCTTTGGCTATTAGTTTCTTAAATAGCTTGTTGTAATAAATAATAAGAAATGCTAAAGACTCAAATAATAATCCATAAAGTAGAAAGAAGCCCAGGTATATACCACAGTAGAACTGGTATGCTGTGCTTATGGCAACGAGTACGGCACCAGTTAATTGGGGTTTATTTAGGTAGTTCCAAAACCAGTAAAGTGTAATTGGAATCATAAACCTAGGGAAAACTTGGACATGATATATTTGACCAATATTAAAAATACCAAATGCAAAAATGTAACTACTTATTATCGCAATCATAGGGTTTTTAAACCACTTTTTTATCACAATGTAACATACTACATAGTTAAGAGTAAACAAACTTAGAATCCATAACTGAAAAGAAGTGTGCTTATCAAATGATAGTAACCTAAAGAAACTATATATTGGCATAGTACCTAGGAGGTTATCAGAAAAAGCAATTACGTTTTTTGTTGGAAATAAAAAATCTGCATTCCAGAATGACCTTACCTCACCGCTTATATACTTAAAACCGTGTTCAAGAATATACATATTAAACCTAGCATCTCCTAGATCGCCGGGGATATAGTCGAAGCTAAAACCTCCCATAATTCTTAATGGCACAAAGTATAGGCCGAGTAAAAGAAATATGAATGGCAGGAATTTGTCTCTTAAAAGAGTAGAGTTTATTCTCATTTACTTTACTTTATAAACTGCATTTATAGTAGAGTTTAGTCTTCTGATTTCAAAAACCTTATTGTCTTCAAACTCTGGAAACCCATTTGGGTTAAACCTAAAGTCAGTAATTAGGTATTCAGCACCATCTTCTTCGGAAGTATATTGAAAACGAAGCTTTTGCTTTTTCTGTAACATTAGAAGGTTGTGTTTACCAGGGTCACTAGATGAAAAGTATTTAATTGGATTCGAATTTGTGTATCTATAAAGGTATTCTAATGACTCTTTATATGAAGTACCCCAATAGTCGACATCAAAGTTTCTTATTAAATAGTTGTTTTCACGGAATGCGAAAAGAGGATTAAAGTAAACATTTTGATATGGATGAAGATTAATCATAAATAATACAACAACGATAATAGTAGCATAAAATCCATTCCTTACATATCTAATAGATAAGTCATTATGCAGGTAAGCAAGTCCATTTATACTAACTAGTACAATGGGTACATAAAGAAAGAAAAATTGACGCCACCCATCGTAAACAGTTGACTTAAATATTATTACTGCTAGTAACGGAGCAATGAAAGCACCAAGAGATAGAATTAGCAATATACTTTTGTTTGAAAAGGGGGCTTTTATAATTTGTATAATAGAGGTAATAATACCAAGCCCAAATAAAAGTGTGAAAATCAATGGGGTTGTAATAAAAATGTATACAGGTACGTAATACCAAGGTGTTGTTCCTGATTTAAACTTCTCACCAAAAAACATTATATAGCTATTCCACCTAAAGCTTGACATATTTTTTATAGCTAAAACAAAGTTTTCAATAGGGTTTTTCCATAAATATGGCCAAGTGATATATAATGTAAGTGCTGTTAATGATAATAATACAGAAGAATTTATTAATGGCTTGATTGATTTTTGTTTAATTGCAATAACTCCAGTGTACCCAAAGTAAAATAGTGGTACTATAAAACCAATAATTCTTGAGTTAATAAGCAGACCGCATACAATAGCAAACAACACAAGATATGTTTTTTTACTTGAGTTTATTACTAGGTAAAGTAAGAGAAAGCTTATAATCATTAAAGATAAAAAAGGGACATCTTTACTATTAAAGAAAGAATGGGCATAAATTCTTGGCTGACAGACGAGCATTAAAAATGCTGATGATGCTAAGAAGGCGTTTTTATAAAGTTTAGAGACTAGTAAGAATAAGCAATAAGCAGCAAGCAAAAACAAAAAGTGGCAAACCAAGTGCCGCATAAGGTAAACATCTTTGGAGTCTTCTATTCTAAATATCCTCTCTATTGCATATAATGGTAGTTCAATTGCAACTCCATAATCCCTGTCAATAAAGCTTAAGAGTTTTTGATTACCTTCAAAAACATACTCATAGGTAATTTTGCCAATATTTCTTTGAGTTGGTTCATCCCATGATAAGCCATATTTTTGATAATTTGAAATACCAGCCCAGCTAGCAATAATTAGCAGAAAAAAACCAAGTATATAAGATTTATATTTATTATATGTAGAGTTTGATTGCTTTGATTTTGAATTATTTTTGTTAGAAAAGTAAATAGCTAATAGGTCTATAGGTGCCTTTAGAAAATAAGTTGGTTTTATTTTTGATCCACTTTTGTCCTCCCATCTATTTAGTGGGACTTCAATAATTTTACTTAAACTGTTTTTAAACTTTCTATTAATTCTGAATAAAATTTCAACATCAAATAGCCATTTTGATATAAAGTGCTCTTTAAAAATTTCTTCAGCAATATCCTTTCTTATTAGTTTAGCGCCACACTGTGTATCATATACCGGTATTTTAAGGATAAAGCTGACGATTGTTGCAAAAATACGACCTATGAAGTGTCTATATATCTTTCTTTTTATTTGAGTGTTACCTAAAAGCTTTACTCTTGTACCTAATATAATATAGGGCCTATCTTCATCCTTTATAGTTTTGCTTAGATTGATAATTTCATCAAGTGGTGCTGCAAGATCTGCATCAAAGTAACCGATATAATCAAATTGTTGATTCTTTGAATGTAATACTCCTTGCCTTATGGCTTCTGCCTTACCAACATTTTCCTCTAGATTAATGAAGGATACTTTTTCAAACTTTGAAGCAAGTTCTCTAAGAAGGTCGATTGTGTTATCTTGGCTGCCATCATTTACAAATAGAAAAGAAATATGTTGGTTTTTTTCTTTACTTAAAAACGAGCTAAACTCTTTTGTATTGAGTCGATTAAATTCGTTGTAACAAGGAATTATAATTTGAATGTTTAGCATCAGACAAATATAATTTATATAGATATAAAACAGGCTAACTTTTATCTATTAGTTTTGTTGTTCTTAAAATTTGATTGTCAATATTCAACTATGAGTTTATTTAAAGCAATTGCTGTTATATTTTCATTACTTCTCTTCTTTTCTTGTCAAAAGCCTGATAGTAAATATGTAAGTGTTGATGATGACTCTTTTCTGCTGCAAGGAAAAGAGTTCTTTCCTTTAATGCTAAATTATATAGTACACTTTAGAGATATTGATGGAGAAAAAGTGTTAAGCCCTACTTTTGAGTATGATAGTCTTAATCAATTTGATAGTTTTTCAAAAGAAGAAGTTTATGATAGGTTAAATACACATTTTAAATTAATTGCAAAAATGGGGTTTAACTCTATTCGTTTAGTCAGTCTTAATCATATTAATTATGAGAAACATTATCCCGATGCAGCATTGAGCTTTTATGATCTAAAAGGGAAAGAACATTTTTTTAATTTAAATGTAAACCTAGAAGGAGTGATCTCAGAAATAGATAAAGTAGTTCAAATAGCTAAATCCAATGGCTTAAGAACGATGATTTTACTTCCGAGACCAAGAAAACAAGAGCAATATGATTACAACCGTAAACTATACATAAAAACTATTCTTAATGCCTTTAACGATGAAGAGTATGTGTTTGCTTATGACTTTTTTAACGAACCGCTTTACTTTGATAATAGTGAATTTAAAAACTTTTATGATCACCAAAGAAGAAAGGAAAATGTATATGAATTAGTAGATTCATGGGCTACAATGATGAGGGAATATGCCCCGAAACAATTATTTACTATTGGCTATGCCGAACCTTTAGAGGTTTTTGAGTGGGATCCAACATTATTACCGGTTGACTTTGTCACATTTCACACCTATAATCCACTTCGTGTGCCTAATGAAATATATTGGTACGCTAATAATGTTGATAAACCTTGGATGATTGGAGAAACTTCATTGCCTGCAGATAATGACTCAATTAGCTATGAAGAACAGGCAGTTTTCATGAAGGATGCTCTGCAAAGAACTTTGAATTGTGGCGGTGCTGGTTTTGGTTGGTGGCAGTTTCAAGATGTATTTTGGGGACCGTTTGAACATAACTATACATCACTAGTTGATCATCAAGGTATGACTGTACTTGAAAGTGGGGATACCATTTTTGGAACAGTAAAAGAAGCCGGAAAGGTATTGCCTGAATTTCCGTTGAAAAAAAATGGGGACTGTGATTGCTGGGTAAACTATTACAACATCCTTGGCTATAAGAACTACGTAATTAAAGGAACAGTATTAGATGCTAGCGGGAAACCGGTTAAAGATGCTGTTATTAGAGGATGGAATAAAAGTTGGAGAATTGGCGCTAATACTTTTAGTAAAGAAGATGGAAAGTTTAAGTTATATTCAAATACAGAGTTTGTGAATTTTGAAGTATCTGCTCCCGGTAAAAACACTTCTAAATTTTATTCAGAATTAGAATATAAACCTAAAGATAGTTCATTAGAATTGAACCTAGAAGATGAGTCTTTAGAATACCACGATATTCATTACAAATGGTTTTTAAAGAATCCTGTTACACCTGAATCAACTTTTGATTTTAAAGAAGATCTCTTTGATAATTATAAGTTAGAATCTACAATGACTCCAGTGTACTTATCCAATGTTAATCTTGAGAATTAAGAGCTATTGTTTTACTTTAACATTCATTAATCGAATGTAGTAAGGGATCTTGCTCTTATTCCATAAATACATTTTTACAACATCGGTTGAGTCAACTTCTTTGGGGAGCTTAAAGCTAAATTGCTGTTTGTGCCACATTATTTCCGGGTCTACCCTAATTGACTCATAGAAGCTACTTTTCCCATCGCTGTCGGCAATACTTATTACAGCATAAGTTTCATTGTCTTGTTCATTATTTGCAGAACCTATAACCTCAAAAACAATTCTTCTCCCTGAGAGTTCTTCGTTTTTAACCTTTAAAGTACTACTGTAGGGAGAAACTGAATCTATTTGTTCATAGTTTTTCCCTTTTGCCAGCTGAATTGCATTACTCCATTCTCCTTCCACTATTGTGTGGTAATCATTTAAATATTGTTTTGAGTTGAGTTTTGAGATGGATGCAGGGCTTAACATCTCTACATAAAATTGATCAATTTCTACAGAATCACTTCCCAAAAGCTGAAGAGAAATGAGTAAACTATCATTTTCGTTTCTTAAAAATGGAGGAATAAATAGCAAGTCCATGCTACTCCAGCTACCTTGTTCAAACCAGCTAATGTGCTCAACTCCTCTGTATGCTTGTTTGTATATTTTTCCGCTTTTTGTGTCTTTAACCTTTGCAACTATACCAAATGGGTTTTCATTGGCTGGAAAGTCAGATCGGTATCGTATTCTCGCAAAAAAATAGGCGTAAGTAGTGTCGTAAATTTCACTAAAAGGCTCTGAAAATGAATGATATGTATGTTTTTCTTTTGTTAAAAATAAACTTCCTTCTTTTATAAAAGAATTTTCATTTAAAGAATCAATTGTATTGTCAATTGTTGAAAAGCTTTCTTTGTGAATTATTATACGTTTTAGGTTTTCATGCTCAGGAATATAATTAATGTCTCGAAGTAGCTCTAGGAGTTTTTTCTTTTCTTGATTTGGTTTAGTATCTAAAAAAGTAGCGAAGTAATACTCTTTGGTCATTCGACTTGAGTCAAGTATTCCTTGATTAAACTGATAGGTTTGAAATAAGTTAAACAAAACCAATAGAACAATGATAGGAGAGACTATGTAACTTAATTGTTTTTTTGATTGAACACTTTGTAGTAAGAACCCTAGGGGTAAAATAAAAATCGGATAGGACTGTACAATAGATCGCTGACTAAAGCTACCTGCATACCACCAACAGTCCCAGCTACTAAGAATCCAGATGTTTAAAATTGTAAAAGCAATAAAAGGAATGGATAGTTGCTGGTTTCTTTTAAAAAAAGGAATAAAACCAACTAACGCAAACACCATAATTGGAGTATAAAGCAACCACCCTTTTTTAAAGCTAAACAAGAACTCACTTAGGTATGGAGATAAAAGTTTAAAATCTTCATTGATATAAGTGTCGAAGATCCACTCTCCACTTGTGTATTTCCAATATAGAGGTTGAATAATACCAAAAATTACAAATGGAATAGCGGCGGCAATAGGCTGTATTGGGTTTTTGATTAAAAAAAGTACTTTGTCTTTTATTTTCGTAAAAGCTCCTCCAATCCAAAAAACAGGAATAATAGCGAACAGTAATTCATTAGGTCTGCTCAGAGTCATTAATGCGGTAAGCAATGCGACGATAAAAATATTTTTTACAGTAGGACTTTCGTGCCATTTGTAAGTGTAGTAAAGAGCAATGCAGTAAGCTGTAAAAAGAACAATATGAGGTGATGATATATTAATAGATGCAATTTGTAGAAAGTTCGTTCCAAAACCTAAAATGAGAAGAATTAGTGTAGTTGTTTTCTCATTAAAAAAGAGCAATGAGAATTTTCTTAAGTATAGAAGACCCAAAAAGAGAATTAAAAATGCTTCTATCAACACACATAGTTGATAAGGAAACGAAAAGCCATCAGCAGGGTACTTAGAGCTCAAACTTGCCCAGGCATGAGCTGTAAAAAAAGCAGGGGAGTATATAATCGCAATTCCTGAGGTGTATTGTATTATTCTGTTACCATTATGAATGCTATGAGCTTGGTAGTAGGAGCTTGATAGGTCGTACTTTTCTTGAAGCTCAGTTACTAAATTATCGTTTTGTAGCTTTAAGTCATCGTAAATAAAAGTAGCCGGAAGGTACAAGTAGTAGCCAAAGTTATCCCAGTCAACAGCTCCGTAGTTGCCATTTTTACCAAAGTTTTTATCCGTTACTTTGATTAAAATTGCAGAGATAACAACTGTAAATACTACAAGCTTGCTTATTGAAAATTTCATTTAAATAGATTGTACTTTAAAATACAGTAAATTGCTCTGAACCCATCTTTCCAGCCAATTTTTTTACCTTCCTCATACGTTCTGCCATAATATGAAATACCTACTTCGTAAATGCGAATTTTTGGTACCCTAGCCAGTTTAGCAGTAAGTTCAGGTTCAAAACCAAATCGCTTCTCCTTTAAATTAAGAGATTTGGCAATCTTAGCATCCATCAATTTATAACAGGTTTCCATATCCGTTAAGTTGAGGTTGGTAAACATATTCGATAGGAATGTTAAAAACTGATTTCCCAATGAGTGCCAAAAAAATAAAATTCTATGAGGATTCCCTCCCATAAATCGAGAGCCGTAAACTACGTCAGCATTTCCTTCAATTATGGGCTTAAGTAAGTCATTGTACTCTCTCGGGTCGTATTCTAAGTCAGCATCTTGTACAATTAAATAGTCGCCACTTGCCAACTCAATGGCTTTGTGAATAGCAGCGCCTTTTCCTTGATTTTTTTCTTGAGCATAATAGTGAATATCCATTTCCGGGTTTTCACTTATGTACTTTTTTATGGCTCCTTCGGTATCGTCTTTTGAACAGTCATTTACTATAATAAGCTCCTTTTTTAGCTCTTTGATTAAGCTAACTGCCTTAATGCGATCTAAAATAAGGTGGATAGTTCTTTCCTCATTATAAGCGGGAATTAGAATAGATAGTTTTTTCAATGTGGGAGTAATTCAATGGTTTGAACAAAAATCAAAGATAAGTTTATAATCTGTTTTTTTATAATTTAGTTCAGAGGGAAATTATCTTTTATACTTTATTCAATGATGAAACCCAATATAAATAGAAGATTCAGCAGTTGTTCTTAAGACAAAAGAACTTAATTTATTGTTTATTTTGCCACCGATGAAAAAGGTTATCAGCGTATTTTCAATTACTGTAATTAGTCTCTTTGTTTTAGCAGTTTTTGATTGGATGAGCGTTCATATTTCAAAAAGAGATAAGGACTTTGGTTCAGTAAGGAAACCAAATTTCTTTTTCCCAGTTCCAATTTGATTGACCATCCACCCATAAAGTGCGAGTATAAAGAGAACAATAATAATTGAAGAAAGTACAGTCAGGGCCTTTTCATAATTGGTGTTTTTTAAGATAAAATTAATTTATGGGTTGTCGTAAAGATTTAAAAACAGGAGAAATCGGATAAGTCTAAGTAAAATAAATTATAACTCAAGTTAGGTTCTTTCCTTAATACTTATGAATCGTAATGTGAGGTTCATAAACTTCATAAACCTCTTTCCCATTACAATCAAAGTAACGATTGAATTCAGATACTAAGTAAATGTTGTTATCCTCGAGTGTGTCTAATTTAAAGAGTGAAGGTTCTTCCTTTCTTGCAAATAAAAAATAGTTATCAAGGACAACTCCTAAACCCTTTTCTGTTTTTAAGGTAATCCCCCCTTCTTGTTTACTTGAGAATATTAATGGAGTTTTATTCTCGTCTGAGCACTGAAGTTTACCATTGCTATTTATTATTGATATGTTATGCCCTTCTCTAAGCTTTAAGTAAACTAAATCTCCATTTTCAATCTTAGAATCACATGATGCAAAACCAATAATCACTAAGCTAATTAATATCAATCTTTTCATAGTAAAAAAATTAAAACTTCATTTCAGCTACATCATCTGTTGCAATTAAACTTCCTTCTGTAGCAGCCTTTATTTCGTCTACACTCACTCCTGGTGCTCTTTCTTTCAGTACAAACGAGCCATTTTCTACTTCAAAAACGCCTAAGTTGGTCACAATTTTAGTAATGCAATTTACACCGGTCAGCGGCAATGTGCAATTTTTTAAGAGCTTTGAATCCCCTCTTTTGTTCGTATGCATCATGGCCACAATAATGTTTTCGGCAGAAGCCACCAAATCCATAGCGCCGCCCATTCCTTTTACCATTTTGCCGGGAATCTTCCAATTTGCAATATTGCCGTTTTGATCTACCTCCATGGCTCCCAAAACCGTCAACTGCACTTTGCCTCCGCGAATCATCGCAAAGCTGTCAGCAGAATTAAAAAACGCAGAACCCGGGCGAGTTGTAATGGTTTGTTTTCCGGCATTAATTAAGTCTGCATCTACTTCCTCTTCTGTTGGAAAAGGACCCATTCCCAACAAGCCATTTTCTGATTGAAGAGTGACGTCAATACCATCCGGAATGTAGTTGGCTACTAAAGTTGGAATTCCTATGCCTAAATTAACGTAATAGCCATCTTGTAGTTCTTGAGCAATTCGCTGTGCAATTTGTTCTTTTGTAATCCCCATTTTTATTCCCTTTTGATTTAGCTTGTAAAGCTATTAATTATTCTATTGAAGTTGTTCAAATTTAAGTTTTTTCAAATTTATTGGCTGACTTGGTATAGCTTGATTTTTGTTAGTAAGCTACTAGGAGTTTGTTTCCCTTGGACAACTATTCTAATTTCCTTACAATCTCTTTCTTTCAAATCACTTGAACTAAAGAAGGTTCTGTATTTATTTTTGTTGCTTTGAAGTGTAGTTCCCTGCCAAAGTATTTCATGTTTATCTGAATTGTAACCGTGAATTGTATAGCTAGTGTTAAGGAGCTCCCCTTCTCCTTGAATTGTGAGTTCCAAAATAAAATCACTTTTTATGTGTTCTTCTGTTAGAATAGCTGTAAAAAGTGTATCTGAATTTTTAATTAATAAACTGTCATTTTCAATTGTAGTTGATTGAAGGTTACTGCTCTCTTTAATAAAGTTAGCAAGCTTAAAATCTGTTGTCTGGATATAATCAGGCTCAAGTTTTAAAGTTTCAATTACCTGATCGGCAATATTTGCACCCCAAATTTGAAATTCTTTATTTGCCTTTACTTTATTCTGCTTTACAAATGGAATAGACAATCTATCATAATTATGCTTTTTTGATTGCTCAGTTAGCCTTAAATATGGGGTGATACTTGAATACTTTTCAAAGGCTAAAATTCCTTCCAAACTGGGCACTTCTGCAATAAACTCTATTTCTTCTAGCCGATTTAAAACTTCTAATTTCTCCGCAATAATTCTCGCTAAACCTTTTTCACCCCCAAATAGAGTTATTGGTTTGTTATTGTTAAAGTCAATAAGGTTTAAGGAGATAACTTTTTCTTTGTAGGATGCACTGTCCAGCAATTTCACTAAAGTGTCTAAAGGGATTAATTGTTTTTCATACCAGCAAATTGAAGAGATATTTATTTCTTCATCATCATATTCGCTTAAGCCTTTATAGTTCTGATGTAAACAATCTCTTATTTCATTCTCACTAATAAGCCAAAGGGTAGAGTCTTTACTTATTTGTAGGTCGATTTTTACCCCTTCATTCTCCTTTAAAACTTTTGCAATACTTTCGAACGAATTAGCAAAAATTCCTTCATCAAACATTGTCCCGCTTTCTCTGCCAACATCTACTAGAATAGTAGTCTTTTTTAATTGTTTAGTACTTATTCCAAGCTCATTTTTGGGCGTTGAATTAAATAAACTACATGCACTAATTGAAAGCAGTAAGAAAGCAATAAAAAGAAATCTCATTTAAATTGGAGTTTGATACGTTTGGCTGACGTATAAAAATGCTGTAGGTTGACTCTTACTTAGCTTTTTCTTACCGTTCTTTGCTCAATGCGTTTTTCGTAGTTTTTCCCTTCAAAAATACGGTGCACAAAAATTCCCGGAGTATGGATTTCATTGGGGTCTAATTCTCCTGGCTCTACTAAGTGCTCTACTTCTGCAATGGTAATTTTTCCTGCCATTGCCATAACCGGATTAAAATTTCTTGCGGTGGCCTTAAACACTAAGTTTCCTTTGGTGTCGCCCTTCCAGGCTTTCACAATCGAGAAGTCGGAAACTAAGCTTTCTTCTAATATATACTTTTTGCCATTGTATTCACGAACTTCTTTGCCTTCAGCAATTTCAGTTCCGTAACCGGTTGGCGTAAAAAATGCAGGAATTCCGGCACCTCCGGCACGACACTTTTCAGCTAAAGTACCCTGTGGAGTTAACTCCACCTCTAATTCTCCACTCAGCATTTGACGTTCAAATTCATCATTTTCTCCTACATAAGAAGAAATCATTTTTTTGATTTGGTGATTTTTTAACAGCAAACCTAAACCAAAATCATCTACTCCGGCATTGTTTGAAATACAAGTTAAATCTTTTATTTCCGGTCGCTTCGACAAAGCATCGATGCATTTTTCGGGAATTCCACATAAGCCAAAACCGCCCAACATAAGCGTCATTCCACTTTTAATTCCTTCAATAGCTTCTTCAGCGTCTCTTACTACTTTATTCATCTCTATATTATTTTAATCCCAACTGGGTTCATCATCTGAATCAAAGTTATTTTCTTTTTTAGAATTATCACAATCCAGCTCGACACTTATTGGTTTTTCGGGCTTTTCAAAATCCTCTGTCGATACTTTTAATGTAGAATCAGCATAGATTTTTTTCATGTAATATGCCCAAATCGGCAGACCAGTGTTGGCTCCTTGTCCATCACCGGTGTAGGTAAAACGAATACTTCTGTCTTCTGCTCCTACCCAAACTCCGGTTACTAAATCAGGTGTGGCTCCAATAAACCAACCGTCGGAGTTGTTTTGTGTGGTTCCTGTTTTTCCCGCAACAGGGTGCTTAATTCCGGCATAGGGTCGCTCTTCTGAAGGTGGAAAACGCAAGCGGATGCCTGAGCCACCAACATTTTTATCCAAATCTTTATTGTAATTATAAGAAGTTACCCCTTTTAGCAAGTCTAACATTACATAAGCTGTTTGCTCGCTCATTGCTTCTCTACTCTCGGGAATAAATCGCTTGATGATGTTTCCGTCTTTGTCTTCAATTCTACTGAGGTAAGTGGGTTCTAACCAAACGCCTTTGTTTACAAAAGTGGAGAATGCTCCCGTCATTTCATAAACTGTTACATCAGCTACTCCTAAAGCCAATGCAGGAACAGTATCTAATGGAGAAGTAATTCCCATACTTCTCGCCATTTCAATTACTCTTAAAGGACCGAATTGTTTCATAATCCATGTAGTAACGGTATTCATAGAATTTGCTAAACCGTGTTTTAAGGTCACGTTATATCCATATTCACTATCACTATTTTTAGGTGTCCAATCTTCGGGTAATCCAAACATACCCTTTGGAATTGTATATGGTACATTGGGAATTTCATAGCAAGGAGAAAACCCTTCATCCATGGCAACGGCATAAACAAATGGCTTAAAAGTAGAGCCTACTTGACGTCTTCCTTGCATTACGTGGTCGTAGGCAAAATGATCGTAGTTTATGCCACCAACCCAAGCGCGAATGTATCCGTTATTCGGATCCATTGACATTAAACCGGCCTGCAAAAAGCTTTTGTAATAGCGTATAGAGTCCATTGGGCTCATCAGAGTGTCAATTTCCCCTTTCCAAGAAAAAATGCGCATTTTGGTTGGTTTGTCAAAAACAGCTAAAATAGAATCTTCCGGGAAAACTTTTGTTTGATATTCACAATCATCGGCTAAACACTGCACATGAGGCTCTCCATTCACGTCAATTTCTTCTAAAAATCGTCCTCTTCTTCCGCAATTAGCGCATTGTTTACCACTCATAATGAGGTAGCGATCACTTCTTTTCATGGAGGCATTTAAAATATTTTGAATCTCAGCTTGTGAAACTCTGTAATCAAAAGGTCGATTTTTCTTGCGACTTAAATCCTTAAAAAAGTCATCTTGCAACTGATAACTTAAGTGCTCTTTTACTGCCCATTCAGCGTATTCTTGCATTTTATAATTAAGGGTGGTATAAATCTTTAGCCCATCTTTGTATATATCATAAGGCTCTCCATTTGCTTTTCTCAGTACATAGTTGCCATCCTTGTCTTTTTCATTAAAAAGATCCTTTAACTTAGCGCGAAGCACTTCCCTAAAATAAGGAGCAATCCCTTCTTTATGCCCCACTCTGGAGTATTTAAGTTCAAGTGGTAATTGCTTCAAAGAATCAAATTCTTCTCTATTGATTTTGTCATTTCTCAGCATTTGCGAAAGCACTACATTTCTTCTGTGAAGTGTGGTGTCAGGTCGCTGAAGCGGATTAAACAGAGAGGCATTCTTTAGCATTCCCACTAAGGTAGCAGCTTCTTCAATTTTTAAACTATCGGGACTTGTGCTAAAATATACTTGAGCAGCGGATTTAATTCCTACGGCATTGTTCACAAAATCGTAGCGATTAAAATACATGGAAATGATTTCCGCTTTGGTATATCTTCGTTCCAACTGCGCTGCAATAATCCATTCCTGCATTTTTTGTTTAATTCGCTCCCAAGTGGAAGTGGGGTCTTCGGAAAAAAGCATTTTAGCCAACTGTTGTGTAATTGTACTAGCTCCACCGCTTTTTCCCATATTGATTACCGCACGAAGTAAACCTTTTAAATCGATTCCCGAATGTTCATAATAGCGTTCGTCTTCAGTAGCAACAAGCGCATTTACTAAGTCCTGATCTATATCTTCGTATTTAACATTAACTCTATTCTGATAAAAATACTTCCCAAGAATCTCTCCATCAGCAGTGTAAACTTCTGTTGCTAAATTGCTTTTAGGGTTTTCTAACTGTTCAAATGTTGGTAGTGGTGGAAAGCCTGCCCATGAATTGGCTGCTGCATACATCATTAAAATAAAGGCAGTAATGGGAATCAAGAAAATCACCCAAAATAACAGAATGAATTTCCCGTAGTTTCTTTTCTTTTTCTTTTGTTCTTTCTTACTCACGGCTCAACTTTTTCAATGCGAATTCCAATGTCGGTAACATTGGGTAAAACTTCATCGCGCATGGCTTGTTCTATTTCAAATAAATACATTCCCGAATCCGGAAAATACACTCCTTCTTTAAACTTAAATTGATAATCGTAAATATCGCCAATTCCTTTGCCCATCCATCTGCCTTTATTATCTGCAAAAATCATTTGTGCGGTATCTATCGCCAATTTTCCGTCCGGACTTTTGGTTTTAGTAAATAAATATAGGTTTTTATAAGGGTAATCTCCGCCATGTCGAATGTTTAATAGAATGCTGTAGCGTGCGGCAGTGTCTGTTATGGGAAATTCAAAATGCGCTTTCTCACTTCTATGCCATTGAGCATCATCGATTGCCAAGTTTTTTTCAAAAACTCGATTTTGATCGCAAGCGGTAAAAAAGAAAAGCCCCGCCAAAACACAGAAGACCACAATGATATTTTTACCCATCACTCTTTTTTATTGTTGTTGTTAGAGGGTTTTCCTCTGCGATTATTATTCCTTTTATTTCGAGATTTCGTTGAAGCTTCCCCTTTTGCTTGTTGAGCCTGATTAGGGTTTCCACCTTTCTTCCTTCTTCCTTTTTTGCGTTTTTTCCCTTTGTTTTGATTGTCGAAACGCGTTAAATCATCCTGACCAACTACATTGGCGTATTCCGGCTGCACTTCTACTTCCACTTGAGCCTTAAAGTCTTTTATCTCGTCTACCTCCTGACCTTTTTTATTCATCGCCAAGATTTCATTCACTCGCTCTAGCGAAAGCTCAATGAACTCATAAGGATTATCTTGATAAGAATACCACATTTTATTTCCGAAGATGTCCATTTTTTGGAAAAAAGCTTCACCCTTTTTGGTCTTGAGGTTTTTCTTGGTATCCGGAAACTTTTTTAATTCATCCAAATACACATCCAGTTCGTAGTTTAAGCAGCATTTTAACTTTCCGCATTGCCCGGCCAACTTACTTGGGTTTAGCGAAAGCTGCTGATAACGAGCAGCTGTGGTAGAAACCGAACGAAAGTCGGTTAGCCAAGTAGAACAACAAAGTTCACGACCACAAGAACCAATTCCTCCTAGTCGACCGGCTTCTTGGCGCATACCAATTTGCTTCATCTCTATGCGCGTTCTAAAAGCATCGGCTAGTTTCTTAATTAGCTCCCTAAAATCAACTCTCTCTTCAGCAGTGTAATAGAAAATGGCTTTGGTCAAGTCACCTTGATATTCTACATCAGAAATTTTCATAGAAAGCCCTAATTCGTTGGCAAAACCTCTGGCTTTGTACATGGCATCGGCTTCTTTTGCTCTGCCTGCTTGCCATTGTTCAATGTCTTTCTCGTTGGCTTTTCTGTAAACTTTTTTAAATTCGTGGTTTTGTGGAAAAATGCCCTTTTTCTGCATTTGCAAGCGCACTAATTCGCCTGAAAGGCAAACAACGCCCACATCATGTCCGGGGCTAGCTTCTACAGCTATAACATCACCATCGTAAAGGTGAAGTTTTTCAGCATTGTAATAAAAATCTTTCCTTCCGTTTTTAAATCGAACCTCCACATAATTGAAGGCTTCCTGACCGTTGGGCACTTCCATGTTCGAAAGCCAGTTAAAAACAGTCAGTTTATTGCATCCGTCGGTGCCGCAAGTACCGTTATTTTTACAGCCGGCAGGACTTCCGCTCGTCTTGTTTGCGCAGGTCGCACATCCCATATTTCAATATATCTTTGGCAGCGTAATCGCTGTTCTAGTTAAACAATCGGTTTTATCCGTCAACTTACAAAAGTACGCTTTTTGACGCGTAACAAATTGGCAAATTTCATTGACATATCCATAAACACAATCTTTGAATATGCGTTTCTACTGATATGATAGTGAGCAGTATTTAATAATTCAGAAATTTCTACAATATTTTCACTATGTACAAAAGGAGCAAAATTTTGCATAAAAGCCTGCTCTTCCCCAATCATTCGTCTTAATTGATCTCCGGCATAATTAATCAATATGCCTTCTCGCATAATTTCCAAAGCGTAAATCAAAAAGCGCTTTTGACTTTCTCTGCCCATTGGGGAGCGACTGGCGTCTTCTACCCATTCACTCATGGCGCCAATGTCTGCTTTATAGCAAGCTCGCATCCAACGCTTAAAAAGTTCAAAAAACAACTCATCTTCTTCACTTCGCTCTACTAAATCAATAGCTTCTTTTAAATCGCCCTGAGCTAATTGCGCAAATTTTTCAGCCTGTTGCTCTTCAATTTGCTTATTTTCTATTAGGTAATCTTTGATTTTTTCTGACTGAATAGGAGGAATGCGAACAAGCTGTGTTCTTGATGTTATGGTACTTAATAGAGCGTCTGCATCTTCAGCTACTAAAATTAAAAGGGTTTTTTCTTCAGGCTCTTCAATGAGTTTGAGCATCTTGTTTGCGGCTTCAGTTCTAAGCTTTTCCGGCATCCATAAGATTAAAAACTTATATTCAGATTCGTAGCTTTTCAGACTGAGCTTTTTGGCAATTGCCTTGCTCTCATTTACTGTAATTATGCTTTGTTTTTGATCAATATCAATGGCAGAATGCCAATCGTCAATGTTCAAATACGGTTTTTCCAAAACAGTTGAGCGCCAATCGGCAATAAAGTGATCTGAAGTGACATTCTCTAGCTTATCCGTCACTTTTTCATTTTTATTGAAGGGAAAAGAAAAGTGCAAATCTGGATGGCTAAGCTTGTTAAACTTTAGGCATGAAGGACAGCTGCCACAGGAATCTTCTGCTCCGCGATTTTCACAACTAATAAATTGAGCATAAGCGATTGCCAAAGGCAAACTCCCATAGCCCATCTTTCCTAAAAACAACTGCGCATGACTGATTCTTCCTTTGTTAACCAACTGAATCAATCGACTTTTTAATTCTTCTTGTCCTACAATATCTTTGAAAAGCATAGGTCAAAGTTAATCGAAAAGATTTTCTTTTATAGATAAAGACCGCTTCAATGAAAGAGAAAAGATGAAGGATTAAGGTTCAGGGTTTCCTATTTTCAAAAGCCCTGAAAGGGCGATATATAATAGCCGGGTACTTAAGTGCCTTGATAGAATGAAGAGAACTGATGTAACTTTTGGCGAAATTTTTGACAAAAATGATGACAAAAGTGAGTGTGAAGTATTAATTTCCAAACATTAAGAACATGAAGGGTTTAACTGAAAAGGCTAAGATTGTGCAAAGTGCCTCAAGAGTTTCTTTTCCAACATAAGCCTGCTAGTTAGTTACCTAATCTCGCGACAGCGAGACAGTTTCTGTTTTCATGTTTCACATTTACCTTTTTGAACATTGTTTCATATTTTAAAAGGCATTTTCAAGGGGTTAAAAGTTATTTTTTAAATACATGAAACGTATCTTTGCCGCCAAATTTTTTAGCATTATGAGCAGAGTATTGAGCGAACAAGAACAATTGCGAAGACAATCGCTTGAAGACCTTAGAAAATTAGGCATTGACCCTTATCCGGCAGATTTGTTTCCGGTAGATAATCACGCCAAAAAGATCAAGGAGAATTACGAAGAAGGAAAGGAAGTTACTCTAGCCGGTAGAATAATGAGCCGACGAATTATGGGAAAAGCTTCTTTTGCTGAACTGCAAGATGCTAGCGGTAAAATTCAGATTTATTTAAATCGGGATGAACTTTGCCCCGGAGAGGATAAAACACTTTACAATGATGTTTTTAAGAAGTTATTAGACATTGGAGATATCATCGGAATTAAGGGAGCTCAGTTTAAAACTCAAGTGGGTGAGATTTCTGTTCAAGTAAAAGAATTGATGGTGTTGACCAAATCACTGCGTCCGCTTCCAGTTGTTAAAACAGATAAGGAGGGAAAGGCTCATGATGCGTTTACAGACCCGGAACAGCGTTATCGTCAGCGCTATGTGGATTTAATTGTCAACCCAAAAGTGAAGGAGGTTTTTGAAAAGCGTACGAGAATTATTAATTCAATGCGAGAATTTTTCAATTCCAAAGGTTACTTAGAAGTTGAAACGCCCATTTTGCAGCCCATTCCAGGTGGTGCAGCAGCTCGTCCTTTTGTTACTCATCATAATGCATTAAACACAGAGCTTTACCTGAGAATCGCCAATGAGCTTTACTTGAAGCGTTTAATTGTAGGTGGCTTCGATGGAGTTTATGAGTTTGCCAAAGATTTTCGTAATGAAGGAATGGACCGAACACACAATCCGGAATTTACAGTTATGGAGATTTATGTAGCTTATAAAGACTACAACTGGATGATGGATTTCACTGAAAAGATGCTGGAAAAAGTAACTACAGATGTTTTAGGCACAACAAAAGTGACCTTCGGTGAAAATGAAATAAACTTTAAAGCTCCTTTTAAACGAGTACCAATTTTGGAAGCCATTAAAGAGCACACCGGCTATGACGTAGCTGACATGGATGTCCCGGAGCTTATGGAGGTTTGTAAAAAACTCGACATTGAGGTAGATGACAGTATGGGCAAGGGTAAGTTGATAGATGAAATTTTTGGGGAAAAGTGCGAAGCCAACTACATTCAGCCAACTTTTATTACCGATTATCCTGTGGAGATGTCTCCATTGTGTAAAAAACACCGCGATAATCCAAACTTAACAGAGCGCTTTGAGTTGATGGTTAATGGGAAAGAATTAGCAAATGCATATACTGAGTTAAATGATCCTATTGACCAGCTGGAGCGTTTCCAAGATCAGTTAAAATTATCTGAAAAAGGAGATGATGAAGCCATGTTTATCGATCAAGATTTTGTTCGTGCGCTAGAATATGGTATGCCGCCAACTTCCGGTATGGGAATTGGAATCGACCGCTTGGTAATGTTTTTAACGAACAATGCCTCTATTCAAGAAGTATTGCTTTTTCCTCAAATGAAGCCGGAGAAAAAGAGCGTTGAGCTTTCAGAAGCTGAAAAAACCATTTTTGAAATTTTGAAAAAAGAGGAGAAAATGGAGCTGAATGAATTAAAAGAAAAAAGTGGCTTGAGTAATAAGCAGTGGGATAAAGGAATGAAGGGCTTAAACAAACACGGTTTAGCCAAAGTAGAAGTAAATGGCGATGATAAAAGTGTGCACTTGCTCTAAACAGCAGATTAAGCATCCTAAGATTATTTCGTATTTTCGTTTCTCAAAGCACAGAATTTGGATACCAAAGAAATTTCAGTTATTGGAGGAGGTAGTTGGGCCACAGCTATTGTAAAAATGTTGAGCAATCATGCCGACAAAGTACATTGGTGGATGCGAGATCCGGATAAAGCTCACTACATTAATAAATACATGCACAATCCCCGTTATTTATCGGCTGTACAGTTTGAGCGTGATAAAATTGAGGTGAGTACTGACTTAACTGAAATTATTTCAAAATCGGATACAGTCGTAATTGCTACTCCTTCTGCATTTTTAATGGATGTGTTTGGCGATCGAGATAATTTGGATTTGGCTTCAAAAACGATTTTCTCTGCCGTAAAGGGAATTGTTCCTGAGGTTCATCAAATTCCTGCGCGTTTTTTTCACAAACGCTTTGGCACTCCTTACGAACAAATTGGTATTATTAGCGGACCTTGTCATGCAGAAGAAGTGGCTCTTGAGCGCTTATCTTATTTAACCATTGCTTGCCAGGATGAAAATAGGGCACAAGCTTTAGCAGATTTATTGGAGTGTCGCTACATTAAAACCAGCGTTTCCGATGATCTTTTTGGAACGGAGCTTTCGGCTATTTTAAAAAATATTTATGCAGTTGCTTCCGGTATTTTCCATGGCTTAGGCTATGGAGATAATTTTCAAGCAGTATTAATTTCAAATGCGCTACAAGAAATTGAGCGCTTTGTCGATGCCCTGAATCCAATTCACCGTGATGTAAAGTCTTCTGCCTATTTGGGAGATTTGTTAGTAACTGCATATTCTCAATTTTCCAGAAACCGAACCTTTGGAAATATGGTAGGTAAAGGGTACTCCGTAATGTCGGCTCAAATGGAAATGAACATGACTGCAGAAGGCTACTATGCCGCCAAAAGTATTATTAAAATCAACGAAAAATTTGAAGTTGATATTCCCATTGCAACAGCCGTTTATCGTATTTTATACGAAAAAATTTCACCGGCAGTGGAAATGCGTATTTTGGCCGACAAGCTCACTTAGTAAACTTGAAATCTGAAAGATAAAAGGTGAAACTTATCACGCTGAAGCGTGATTTGGACTGTTTCGAATAATTTTTCGATCAAGTTGATCTACAGATACCTGCGAAATCCCTGCTTGCCGCTTGTAGGTGCAGGAATTTCCTAAAAAGAAGTTAGTAAAAAATGGTCTAATGTCTAACTTCTAAAGTCTAATTTCTTTTCTCAAAAAACGCATAAACCGCCTTCGCACGTTTAATTGGGAGCACTTCTTCTAATTCCTTTAAGCTAGCTTCTTTTACTCTTTTTACAGACTTAAACTTCCGAAGTAAATCCTGGATGCTTTTCTCGCCAACTCCTTCAATCAAGCTCAGCTCACTTTGAATGCTGTTCTTAGAGCGCAAGTTTCGATGGTGAGTGATTCCAAAACGATGGGCCTCATTCCTTAAATGCTGAATAACTTTTAAAGTTTCCGAGCGCTTGTCTAAAAATAATGGATACTTATCTCCGGGGTAAAAGATTTCTTCTAAACGTTTAGCTATTCCTACAATCGGAATTTTGCCTCGAAGACCTAATTTATCTAAGCTTTTGAGTGCGGAATTTAACTGACCTTTACCTCCATCTATAACAATTAAATGAGGTAAGTCTTCTTTTTCTTCCTGCAGTCGCTTATACCTTCTGTAAACAACTTCTTCCATTGAGGCAAAGTCATCCGGCCCCACAACCGTTTTAATTTTAAAATGGCGATATTCTTTTTTGCTGGGTTTTGCGTCTCTAAAAACTACACAAGCAGCCACCGGATTACTCCCTTGTATGTTTGAGTTGTCAAAGCATTCAATGTGTCGAGGCAGCTCACTTAAACGCAAATCTTTTTGCATGCCCTCCAAAATGCGATTGGTGTGCCGCTCAGGATCTGTTTTTACTTGTTGCTTTCTGCGTTCCAGCATAAAATACTTGGCATTTCGCTCTGAAAGTTCTAACAACTTGCGCTTTTCGCCACGTTGTGGTCGATGAAAAACAATGTTTTCTTCCTTAAAATCTGGTAAGAAAGGGACAATAATTTCATTTGAATTACTTTTAAAGCGATCTCTAAGTTCTGTTATGCCAATTTCTAAAAGTTCTTCCGGGCTTTCTTCCAGTTTTTTCTTTAGTTCTAAGGTATGACTTTGGATAATGGCTCCACTATTCACTTTCATGTAATTAATGTATGCTAAATCTTTATCTTCTAAAAAGGAAAAAACATCCACATTGTGAATACTTGGACTTACAACCGTTGATTTTGCTTGGAAATTGTCGAAAGCTTCCCATTTTTTTTTCAGCTCTTCTGCGCGTTCAAACTCCAATTTTTCTGCAGCAGTTAGCATAGCAGATTTTAATTCTCTTTTAACGACAGCTACATTTCCTTTAATAATGTTTCTAATTTCATTTAAACTCTCTTCATACTCTTCTTCTGTTTGTAAGCCTTCACACGGACCTTTGCAATTGCCAATATGATACTCTAAACAAAGGCGAAACTTTCCTTTTTCAATATTCTCACTACTGAGGTGGTAGGAGCAAGTGCGTAATTTGTAGTTTTTGCGAATTAAATCTAAAATGGTGTTCATCATGCTTACAGAAGCATAAGGACCATAGTACTCCGAGCCGTCTTTGATTAAATTACGGGTTTTAAAAATGCGTGGAAAAGGTTCGTTTTTTATGCAAATCCAAGGGTAGGTTTTATCGTCCTTCAACATTACATTGTAGCGAGGTTGATGCTTTTTTATGAGGTTGTTTTCCAGTAGTAAAGCATCCATCTCCGTTTCCGTAACAATGTAATTGATGCTGTTTATTTTTTTGACCAAAAGTCTGGTTTTCCCACTCTTTCCTTTATCGTTGTTGAAGTAGGATTGAACTCTATTTTTTAAGTTTTTGGCTTTGCCGATATATAAAATTTTACCATTTAAATCATAATATTGGTATACTCCCGGCTTTTTAGGAGCAGCTTGTATTTGTGTTTTTAAATCGGCTTTCAACTTCATTTTACAAAGATAAACACGACTGAAATGAAATATTGTTTATTTATTTTTGCAAAACTTTAAACTAAATGAGTGCTATCGTTGTTAAACCTTCTGCACCTTTAAAACAAAATCATGGCTAAGTATTCTATCAAAGAGTTAGAGAGAATTTCAGGCATTAAAGCACATACCTTGCGCATTTGGGAAAAGCGATTTGATTTACTTAATCCGGATCGAACAGATACGAATATTCGATATTATTCTGATGATGACTTAAAAAAGTTGCTCAATGTTACGCTACTTTGTAATAGTGGTGAAAAAATATCAAGAGTAGCTTCGTTGGACGATAAAGAAATGGCAAAGGCCATTATGGCTCTAGAAGCAAATGGAATGATGAAAGAAAAACGAGTAGATGATTTTGTAAAATCAATGCTCGACTTAGACGAAATTTCTTTTTTAGAAACCTTTGATCAATGTGTGAAGGATCTTGGATATCATGATACTATTATTAATGTAATATTCCCTTTTCTCAACAAAGTTGGAATACTTTGGTTAAGTGACGAAATTCAGCCGGTTCACGAACATTTTACAACCAATTTGATCCGCAATAAAATGATTGCCGCTACCGATTCGCTTCCTTCTGTAAGTAAAGGCAAAAGAGGCATATTGTTTTTGCCGGAAAATGAATACCATGAGCTAGCCCTAATTTTCTTCAACTTTCTGCTTAAGCAAAATAGGATTAAAACATATTATTTAGGTCAATCTACACCTATTGCAGAAGTAAAAGCAATTGCAGAGGAGGTGAAAGCAGATTTTATTTTAACCTATACTATGATTAAAAATAAAATGGAGATACAAACCTATCTCGAAGAGCTAGCAGACTTTCCAACTAAAAAAAATTTCTTTATTGAGCACAGGTCTCAACGAATTTTCAAGTTAAATTACCCCGAAAAAGTTAGTAAATTGACGGAAATTGACGAACTACTGGATAATTTATAAGAGTTATATCTCTTGTAAATAGTTAGTTGCAATTTTTGTTTACTCTTTTCTAAAAAAAGCTTAACAAATATATATTTGTATATACATATTGTTTATATTTGACATTAAATAATTAAACAATATGTTATGACAGCTATTGAATTTAATCACGAATTATTATCTTACCAAAACCCTTTAAAGTATTTTGCACTTAAGTTGACATCCGACAATGAAGATGCGGAGGACTTATTGCAAGAGACCTTGTTAAAAGCGTTAAAGTACAGGGATAAATTTCAAGATAAAACCAATTTAAAGGCATGGTTATATACCATAATGAAAAACACCTTTATTAATAACTATAGAAGAAAAGTGCGCAAACGCACGATCATGGACAATACCGATGATGATTACTTTGTAAATTCAACGAAACAGAAATCACCCATTGAGCCGGATTCAGAATACAATCATAAGGAGATTATGAAGACGGTTGATGAATTAAATGATGAATGTAGAGTTCCATTTCAAATGCATTTTCAAGGATTTAAATACAAAGAAATTGCCGATGAGCTTGAAATGCCAATTGGTACGGTGAAAAGTCGTATTTTTCTGGCTAGAAAAAAATTGGCGGATGCTTTAAAAGATTTCGCCTAAAACAATTAAGAGTTTGAGTGAGAAGATAGTTGTTGTGGGTTCAGGCTTTTCAGCTTTGGCTGCCGCTACCACATTGGCAGATGCCGGGAAAAACGTTATTGTTTTAGAAAAAAATGAGCAAACCGGAGGTAGAGCAAGACAGTTTGAAGCTTCCGGTTTTACTTTCGATATGGGGCCATCATGGTATTGGATGCCCGATGTGTTTGAGTCGTACTTTAACCGCTTTGGGAAAAAAGTAAGCGATTATTTTGAACTCAAAAGATTAGATCCGTCTTATAGAGTTTTTTTTGGGAAAGACGATTATTTAGATTTACCGGCAGATTATAATTCATTTAAAGCACTTTTTGAGCAAATAGAAAAAGGAAGCGGAGAAAAGCTAGATGAATTTATGAACGAAGCTCAGTATAAATATGAAGTGGGCATGCAAGATTTGGTTCATAAACCGGGCAAATCGATTTTAGAGTTTGCACAATGGCGAGTAGTGAGTGGCGTCTTTCGTCTGCAACTGTTTCAGTCATTAAGCAAGCATGTGCGAAAGTTTTTTAGTAATGAAAAACTCATAAAATTAATGGAGTTTCCGGTTTTATTTCTCGGAGCAAAACCTCAAGAAACTCCGGCACTTTACAGTTTAATGAACTATGCTGATGTTAAACTGGGAACTTGGTACCCCATGGGAGGAATGCACAAGATTGTAGAAGCCATGACTTTGCTTGCCAAGGAAAAAGGGGTCGAAATAATTTTAGATTGTGAAGTAAAAAAATTACAAGCCAAAAACGGGAAAGTAGTTAAGGCAATTACTACTAAAGGCGATTTTGAAGCTGACCAATTTATTTCCGGTGCCGATTACCATCATACAGATAAACAGTTGCTCGATAGAGAATTTCACAATTACACAGAAGAATATTGGGATCGCCGAAAAATGGCTCCTTCCTCATTGCTTTTTTATTTGGGAGTTGATAAAAAGTTAAAAAAACTCTTACATCACAATCTCTTTTTTGATGAAGATTTTAATCAGCATGCGGTTGAAATTTATGATGAACCTCAATGGCCATCTAAGCCTTTATTCTACGTTTGTGCTCCATCTCTAACAGATAAATCTGTTGCTCCTGAAGCTTGTGAAAACCTCTTTATTCTTATGCCTGTGGCCCATAATTTAGAAGATAAAGAAGAAGTTAGAGAAAAATATTACCATTTAATTATGGATCGTTTAGAAAAGCTAACAAATCAGGAAATTCGATCACATGTAATTTACAAAAAATCGTATGCTCACACTGACTTTATAAATGATTATCATGCTTTTAAAGGTAATGCATACGGTTTGGCAAACACTTTAGGTCAAACAGCTGTTCTAAAACCATCAATCAAAAATAAAAAGCTTAAAAATTTGCACTATACCGGCCAATTAACTACACCGGGGCCCGGAGTTCCACCCTCATTAATTTCAGGGCAAGTAGTAGCAAATGAAGTACTAAAAACACTTTAGATTTTTATGCACAAAGTCTACTTAAATGCCTCTATAAAAAGCAGTAAAGCCGTAACAAATACTTACAGCACATCCTTTTCTTTGGGAATTCGAATGTTGGATTCTTCACTTCACGATGCCATTTATGCCATTTATGGTTTTGTGCGTTTGGCAGATGAAATAGTGGATACTTTTCACGAGCAAGATAAAGGAAAGCTGCTGCGAGAGTTTGTAGAAGAAACAGAAAACGCTATCCAAAGGAAAATAAGTTTGAACCCTGTTTTAAATAGCTTTCAATGGGCGGTAAACAAGTATAAAATAGATCGTAACTTGATTGATGCTTTCATTAAAAGTATGGCTTTTGACTTGAGTAAGAAAGACTACGATAGAGCAGCTTTTGATGAATATGTATACGGTTCTGCTGAGGTAGTTGGATTAATGTGTTTAGCGATTTTTTGTGGTGAAAATAAATTGCTTTATAGGGAGTTATTAGAACCTGCAAAAAGTTTAGGAGCGGCGTTTCAAAAAATTAATTTCTTACGTGACTTAAAAGCAGATTTTAAAGAAAAAGGACGCTCTTATTTTCCCGAGATTGACTTAAACAATTTTACTGACCAAGACAAAATTGAAATAGAATCTGAAATAGCCGAAGACTTTAAAGCCGGATATAAGGGAATCGTAAAGCTGCCGAAAAATGCCAGATTTGGAGTGTATACAGCTTATGTTTACTATTATAACTTGTATCTAAAAATAAAAAAGGTTCCAGCTAAAGAGGTACTTCAAAAACGAATTCGTATTCCTGACTTTAAAAAATATATGTTGCTTGTAAAATGCCTTATTCGCTATAGGTTAGGTTTAGTTTAGTGCATTTGTGCTCAAACTATTTTCAAATCGATTTGTTAGGTTTTAAATATTTAATATGGCAACAAAGGATTATTTAATAATTGGCTCGAATAGTGCGATTGGAAAAGAAATCATTAAGCAACTCAGAACTCAAGATGCTAACTTATATTTAACAAACCGCAGTGGTGAAAAGAACGAAGCCGACTCTAATATTCAAGAAGTTGACGTACTGAAAGAGTTCGACTTGGAATTGCCGGATCGCTTAGATGGGATTGTCTATTGTCCCGGTACAATTAACTTAAAGCCCTTTCATCGACTTAGCGCTGAAGACTTCTTGAATGATTTCCACATTAACTTTTTAGGAGCAGTTAAAGTGATTCAGAAAGCACTAAAAGCATTAAAAAAGTCTGATCATGCATCAATTGTACTTTTTAGTTCTGTTGCAGCACAACTTGGCTTAAGCTTTCACAGTTCAATTGCTTCTTCAAAAGCAGCAGTTGAAGGTTTGGCTCGCTCTTTAGCAGCAGAGTTTGCTCCAAAAATTAGAGTAAATGTAGTTGCACCCTCTTTAACTGACACCCCTTTAGCTTCAAAGCTTTTATCAAATGATGATAAAAAAGCTGCAAATGCAGAACGTCATCCATTAAAAAAAATAGGAGAAGCAAAAGATATTGCAGAAGCCGCTTTGTTTTTACTTAGTGATCGTTCTAAGTGGATGAGCGGACAAGTACTAGCTGTTGATGGTGGAATTGGAAAGTTAAAATAATGGCAAATAAAAAAATCAACATCTTTTGGTTTCGTCGAGATTTGCGATTTCAAGATAATTGCGGACTTTATCATGCTTTGCAAGAAAAGTTGGATCTAGTTCCCATTTTTAGTTTTGATCCTGAAATTTTAGATGATTTAAGTAGTTCTCAAGATGCAAGAGTTCAGTTTATTCATACAGAGCTAGAGCAAATGAATATTGAGCTTAAAAGTAAAGAAAGCCGTTTGTTTGTTTTTCATGATCGAGTGGAAAAGGTGTTTGAGCAACTGCTCGAAGACTATGATGTAGAAACAGTTTTTTGTAATCACGACTATGAACCTTATGCTATTCAACGCGATAAGAAAGTTGCTGATTTACTAGCTAAAAAGGGGATTGGCTTTAAAAGCTATAAAGATCAAGTAATCTTTGAAAAAGATGAAATTTTAAAAGCCGATGGAAGTCCTTATTTGGTTTATACACCCTACAGTAAGCAATGGTTAAAAGCTTTTGAAGAAAAGGGGATTACAACTTACAGCTCGGCATTACGATTCGATAGTTGGATTAAAGCTAAATGGAAACCAATTGTAAACCTTGAAGAAATTGGCTTTAAAAAGACTGAAATTGAATATCCTTCGAGGGAACTCAAGAGCGACACGCTAATTGCTTACAAAGATGAACGTGATCTCCCAGTAAAAGACAGCACTTCTCGTTTGGGAATTCATTTGCGTTTCGGAACTGTAAGTATTAGAAAGATTGTACAAGAAGCTGCTCAACAGAGCGAAGTGTTTTTAAAGGAGTTGGTTTGGAGAGAGTTTTTTATGATGATTTTATATCACTATCCTAAGGTGGTAGATCAAAACTTTAATTCTAAATACGATACTGTTCGCTGGAGAAATAATGAAGAAGAGTTTGCAAAATGGTGTAAAGGAGAAACAGGCTATTTAATGGTTGATGCCGGCATGCAAGAGTTAAATAAAACCGGCTTTATGCACAATCGAGTGAGAATGATTGTTGCCAGTTTTTTGTGTAAGCATTTGCTGATTGATTGGCGTTGGGGAGAAGCTTATTTTGCAGAAAAGCTGTTAGATTATGAATTATCTTCGAATAATGGTAACTGGCAGTGGGCAGCGGGAACAGGAGTAGATGCAGCACCTTACTTTAGGGTTTTTAATCCGATTACGCAATTAGAGAAATTTGACCCTGATCGAATTTACGCAAAAAGGTGGCTCTCACGAGATTATTTTAATTCTCCACCACAGCCAATTGTAGAGCATAAGATTGCTAGAGAAAGAGCTTTGGAGACCTATAAAGAGGCTTTGAATTAAGTTAGTTTAAGATATCTTAAGAGTATCTCCTGACTTTAAGACAACAAAATGAGCAACTTTGTGTCTTTATTATCATAATCAAAAAATTATTTTATATGTTTAAAAAATTACCACTTTTACTAAGTGTAGCATTTACTGCAATGTTTACGCTATCAGAAATGAAAGCTCAAAATATCTTTTTTGAGGATTTTAATGGAGGAGCAGCTACTCTTACAAACTGGACAATCATCGACGGCGATAGTTTAAATCCAAACTATGCGTTCATGACAGATGCTTGGGTTTCTTTTGAGAATCCTGATAATACAGGAGTAGGAGATTCTGTGATGGCAAGTACTTCTTGGTATATTCCTGCGGGACAGTCAGATGACTACTTAATTTCTCCTTCAATTACAATTGGCGACTCTGCAGTGCTTACTTTTGATGCAAAAGCAACTGATGCCGGCTTTCCTGATGGCTATGAAGTGTTGGTTTCAACAACTACGCCAACAGATACCGGTTTAAATGCCAATGCACCATTATTAACTGTTTCTGCTGAAAATGCAAGCTGGACAAAGAGAAGAATTGATTTGTCTGCTTACATCGGTCAGTCAATATACTTGGGCATTAGAAATAACTCTAATGACATGAATTTACTATTAGTTGATAATTTCAGTGTTGATAGTTTAGTTGCCGGAGTTGATTTAGAGTTGTTTGCAGGTCTTGGTCCAATTGGAGAGTATTACAGAATCCCGGAATCACAAATTGATGATACACTAAACTTTATTGCTGCGGCAACTAATATTGGAGCAGATACTGCCTACAATGTAAAAGCTATTTTTAATGTTTTTAGAGATGGTGTTTCTGTATTAAACGACAGTACAGTTCCGGTTCCTTCAATAAACCCTGGTGATACTTCACTTTTAATTTCAAATATAGCTCTTCCATTGGTTCAGTCGGGTGCTTACACTGTTCAGTATGTTGTAGCTTCTGATGATTTAGATATAGATTTAACAAATGATACGGTAACAACAGAAACTTTGGTTGTTTCAGACTCTACTTATGCCAGAGATAATGGTCAAGTGAATAATTCAATTGGAATTGGAGCAGGTACAACAGGTGAGCTTGGACATACATACTTTTTGCCAAATGCAGATACATTAACTTCTGTTGGAGTATTTATTACAAACAATAATGGCTCAATGACCGGTCAGCCGTTGAGTGTTAACATTAGAAACTTTAATGGAATTCCGGGAAGTGTAATTGCTTCTTCTGATACAGTTACATTTAACTCAAGCGGTTCGGCTTTTGTAAACTTAAGCTTTAACAACAATGGCGGTTATGTAGCTTTACCTGCTGATACTTTCCTTGTAAGTGTTGTTGAAGGAGATTCTAACATTACTTTAGGGACAACAGCTAGAAGATTTACACCTGGAGCAGGTTGGATTGATTTTGTTGGCAGTCCCGCAAACGGATGGGCAACTATTGAATCATTTAACATGCAGTTTACCATGGTGATTCGTCCAAACTTTGGAATTCCAAATGTATTGACAAGCCTTGGAGAAAATGAGCCAACAATCTCTAAGCTGAATGTATATCCAAACCCTTCAAATGGAGTATTTGAAGTAATGGTAGCTAGTGAAAATATCAATCAAGATGTAGAAATGACAGTGTTTGATATTAGCGGTAGAGAAGTAATGAGTGGTGTTTATCGCGCTGAAACTTTATTGCAAGAAAACATAGATCTTTCTTCTTTTGGTAAAGGCGTTTATTTTTTACAAATAAAATCTGAAGGAGTTTCAGAAACCAGAAAGTTGATTGTAAAATAATCTTCGATATTATAACTAAAGATAAGGAGGCAGTTGTATAATTGCCTCCTTTTTTTATGCTATCTAAGGCCTTCTGATTTAAGATTAAATCATTCCCAGCTCCTTCATCTTTTTCTCTCTGTAATCAAAAATTTCTTTTAATTTAGGTCGAACTAAAAAAGGTTCAACGGCTTTTCCTATAAACCCAAAAGGTGCAGCATAGTTGACAATGTCAGTCATTTCAATACCATCCTCTTTTTGTTTGAAATGATGTTGGTGATGCCATAGTTTATACGGTCCGATTCTCTGCTCATCTACAAAAAATGCGTTCTCTTTAATGTGAGTGATTTCTGTCATCCAGTCCATTTTGATTCCTAAAAGTGGTGACACTTTATAGGTGATGATCATCCCTTCATACATTTTATCATCAATCTCAGAGGAAATGTCAAAGCCCATGTAGTCTGGAGTAATTACTTTTAAATTCTTAGGGTTTGAAAAAAAGCTCCAGGCTTCCTCTAATGTTAATTTTAGGTTTACCTTTCTTTTAAGTTGGTGCATGTTTTTAATTTTAGAAAAGAACAAGCAACTATTAAGCATTGTTTTATGTATATGAGAGTTTTATTAAGTGGTGCAAACGGATATATTGGAAGGAGACTTTTACCGGTTCTTGTAAAGCAAGGGCATGAAGTGATTGCAATTGTGAGAGACAAAAGGACGATTCACCTTTCTGAGGATGAGAAGAAAAAAACAAAAGTAGTTGAGGCAGATTTTTTAAAAAAGGAGACACTAGCTGATCTGCCAAAAGAAATTGATGTAGCATTTTATTTAATGCACTCATTGGCATCTGAAAGTAGAGCTTTTGCAAAAATGGAAAAAAACATGGCGCAAAACTTTGTGAAATACCTCAATCAAAGTACTGCTCAACAACAAGTTTTTTTAGGGGGAATTAGTAACGATAATGATCTTTCGGAGCACTTAAACTCACGTTTGCAAACCGAGAAAGAACTAGCAAAGGCTAAAGTTCCATTAACCGTTTTTAGGGCGGCAATAATTATTGGATCAGGAGGTGCGTCTTTTGAAATTATTAGAGATTTGGTTGAAAAACTTCCTTTTATGATTGCGCCTAAATGGCTCAATACTAAGTGTCAGCCCATCGGCATACGAAATGTAATAGAATACTTATCTGCCTCCATTGGAAATGAAAAAACGTATGGAGAGGTGTATGATATTGGAGGACCGGAAATATTAACCTACAAACAAATGTTACTTCAATTTGCTGAGGTTCGTAAAATGAAGCGTTATATTTTAACAGTGCCGGTAATGAGTCCTCGATTGTCCTCTTATTGGCTGTATTTTGTAACGGCGACTTCTTATAGGATAGCAGTTAACTTGGTAGATAGTATGCGAAATGAAGTAATTGTAAAGAAAACTGGAGTTGAGAAACAGATTCCTCTTAATTTAATTCGATATAAAGAAGCGGTGAGCTTAGCGTTTAACAGAATTGAGCAAAATATGGTGATTTCCAGCTGGACGGACACTCAACTGCCGGAGAATAAATATTTAAACCTTGGTCATTACATAAAAGTCCCTCAAAATGGAGTGTTTAAAGATGTTCAGAAATATGAGTTTGATCATGAACGTAGAGAGCATGTAGTTAATAATATTTGGTCTATTGGAGGAGAAAGGGGATGGTATTATGGAAATTTTCTATGGAAAATAAGAGGACAGTTAGACAAGTTTATAGGCGGAGTAGGCTTAAGAAGAGGTAGAAGAAATCCCGACTTAATTTTTGCAGGGGACTCCTTGGATTTTTGGAGAGTTTTATTAGCAGATAAGGAAGAAGAAAGGCTTTTGTTGTTTGCTGAAATGAAATTGCCCGGAGAGGCTTGGTTGGAGTTTAAAGTTGAAAGAGTTGGAGATAAAAAGCTAAGCATGGTGCAATCGGCTACTTTTCGTCCAAAAGGACTAATAGGTAGGCTTTACTGGTATTCAATGTTGCCATTTCATTGGTTTATTTTTAAAAATATGGCAAAGAACATTGTAGAGTTTAAGAAGGTTTTATTTTGAACGTAACTTCGCATTATAAATTCCAAAATATTGAATAACATATCAACTTATAAAAATCTGATACTGCTTCATGTAGTGGTGCTTATTTTTGGTTTTACCGGAGTTTTAGGAAAGTTAATTACAGTGCCCTCAGAACTCTTGGTTTGGCACAGAATGTTAATTGCCAGTATCTCTATCGGACTTTATTTAGCAATTAAAGGAAGTAGTTTTAAAATGGTTCGCAAAGGCTTACTGGCAACCATTTTTACCGGCTTTATTATCGCTGCTCATTGGATTTTCTTTTTTGAATCCATTAAACAATCAAATGTTTCTATTACACTAGCAGCCTTGGCTTCAGCATCTATTTTTACGGCTTTATTAGAGCCTTTGTTTTTTAAGCGAAAGGTTCAAATTTATGAGCTGTTTTTAGGAGGTTTAGTCATTTTAGGACTTTACTTCATTTTTCAATTTGAAACCGAAAATGCCATTGGAGTTATTTTAGGAATTATCGCAGCTTTTCTGGCTTCTTTGTTTACAGTGATTAATGGTAAGTTGATTAAAAAGTACAACTCCGGAAGAATTTCTTTTTACGAATTAGGGGGAGGAGTTTTGGCCATAACACTTTATTTTTTGTTTAGCGGAAAAATAGATGCCATTCACTTTAATTTAGGTCTGACCAATTGGATTTATCTATTAATATTAGCTGTTATTTGTACAGCTTTTGCTTTTGTAGCAAGTGTAGAAGTAATGAAAGAACTTACTCCTTTTACCGTTAGCCTAAGCATTAATTTAGAACCGATTTATGGAATTATTCTCGCGTTTATATTTTTTGGGGAAGAAGAGAAAATGTCAGCTGGCTTTTATTTAGGAACAGCTTTAATCTTAGCTTCCATTTTCACCAATGTCATTGTAAAGAGAAGGCAGCGTAGAAAAGCAAAAAGAGCTACAGAACAAACCTAAAAGCTGCTTTTGTTGCACAATTCTCTGTGTATATTTGCAAACCTTAAAAATTGGTTGCAATGAGCACAAATTCATCTAAAAAGCATTTAATTACTGCGGCATTACCTTATGCCAACGGACCTATTCATATTGGACATTTAGCGGGAGCTTATTTGCCGGCAGATATTTATGTTAGGTACTTGCGATTAAAGGGAGAAAAACCGCTTTTTATTTGTGGCTCGGATGAACATGGTGCGGCCATAACGCTTAGAGCAAAAAAAGAAAATAAAACACCTCAACAAATAGTTGATGAGTATCACACTTTAAACAAGAAAGCATTTGAGGACTTTGGGATAACTTTCGATATTTTTCATCGCACATCCTCCCAATTGCACCATAAAACGGCGCAAGATTTTTTCTTGGATTTAGATAAAAAAGGAGCATTTGAAGTAAAAAAGAGTGAGCAGTTTTACGATGAAGATTACAAGCAGTTTCTTGCCGATCGTTACATTACAGGTACTTGCCCAAAATGCAATAAAGAGGGAGCTTACGGCGACCAATGCGAAAGTTGTGGTTCCTCGTTAAACCCAACAGAATTAATTAATCCAAAATCTACTTTAAGTGGAAAACCACCCGTTTTAAAAGAAACGACTCATTGGTATTTGCCAATGCAAAACGAAGAAAATTGGTTGAGAGAGTGGATTGAAATGGGAACATTAGAAGGTAAAAAACACCATGATCCTAAATCCTGGAGAAAACCGGTTGTCGGACAGTGTAAGTCATGGATTGATGGAGGGTTGCAATCGAGAGCAATGACGAGGGACTTAGATTGGGGTGTAAAGGTTCCTTTGAAAGAAGGAGATGGAAAGGTGCTTTACGTTTGGTTGGATGCTCCAATTGGATATATTTCTGCCACCAAAGCTTGGGCTGAAGAAAATGATGAAAAATGGGAAGATTATTGGCAAAATGAAGAAACCGAATTGATTCACTTTATTGGCAAGGACAACATCGTTTTTCACTGTATTATCTTTCCAATTTTATTAAAAAAACACGGAGAGTTTAATCTGCCGGTAAATGTTCCCGCTAATGAATTCTTAAACTTAGAGGGAAAGAAAATTTCTACTTCTAGAAACTGGGCGGTTTGGTTGCATGAATTCATGGAAGATATGCCCGATAAAAATGATGTACTTCGCTATGCTTTATGCTCTATTGCTCCGGAAACAAAGGACAGTGAGTTTACATGGCAAGATTTTCAAGCGAGAAATAATAGTGAATTGGTTGCCATTTATGGGAACTTTGTCAATCGTTCAGTGGTGCTAACACACAAGTACTTTAACGGAAAAGTTCCTGCTTTAAAGCAATTCCCTCATGAATATCAGTCGGTGGTGGATCAAATGAAATCCCACATTGACAGCTGCACACAAAAGCTAGAAAACAAGCAATTCAGAGAGGCACAAAATGAGGCAATTGCCATAGCGCGTTTGGGGAATAAATTCTTGGCAGAAACAGAGCCTTGGAAGTTGATTAAAACAGATGAAGAGCAAGTTGCAAAGATTTTGAATTTAAGTTTGCAAATTGCTGCTAATGCAGCAATTGCATTATTCCCATTTTTGCCTGAGAGCTCTAGAAGTTTGCTTAAAATGTTGGGTTTAGAGCATGTATCTTGGTCTGATCTTGCAAGTGTTGATTTAATAAAAGGAGGAAGTAAAATTGCTGAAGCTGAACATTTGTTCTCTAAGATAGAAGATGCAGAAATTCAAAAACAAATCGATAAACTTCAGGCGAAAGCTGAACCTCAAAATAAAGTCGAGGTAGATGAAAGTAAAATTGAGCCAATAAAAAAGACAATTGAGTTTGATGATTTTTTAAAACTGGATATTCGTATTGGGACGATTAAAGCTGCTGAAAAAATGCCCAAAAGTAACAAGATGCTCAAGTTGCAGATAGATTTAGGCAATGAAGAAAGAACAATTTTGTCCGGAATTGCTAAAAACTACTCTCCGGAAGACTTAGTAGGAGAGCAGGTTCAGGTAGTTGTTAATCTTGCTCCAAGAAAAATGATGGGTGTGCTTTCTGAAGGTATGGTGTTAATGGCTGAAAGCTCCGATGAAACACTAGCCTTACTTTCTCCCAACAAAAAAGTTTCTGAAGGAAGCAAGGTGAGTTAGTTTTCTAAATAATAATAAAGCCATAAAAGGACAACCATTTAGCCTTTTTAGTCGTCATTACAAAAAACTGTTAAGAAACTTTAAATTCAATCAAATGAATTATTTATATTTGTTTGCTGGGATTTGTACTTATTAGCTTGATTTTTAATGTTGAAAACTATGCTAATTGACTGAACTAAACCGTATTTGTATGAAATCATTACTACAGTCTTTTTCTATTTTAATTGCTCTTTTTCTTTTTTCTTTTCAACAAGTTGAGGCCAGAGTAGATATTATTCACATATCTGTTAACGATCCAAAGTGTTTTGGAAGTTCTGATGGCTATGTTGTGATTGACTCATTAACAACTACTGCGCCGTCTGGGAATTATACGATTAGAATTAATACAACTCCCGTACAATTTTTCAATGTAGGCGATACAATTCAACTTGGCGATGGAAATTATACCATAACTGTTTTTGATGGAGATGATGGTAATACACCAGCATTTAGGTCTTTTTCAATAGATGAACCTTTTCAGCTGGTTACAGCAACAGTTAGTAATGAGGTAAGTTGTTTTGGAGATTGCGATGGAGATGCTACAGTTTTTGGATTTGATGGAACACCACCTTATACTTATCAATGGGATGATCCTTTGTCGCAAACTTCTCAAACTGCAAGTAATTTGTGTGGAGGGATGTATCATGTAACTGTTACGGATGATAATGGGTGTACTGCAGTTGATTCTGTTTTAGTTGGAGAGCCATCTCAAGTACAACCCAATGTTTCTGTAACTGATGTAGATTGTTTTGGTAATTCAACAGGTTCGGCAACTGCTGTGCCGACTGGAGGCACCGGCTCGTATGTGGATTACCAATGGTCAAGTTCGGCAAATAACACTGCTACGGAAAGCAATTTGTCTGCAGGAACTTACTCAGTAACAGTTACTGATAGCGACGGTTGTACAAATACTGAGACATTTACTGTCAGTCAGCCAGCGGCAGCATTAAGTGTAAGTCTTTCAAAAAGTGATGTTTTTTGCTTTGGAGATAGTACAGGATTTATTAATACTTCAGTTTCAGGTGGAACTACTCCATACACTTACAGCTGGAATGATGGAGCAACAACTCAAAATAGAAATAATATTCCGGCTGGAAGTTATACGGTTACAGTTACAGACAATAACTCTTGTACAGAAACAGCTTCAGTAACAGTAAACCAGCGACCTGATATTTTAATAACATTTAATGTAACAGATGTTTCTTGTAATGGAGACAGTACCGGCAGTATAACTGCTAACCCTTCCGGTGGAACTCCTCCTTTTGCCGGATATGCATGGTCGAATGGAGGCAATAGTCAAACGATTACAAATGTGCCTGCGGGTAGCTATACCGTAACGGTTACAGATGTATTGGGTTGTACTAAAGAAGCTTCAACTACTGTTAGTGAACCTACTTTACTTTCGGCTTCAATTAGCTCCACAACAGACCCAAGTTGCGTAGGGGGTAGTGATGGAGCAATAGATCTTCAAGTTTCCGGTGGAACTACACCTTATACTTACTCTTGGGGTGACGGACCAACTTCACAAGATAGAAATGGATTAGTTCAAGGAAGTTATTCGGTGACTATAACAGATAATAATGGATGTACTGATACCACTTCTGCTATTTTAAACGATCCACCTCCAATTTTGCCGAATGTAACTACTACAGATGTATTGTGCTTCGGTGGAAGCGATGGAACTGCTCAGGCAAGTCCGAGTGGAGGTTCTGGAATTTATGTAGATTTCCAGTGGAGTAGTAGTGGAAATAATACTTCTAATGAAAGTGGATTAAGTGCAGGAACATATACGGTAACAGTTACTGATGATGAGGGTTGTACAGGTTCAGAAACATTTACAATAGGAGAACCGGCAACAGCTGTCTCTGCTAGTATTCCTTCAAAAAGCGATGTGTTTTGCTTTGGAGAAACGACTGGTTTTGCTCGTGCACAAGGTTCAGGAGGTACGGTTGCCGGAAATTATAGTTTTCAATGGGATGATCCTGCCAACCAAACCACGGCACAAGCCAACAACTTAGGAGCCGGTACTTATACGGTAACCGTAACCGATGATAATGGTTGTACAGCCACAGCTTCTGTAACGATCAATTCTCGACCTGCAATTAATATTTCTTTTGCTTCGACTGATGTATCTTGTAATGGAGGAAATGACGGTTCAGCAACAGCTACTATTAGCGGAGGAACACCTAACTTTAGTTGGGTGTGGTCACACGGCCCAAGTGGAACAGGAGCTTCCTCAACAGTAAATAACTTATCAGCCGGAGTATATACCATCACAGTTACAGATGCACTTTCTTGTACTGAAGTTGATAGTGTTGTGATTGATGAACCTACTCAACTTAATGCTCAAATTGATTCAGAAATAGATCCTTTATGTAATGGAGGTAGTGATGGAGCAATTGACCTTTCTGTGAGTGGAGGAACTTCGCCGTATACTTATTTGTGGAACGATGGACCAACAACTCAAGATAGAAGCTCACTCTCAGCAGGCAATTATGAAGTAACCGTTACTGATAATAATGGTTGCGAAGAAATTGTTTCAACTGTATTAAGTGATCCTTCTTTGTTAACTATTTCAATTGACTCAGTCGAAGACGCTAGCTGTAATGGATTGTCTGATGGATTCGCACGTGCAGCAGCAAGCGGTGGGACTGGCGCTTATACTTATAGCTGGGATAATGGGCCGACAACAGCTGAAAATCCAAATCTTGGAGCAGGGAGCTATGAAGTTACTGTTACAGATAATAATGGTTGTACTGCAACAACTACAGCTACTATTTCAGCGCCCTTGGCTGTTAATGCTTCCATTAATTCAACTGATGCCTCTTGTGCCGGAGTAAATGATGGTTCTGCTACTGCAAATGGCAGTGGTGGAACAACTCCTTATACCTATTTGTGGTCAAACTCAGCAACTACACAAACAATTAATAACCTTTCAGGAGGAACTTATGATGTTACTATAACTGATAATAATGGTTGTACAGATGCGGCAAGTGTTACTATAAACCAGCCTTCAGCTTTAAGTTCAACTACTAGTGGAGTTGATTTGAACTGTAATGCAAATAATAGTGGATCTGCAACAGTTACAGCAAGTGGTGGTACTCCTGCTTATACATACTTATGGGATGATCCTTCAAGTCAAACTACTGCAACTGCCACGAATTTAAACGCTGGAACTTATAGAGTAACGGTTACAGATAATAATGGGTGTACTGCAGTTGACTCAGTTACTTTATCTCAACCTTCTGCAATAAATGCAGCTATTACTTCAACAATAGATCCTGATTGTAATGGGGCTAATACCGGTTCTGCAACAGTTAGTGCTAGTGGGGGAACCGGAACACTAACCTATTTGTGGAATGATGCGGCAAATCAAACTACTGCAACTGCTTCAAATCTAACAGCTGGAGTTTATACAGTTACAATTACTGATAATAATGGTTGTACAGCTACAGCTCAAGCTACTTTAAATGATCCTGCTGCTATTCAAGTTAACTTAGATAGCTTAAAAGATGTTAGTTGTTTTAATGGTAGTGATGGAAGTATTTCTGTTACAGTTTCCGGTGGAACGACACCATACACTTACAACTGGAATGATGGACCAACAACTCAAAATAGAACAAACTTAAGTGCAAATACATACATTTTAACAGTTACCGATAATAATGGCTGTTCTTCAAACCAGTCATTTACAGTTAATGAGCCGGCTTCAGCTTTAAGTTCATCAATTAGCTCTTCAACGGATGTAAGCTGTAACGGTGCTGCCGATGGCTCTATTGATTTGACGGTGAGCGGAGGAACATCTCCCTATACTTATTTATGGAATGATGCTGCAACTACTGAAGATAGAAATGGGCTGAACGGAGGAACTTACGATGTTACGGTTACTGATAACAATGGTTGTTCTACTACAGAGTCTGTATCGGTTAATGAACCCGCGCCAATTCTGATTAGTGTAGACAGCCAAACGGATGCTTTATGTAATGGATCAGCCGATGGTACAGCCACGGTTTCTGCAAATGGAGGTAGTACGCCTTATATTTTTAATTGGTCGAATGGAGGAAATGGGAATTCTCAAAATAATTTATCAGCCGGAACATATTATATAACTGTAACGGATAATAATAATTGCCAGAATGTTGATAGTGTTTTAATTGGAGAGCCAAACCCATTAATTATAAATGTAGATAGTGTTAGAAACGTTAGTTGTAATGGGGGAGCAGATGGTCAGATTATAGTTAGCGGAAGTGGAGGAACATCTCCTTATAATTATAGTTGGTCTACAGGAGGAAGTGGAATAACTCAGAGTAATTTGTCAGCAGGAATTTATAGAGTAACGGTGACAGATAATAATAATTGTCAATTTGTTGATTCTATTATTGTTTCGGAGCCAGCACCTTTAACCGCTACACTTACTACAATAAACGAACAGTGTGTTGGTGCAAATGATGGCGAAATTACGGCCAATCCGAATGGAGGTACTGCACCTTATGCGTATTTATGGAGTAACTCAGATACTACACAGACCATCTCTAATTTAAGTCCGGGATCCTATGCAGTTACTGTATCAGATGATAATGGTTGTACAACCACTGCAAGCACAACTGTTAATCCTGCAAATCCTATATTTATGAGTGCATCTGGAACAGATGTAAGTTGTAATGGAGATAATGATGGGGCTATGATTGTTTTAGCTTTCGGTGGAGCCGGAGGGTTTAGTTATGCATGGTCAGATGCAGTGAATGGTGCAATTAGAAATAATGTTTCAGCCGGAAAATATTATGTAACGGCAACTGATGCAAATGGATGTACATCAGTTGATAGTGTAACTATTAATGAGCCTGATACTTTAAAGCCCAACTTGTCAGTTATTGATGCAAGTTGTTCAGGCGTTAATGACGGTTTAGCAACTTCAACACCAACAGGTGGAACTACACCTTATACTTATAATTGGTCATCGGGAGGTTCAACTAATTCAGTTTCTAATCTTGCGGCAGGTAATTATAGTGTAACGGTCACTGATGCCAACGGTTGTGATACCGTTCAAAATTTTGTAATTGATGCAAGTCCGGCGAACTTCACTTTTGTAGATAGCGTTTCAAACAATCCATGTTTTGGAGACTGTGTGGGAAGTATTCTAATTTCAAGTTTGAGTGGCGGAACAGCACCTTATAATTTTACTTGGTCAAACGGAGCTGGAAATGTTAGTGGTCAAACCGGATTGTGTGCCGGAACTTATACGGTAACCATTGCCGATGCGAACGGTTGTGACAGTGTTCATAACATTACAATTACAGAGCCGACGCAACTGGCATTAAGTATAACGGGAACCGATGAAAGTTGTAGTCCTGGTGGTGATGGAACGGCTACTGCAAATGTTAATGGGGGTACCACACCCTACACATATAATTGGTCAAATGGTCAATCAACAGCTTCAATTAATAATTTAATTGCCGGAAACTATTTGTTAACAGTAACTGATGCCAATGGTTGTGATACTATTCAGTCTGTAACTATTGGAGGAAGCGGCGGAACAGGTGGTTTTACTTTTGTAGATAGCGTTTCAAATAATCCATGTTTTGGAGACTGTGTGGGAACTATTCAAATCCATAATTTAAGTGGCGGAACTTCTCCTTATAACTTCACATGGTCAAATGGAGCCGGAAATGTAAGTGGTCAAGGTGGATTATGTGCCGGAACTTATACGGTAACTATTGCCGATGCAAATGGTTGCGATAGCGTTCACAGCATTACTATTACAGAGCCGACACAGTTGGCTGTTAATATGGTTACTACTGATGAGAGTTGTTCACCCGGTTCTGATGGAACAGCAAAAGCGGAAGTAAGCGGAGGTACAATGCCTTATACTTACAATTGGTCTAGTGGACAGTCTACTGATTCTATAGGTGGATTGTCAGCAGGAAATTACTCAGTTACTATCACAGATGCAAATGGGTGTGATACGGTTCAGTCTGTTACAATTGGTGGCGGAGGAGTTGCCAATATTTCCTTAAATGAAACTGTTATTGATGCTAGTTGTAGTGGTATTTGTGATGGAGGTGTTTCGCTTAATCCAAATGGAGGAACTACGCCTTATACTTATTTATGGTCTGATAACTCTACACAGCAAAATTTGGGAGCGATATGCTCAGGTACATATAGCGTAACGGTTAGTGATGTGAATGGATGTTCGGCGGTAGATACATTTATTGTAAATGACCAAACTACCTTAATAGCAAATATTACAACAGTCGATGACACTTGTCTTTTAGGTGTGGGTTCAGCCGCTGTAACAATGAATGGAGGAGTTGCTCCATATACCTATAGCTGGTCAAGTGGAGGTTCTGCTCAAACAGAAACTTCACTATTAGCAGGTAGCTATGATGTAACAGTTGTAGATGGTAACGGCTGCTCTGTTGTTGAAAACTTTACTATTCAGAATTTTTCAAGCCTTTTTGCTAATCTTACGATAAACAATGAAACTTGTAATTATAAAAACGATGGAAGCATTACAGTCAATGCATCTGGAGGAACAAACCCATTAACATATAACTGGAGCAATGGACTAACAGGCGCTTTTATAAATAATTTATCATCAGGAACTTATGTTTTAACGATTACGGATGCTAGCGGTTGTGCTGAGGTTGATACTGCAGTAATAACTGAACCAAATAGTATTGTTATAAACTTTAATACAATTGATGAAAGTTGTAGTCCGGGTGGAGATGGTGTTGCTACGGCAACAGTTACCGGAGGAACTCCTCCATATACTTATAACTGGTCTGCCGGAACGGCCTCAGGTAACACAACTACAGGCTTAGTGGCAGGAACATACCAGTTAGCGTTAATTGATTCACAAGGGTGTGGAACTACGGTTAGTTTTACAATTGGAAACTTACCACCTTTTTCTGTTAATGTAAACACTGTAGATGCTAAATGTAATGGAGGTACGGATGGAGAAATTGATTTATCAGTAAGTGGCGGATTAGCTCCATATTCCTACAACTGGTCGGCAGGCTTACCAAGCCAAGAAGATCATGTTGGGCTTGCTGCTGGAAATTATTCAGTTACTATAACAGACGCTACTCCTTGTTCTGAAGTCGTAAATGTTACTATTATTGAAGAAGATCCTTTTATTGTTGACGTGACAACTTATGAAGCAAGTTGCTCTCCAGGAGATGATGGAAGTGCAAAAATTGAGGTAAGTGGAGGTGTTTCTCCATATTCATATACTTGGAGTGGTGGAACTGATTTAGGAGACTCACTTGCTGATTTATCGCCTGGTAGTTATAGCGTAACTATTACTGATGATAATGGTTGTACAAAGGTTGAAGGGTTTGGAATTGTGGGTGGTTCCGATATAGATCCTGGAGTGACTACAACCCTACCTACTTGTTTTGGAGATGCTGATGGGTCTATTAGTTTAAACCCAAGCGGTAGCAGTAATCCTAATCCTGTTTATACTTATTTGTGGGATGATAATTCAACTCAATCAAGTAGAACAGGCTTAACTTCCGGTTTATATAGAGTGACTATATCGGATAACAATACACCTCCTTGTACTAAAGTTGAAAATATAGTATTGTCTCAACCTGGAAGAATAAATGCAAGCTTTAATACATCAGATGAAAGTTGTAGTCCCGGGAATGATGGAACCGCAACTGCTGTAGTAACAGGTGGCACATCGCCTTATACATACAATTGGTCAGCCGGTTCCGGATCAGGAAGTACAGTTTCAGGTTTAACTGCCGGAAGTTATGACGTTACCATTACCGATGATAATGGTTGTCAGAAAGTAGAATCTTTTACTATAGACCCTTCTCCATCTTTTAATATTTCTTTAAGTGGAGTAGATGCAAGCTGTTTTGGAGAGTCAAATGGCAGTATTTCAGCATCTGTTAGCGGAGCTGTCAACCCATTAACTTATGATTGGCAACCTCCATTAGGTGGCGGAGCAACACCATCTGTAGGAGCAGGGAAATATTACTTAACGGTTACAGACGGAAATGGATGTCAGGAAACTGACTCTATAGAAATTGGAGAGGCAGCACCGATTTTAACCAATATGGTTGTTGTGGATGAATCTTGCGCAAATGGAAATGACGGTTCTGCTACGGTTAGTCCATCAGATGGTCAATCTCCTTACACTTATTTATGGTCTGATAACTCTACTTCTTCATCAATTAATAACTTAAATAGTGGAGATTACTATGTAACCATTACAGATGCTAATGGCTGTTCAATTGTGGATACTGCAAGTGTAAGTAGTGGACAAGAAATTCAGCTAAATGAAACAATAACCGATGCAAGTTGTAAAGGAAATTGTGATGGGACTATTGATTTAAATCCAACCGGAGGTCAGGCTCCTTACACCTACAATTGGTCTAATGCAAACACCTCTTCGCAAATTACCAACTTATGTGAAGGGAATTATACAGTTACTGTTAGTGATGATAATGGTTGTTCAAACATAGAGACTTATACAATTGTTGCTCCGGCATCTATAGTAGCTAACATTACTAAAACAGATGAAAGTTGTAGTCCCGGTTCTGATGCTTCTGCTACTGTTAATCCTTCCGGAGGAACTGCTCCTTACACTTACCAATGGTCGAGTGGTGGAAACAATCAAACAGAAAATGGATTAACTGCAGGAAACTATTCAGTTACAATAACAGATGATAATAACTGTGAGTTAATCGAGAACTTTACAATTGTTCAGCCTAACAACTTAGCAATTTCAGTTGGACCTATTATTGACGTTAGTTGTAATGGAGCATCTGATGGTGAGGTTTACATTCAAGTTAGCGGGAATATTGGTACTCTTTCTTATAATTGGGATACAGGTTTACCAAATCGTAGGAATCAACTTAATTTGTCGGCAGGAACTTATAATGTTACAGTAACAGATAGAGCAAATGGCTGTACTCAAACTGCATCAGTATCGATTGATGAACCTTCACCAATAACTACTACAGTTAATACAACTCCAGAGTCTTGTGTTCCCGGTAATGATGGAACAATTTCAGTTAATGCAAATGGAGGAACTATTACAACTGATTACACCTATACATGGAGCAATGGGCTTCCTTCAAGCCAGATTCAAAGTGGTTTATCTGCTGGCACATATACAGTAACGATTAGTGATGATAATGGATGTGATGTGATTGAAACGATTAATGTGGGTAGTGTGGCCCCGTTTAATGTTGATTCTGTTATTACCGATGTTAGTTGTAATGGAGGGTCAGATGGTGAAATTGATATTACAGTAACAGGGGTAACAGGAACTCCGTCATTTAATTGGGATAATAGCTTGCCTCCGAATGAAGATCAATCTAATCTGTCAGCAGGAACTTACAATGTTACAGTTACAGACACGAGCAACGGTTGTGTTGAAACCATGACTATAGTGGTTGATGAGCCATCAAACATTGTAGTAAATGCAGTTGTTACAGCTGAAAGTTGTTCTCCCGGATCAGATGGTGAAATTGATTTAAGTGTAAGTGGAGGTACTGTTGCCACTAACTATTCTTATTCTTGGGATAATGGTTTAGCTGCACAAGAAGATCAAACTGGATTGCAAGCTGGGACATATACGGTAACAGTTACCGATAACAATGGTTGTTCAGTAATAGAAACGATTAATGTCGGAAGCTCAGCACCATTTACGTTAAGTTCAACTATTACTGATGTTAGCTGTAAAAGTGGAGCCGACGGAGCTATTGATTTAACTGTAAGTGGTGCAGGAGGAACTCCTACATTTGCTTGGAGTAATGGACTAGCTTCTCAAGAAGACCAAAATGGACTTTTTGCCGGAAGTTACAGCGTTACAGTAACAGACCCAAGTAGTGGGTGTACTGCTACAAGCTCTTTTGTGATTAATGAACCTGATACAATCCAAGCAAATATTGCTGTTACCGAAGAGTCATGCGTACCAGGAAACGATGGTACTATTACATTGAATGTAAGTGGAGGTACTGTTTCCGGAAATTATTTTTATCAATGGACAAACGGTCTGCCTTCTCAAAGAAATCAAGTTGGACTAACAGCAGGAACATATACTGTTACTATTACCGATGACAATGGTTGTTTTATTGTAAAACAAGCAACTGTGGGAAGCTCTGCTCCATTTACAGTAGATTCAATTATTACTGATGCTAGTTGTAATGGTGGGAATGATGGAACAATCAATTTAACGGTAAATGGAACCGGAGGAACTCCAACATTCACTTGGAGTAACGGACTTTCTTCTCAAGAGGATCAAGCTAACTTGTCAGCAGGTACTTATCGAGTAACTATTACAGATCCGAATAATGGCTGTTCAGAATCGCTTTCATTTATTGTTGATGAGCCTAATTCAATTGTTGCAAACTTTAATGTAGATGATGAAAGTTGTACTCCCGGGAATGATGGAGAAATTACGGCAATTGTTAGTGGAGGAACTTCACCTTATACCTATAATTGGTCAAATAGTAGCACAACACAGCAAATTTCAAATCTAACAGCAGGAGTATATTATTTAACAATAACCGATGGTAATAATTGTATTCATGTAGACTCTGCTAGAGTGAATAGTGCTGCTCCTTTTACATTGAGTAATTCGGTAACTAATGTTAGTTGCAACGGAGGAGTGGATGGAGCTATAGATTTAACTGTAACTGGAACAGGTACAGCCCCAACTTTTGCATGGAGCAGTGGCTTACCTAATACTGAAGATCAGTCTAACTTGTCTGCCGGAACATATCTTGTAACTGTTACTGACCCTTCAGATGGATGTACGGAGACAGCTCTAATTACAGTTAATGAACCTAGTCCATTAGCTGTTAATGTAAACGAAGTACCTGTTTCTTGTGGAGGAGGAGCTGATGGCTCTGCAGTAGCTCAAGCTACAGGTGGAACTTCTCCTTACAGCTATGCATGGTCAAATGGAGTGTTTACTCCTTCAAATTCGTCTTTATCCGTTGGAACCTATTTAGTGACTGTAACGGATGATAATGGATGTACTAAAGTGGATAGTGCAGTTATTAATCAAGGTTCTAATTTATTAGCATCTGTTTCAGTTGTGGATGAAAGTTGTATAGGAGATTGTGATGGTAATGCAACTGTTAATGTAACAACCGGAATTGCTCCATATACTTATGCCTGGTCTTTTGGAGGTCCTAATTTACCTTCTAGAGGGTTTTTGTGCGCAGGGAATTATGACGTAATAGTTACTGATGCAGCAGGTTGTGATACTACAATTGATTTTACTGTTAACTCAGGTATTGTAAATTATACAATTGCTTCTACTAACGAAAGTTGTCAAGGTACAGGCTGTGATGGAACTGCTTCGATAACAACAACAGGAACTTATAGTTATACTTGGAGTCCTGCCCCAGGTGCCGGACAAGGAACCAACCAAGTTTCAGGATTATGTGCAGGTAAGTATTTTGTTACTATTTCTAATGGAAGTGGATGTAATGTAGTTGATAGTGTTGAAATAGATCCGTTTACACCAATTTTACCAAACGAAGTTGTGACAAATGAAGGTTGTGGTAATAATTGCGACGGTCGAATAGAGCTTAATCCTACTGGAGGCTCTTCAAGCACATATACCTATAATTGGTCGCCAGTTCCAGCAAACGGACAAGGTGTTCAAAATGCTACAGGATTATGCGCAGGCAACTATAGTGTTACCATTACTGATGCTGCAGCTTGTGATACTGTGTTAAATATTCCTATTCAGGCCGGAAACACGCTTAATGCTGATATTGTAACTAAAAACCAATCATGTGGTATACTAGCAGTTTGCGATGGCGAAGCTTATGCAACAGTAACATCTGGAACAGCCCCATATACCTACATTTGGTCGGTTGGGACGCCTAGCGGACCTAATGGAGATACTATTAAGAGTGTATGTGCCGGTACAAACTACACAGTTACCATAACAGATGCTACAGGATGTAGCACCGTAGATACATTTGATATTGGAAGACCTACACCTATTACAGCAACATTTACTGCCACAAACTCAACATGTAATATTTGCGATGGAGAACTAGTTGTAGATGCAAGCGGAGGAAGTGGGAATTACAGTTATTTATGGTTAGATCAAAATGGAGATACTCTAAATAATTCTGATACAACTCAAAATCTTTGTGCAGGTATTTACTTTGTTGAGGTTACTGATGATAGCGGTTGTAGTGTTACCTTAAGTACTAGTTTAAGCGACAATGGGGCTGAAAGCCTAACTGCTACTTCTACTGACGCTAGTTGCTATGGAAGTTGTGACGGGGAAGCTTCAGTTAATTTTAATTGTAACGATCCTTCTTGTCAGATCGATTGGATTGATGCTTCTACAGGCTTAAGTATTGGTCAAAATGGAAACACAGCCAGCGGACTTTGTGCAGGAGATTATTTTGTAGAGGTAACCAATAATAGTGGATGTATTGCTTTAGAACAAATTACTATTGGAGAGCCAAGTCCATTTGTTATTACTCCAAATGTCATCCAACCTACTTGTGCCGCTTCTTGCAGTGGCTCTATTAGTTTAAGTGTTAGTGGAGGTGCAGGAGGAACATATAGTTATAATTGGTCTCCGGCACCCGGTAGTGGTCAAGGTACTTCTACTATTAGCAACCTTTGTACCGGAAACTACCAAGTAACCGTTACTGATGCAGTGGGTTGCGATACTGTATTGTCAATCAACGTAGGAGCTCCAACAGCAATGACCGCAACATTTTCTACAGTTAATGCAAACTGTGGTCAGTCTGATGGCTCAATAACTGCTACGGTAAATGGGGGTAGTGTTTTAAATGACTATCAATACCAGTGGTTCGATGGAGCGAATAACCTATTAGCTGGAGAAACGACTCCAATCATCGATAATATTCCTTCAGGAAACTATACTTTAAGAACTGAAGACGATAATCAATGTGTAGAGTTCTTTACCACTGTGCTTGGAAACATAGGAGGACCATCGATTATTGTTGATTCTACTCAAGATGTAAATTGCTTAGGAGACCAAAGTGGAGCTGTGGCCATTTCTGTAAGTGGAGGAACTGCCCCATACACTTATGATTGGTTGCCTAATGGAGCAAGTACTCAAGATTTAAACAATGTAATTGCCGGAAATTACACGGTTAAAGTGACAGATGCTGCCGGTTGTATTACAACAGAAAATGTTCAAATTAACGACGGAAATCAAGTTCAAGCATCGGTTGAAACTACCAATGCGGAATGTGGAGCATGTGACGGTACAGCTAAATTGAATATTGTTGGAAATGCAGCTTCTTATTCATTCTTATGGAGTAATGGAGCAACAACAGATTCAATTGCTAACTTGTGCAGTGGAGAGCATTCTGTAAAAGTTACAGATTCCTTGGGTTGTTCAGAAACGTATTACTTTACCATTAATAATATTGGTGGACCATCAGATGCTATTGTAACGGCTACTGCGGCAAGTTGTGCTTCAGCTTGCGATGGAACAGTTACTATTCAACCGATAGGCGGAGATGCTCCATACACATACAGTTGGATGCATTCTCCATTGGATACAAATGTATTTGACAACCTTTGTGTGGGTGATTATACGGTTCAAATTACTGACGTAAGAGGCTGTGCAAAAGTGGTGAACTTTAGTATTGGAAGCCCTTCTGATTTAATTATTACTAAAAATATTACTTCAAGTAATTGTAATACATTCCCATGTAATGGTTCTATTTTCTTAAATGTGAAAGGAGGAACTGCTCCTTATTCATACAATTGGGGACCAACGCCACAAAACGATTCTAATTTTGTTGGTAGCTTGTGTGCGGGAATATACAATGTTACTGTTACCGATGCCAATGGATGCTCTGAAAGCTTGTCGATGAATGTTTCCAATAATGGCAGTCCTGTTACTGCAAGCCCTACAACAAGCCCAGAAAGTTGCTTTGGAAGTTGTGATGGTTCTTTAATAAGTGGGTTAACTGCTTCATCAAGCCTTACATTCCAATGGTTAAATGAAGATGGCTTAGCTGTTGCAGCCCAAGATAGCAACCTTGTAGATGGTGCTTGTGCAGGAACTTATTTCCTTGAAGTTACTTCATTGCCGGACGGTTGTTTAACAACTTATGAGGTTGAGGTAGAAGCTGCTGATTCTATTAGTTTGGCTGCTTCAATTGTTAAGCCAATTAGTTGTGTTGATGCCTGCGATGGAATAGTTTCTGTTTCGTCTAAGGGTGGAGAATTGGCTTTCTCTTATTCTTGGAATGATCCAAATCAACAGGCTGTTATTCCTGCTGAAGGCCTATGTGCAGGAACCTATACCGTAACCGGAACAGATGCAAATGGATGTACTAAAACACTTGATATTGTCTTGAATAATCCTGATACATTAGAGTTAGCTATTCTAGCTGAAGGAGGCGTAGGTTGTAGCTCTGATTGCGAAGGAACAGCTTCTGTACTTGCAAGTGGAGGTAATTCTCCATACACTTATACTTGGAGCGGAGGACAAAGTGGAACTGACCCAACTGATTTGTGTTTCGGTGCTAATATAATTACCGTTACTGATGCTACAGGCTGCTCAGTGAGTGATACGGTTTATATTTCCGCTACTGATACTGTGGTTGCTCAAGTGCCAACAAATACTGTTATTTGTGAAGGCGATAGTGTTTATCTTGACGGAACAACCTTAGGTAGCGGAGTAACAAGCTTTGCTTGGTACAATGCAGATACTACAATCTTTACTACTTCTGAGGACACAACACTACTCTTGGGAGTTGGTAATTATCGTTATATCTTGATTGCTACAAATGGAAGCTGTTCTGATACTACTTTCTACGATTTCAGTGTGGTTGAAAATCCATCGGTTGGCTTGGCAGCATCTATGGCAATCTACAAAGATGAAATCAAGAAAATTAGAGTGGATAATCAAGATAGTGTTTATCAGTATTATTGGAGTCCGGGTACTAACTTGAGCGACTCTACAATTGCTGAGCCAACTACAGACACTCGAGAGTCAATTACTTATGTATTAAATGTAATTGATACCACAGGTTGTAACTTCAGTGATTCGATTAGAGTGGTTTACTACCCTGACTTAGAAGTGCCATCAGGCTTTTCACCTAATGGCGATGGAACAAATGACGTTTGGAACATTAGAATGCTTGAAGAGTTCCCTAATGCTTCTGTAAAAGTTTACAACCGTTGGGGTGAGCTACTTTTTGAGCAAACAAATGGTTATAAAGAGCCTTGGGATGGTAAGTTTAATGGCGAAAAACTTCCTGTTGGAACTTACTACTACGTAATTGACTTGAAAGATAGTCGCTATGAAAACTTAACCGGACCAATTACAATAATTAAGTAGAGCTATGAAGAAACTTATATATATCATTCCACTCTTGCTGTTTTGTTCTGTTGGTTATGCCCAACAGCTGCCTCAATACAGTCAGTATATTTTAAATAGATACTTAACTAACCCTGCTTCGGCGGGAGTTGATGACTATTTTGTTGCTCAAACAAATTACCGCAATCAGTGGGCGGGAATAAAAGACGCACCGAGTACCTACATCTTAAGTGCAAACGGACCTTTAAAAAACCAGAACATGGGCATTGGAGGGTATTTGTTTTCAGATGTAACCGGGCCAACTAGAAGAAATGGGATAAACTTTTCTTATGCCTACCATGTTAAAATTAACGACGATTTGAAGCTGTCCATGGCATTAAATGCCGGAATTCTTCAGTATACTATTGATTTTACTGAAATTACTTTTGACAATGAAAATGATCAGGTTAGAAGTCAAATGCCCGAATCGCAGATTTTTCCCGACGCCGGTTTTAGCTTTTACCTTTATGCAGATAATTATTATTTTGGAGCCTCTTCTCCTCAATTACTGCAAAATCAATTGGATTTTGAGCGTTCTTTAAAAGATCCTACGGGAAGATTAGTGAATCACTATTTTATTACCGGTGGTTACAAATATGAAATTGATTCAGATTTTGATGTGGAGCCAAGCTTTTTACTGAAATACGTAAGCCCACTTCCACTACAATATGAATTCACCGCAAGAGGAATTTATAAAGATATGGCATGGTTAGGTTTATCTTACCGTAAAAGTGATGCCATTGTATTGCTAGCCGGTTATACTTTACAAGATAATATTACCTTTGGATATGCTTATGATATTATTCAGTCCGGTATTAGAGAATACAGTACCGGAACGCATGAAATTATGTTGTCAATTAAGTTTAATAGACCACAAGAAACAGACTGATAATGGCTTCATTTAATGAAATTATTAAGGGTGATATACCTGTTTTAGTAGATTTTTTTGCAGAATGGTGCGAACCATGTAAAATGATGCCGCCCATTTTAAATCAGGTAAAAGCGGAACTAAAAGACCAAGTGAAAATACTGAAGGTTGACGTTGATAAAAATCAAGCCGCTGCTCAAGCATATAGGGTTCAAGGAGTGCCTACACTCATTATTTTTCACAAAGGAAATGTTGTTTGGCGTCAGTCAGGCGTGATTCAGGCAAATGAAATTGTCAATCAGATTAGAAAGGTGGTTTAATACTACTGCATTTGAACCCTTTTTCTTTAGCGTACTCCAATGTGCCTTCTAAGGCGTAAAACATATTTTTTTCGGCTTTTAAGCTGTCGTGAAACACAATAATGTCTCCGGCTTTAAGGTTTTTTGTGGCTAAGCTTAAACATTGTTTAGGACTGTAATCTTTATTATAGTCCATGCTCAAAGCCGACCACATTATAATTTTATAACTTTTGCTCAGCTTTCTAATTTGCGTGCTTCTAATTTTCCCGTAAGGAGGTCTAAAAAGGCGGCTTTCAAAAACTTCAGCGCAAGCATTTACATTATCCATATAATCCTCATTGGCATTTTTCCAAGAGTTTAAATGATTGTAAGTGTGGTTGCCAACACTGTGTCCTTCTTTTAGTATTCGCTGAAAAAGTGCCGATTCTTTTTGTGCATTTTTTCCCAAACAAAAAAAGCTGGCTTTAGCATCGTATTTTTTTAAAAGGCTGAGCACTTTATCGGTTACTTTCGGTGTTGGACCATCATCAAAAGTGATGAAAATTTCATTTTCTTTTGTGGGAATTTTCCAGTACAATGAGGGATAAAATCCTCGAACAACTTTTGGAGGATGAGCTAACCACATTTTATCCAAATAATTGATTAAAAACTTCTTCGATTTTTCCTAGCGGAAAAATCTCAATGTTAAAATCGGCTTGTTTAATGCCTTTCAAGTTGTATTTAGAAAGAAATATCTGTTCAAAGCCCAATTTCTGCGCTTCTTGAATCCGTTGGTCAATTTTACTCACCGGACGAATTTCCCCAGAAAGCCCTACTTCTGCTGCAAAGCAAATTTTTGGATTGATGGGAATGTCTTCAGAAGAAGATAAAATGGAACTAACTACGGCTAAATCTAAGGCGGGGTCTTCTACGCGAATTCCTCCGGCGAGATTAAGGAAAACATCTTTAGTTGCTAAACGGAAACCACAGCGCTTTTCTAAAACAGCTAAAAGCATATTGAGTCTCCTTAAATCAAAGCCTGTAGCAGATCTTTGAGGCGTGCCATAAGCTGCAGAGCTTACCAAAGACTGAATCTCTATGAGCATGGGTCGTAAGCCTTCTAAGCTGCTCGCAATTGCAGAACCGCTCAGTTGCTCATCGCGATTGGAGAGCAAAATCTCTGAAGGATTTGGAACTTCTCTCAATCCATCGCCCTGCATTTCGTATATGCCCAGTTCATTGGTCGGGCCAAATCTGTTTTTGGAAGAACGTAGAATTCTGTACATGTGGTTTCTGTCGCCTTCAAACTGCAAAACAACATCTACCATGTGTTCCAATACTTTTGGTCCGGCAATATTGCCCTCTTTATTTATGTGGCCAATTAGAAATACCGGAGTATTCGTTTCTTTGGCAAAGCGCATAAGTTCACCGGAACATTCGCGGATTTGAGAAATGCTGCCCGCAGAAGATTCAATTAGAGAGCTGTGTAAAGTTTGAATACTATCAACCACAATTAAATCAGCATCGGCTTCTTCTAAATGTTGTAAAATGTGCTGTAGTGAAGTTTCCGAAAGTAAAAAACATTGGTCGTTGTTAATGCCAATACGTTCTGCACGCATTTTTATTTGTTGCTCGCTCTCCTCTCCGGAAATGTAAAGCACTTTTATGCCACTCCACTTTAGCGACATTTGCAGTAAAAGAGTCGATTTGCCAATTCCTGGTTCACCGCCAAATAACAAAAGTGATCCCGGAACAATTCCGCCGCCCAAAACACGATTTAGCTCATTGTCGGAAGTCCTGTAACGTATTTCTGCATTTTGCTCTATGGTGTTTATGGCTTTTGGCTTACTTCTGACTTTCGAGGATCTTGCTGAGCTAACATTAGCGTCGCTGCTTTTTTCAATAATTTCCTCTACATAGGTATTCCATTCCCCACAAGAAGAGCATTTACCTTCCCATTTTGGAGATTGAGCGCCACAGTTTTGGCAAAAAAACGCTTTTTTAATTTTAGCCATAAATGATCTTAGAAGACGATGTCAATTTCAGATTTTTTCTTCGTTTTATCTTTTTCGCAAAAGCTATTTGCATTCTTAATCGCCTGTTCATGACCTAAGTTTGCTGCCTTTCTCCAATCCTCACAAGCCTCATCTTTTTTATCCACTTCGTAATGAGCCTCTCCTCTGTAAAAATAAGCTCTTGCTAAATTGTCATCTCTGCTACTAATAACTTCAGTTAGACCCACAATGGCTTCTTCGTATTGTTTCATACCTAACTTACTTAGCGCAATATTGATTCTTCCGTTTTGAAGTTCGGGATCTTTGTTTAAGGCAGCTTCAAAATCCTCCATTCCTTTTTCAAAATTTCCCAATTCAGCTTTAGCAGCCCCTCTGTTGTATATGGCTGCTGCATAATTAGGTTTTAGTTCAATTGCTTTGTTGTAGTCGTCAATTGCATTTCGGTAGCGCTCCAAAGCTCCATAGCAGTAAGCTCTATAATAATATACGTCTGGAAAGTCAGGGTTCAACTCTATAGATTGATTAAAATCTTTAATGGCTTTCCGATAATCTTCTACAAAAACCTTAGCTGCTCCACGGTTAAAATAAAGCTCTGCGTCGTTCTCTTTTATTTTTTCAGCTTGGTCGTAGGTTTCAATTGCCTGAGCAAAGAGTTCTAGTTTATGTTGGCTATCTGCTAAACCCATTAGGGCTTCGAAGCTATTTTCATCATAATTTAAAGCACTTTTATAGCCTTTCATGGCAGAAACAAACTTTTCATTTTCATAATGCTTTTTTGCCTCCTCTAAAAAGTAAATCAATGAATCATTCTGACTGAAAGAGAGGCTCACAAAGCCTAATGCAATTGCAACTAGAAAAACAAACTTTTTAATCATATTCAATTTATTTACAAGCTTTTTCAATAATTGAAGTAGTGGAAAATCCGCCTAAATAATCAATTGTTTTTACTTCTCCACCTTTGGCTTGAACAGTTTCGTGTCCAACAATCTCTTCAATTTTATAATCACTCCCTTTTACCAATACATCCGGTTCAACTTTGTTGATAAGCTCTAGCGGAGTGTCTTCATCGAAAATAACTACCAAATCTACAAAATGCAAAGCGGCTAACAATAATGCTCTACTTTCTTGTGATTGAAGTGGTCGGTTGCTGCCTTTATTTAATCTTTTTACTGAATCATCGGAGTTCAATCCAATAATTAATTTACTTCCAAGGTCTTTCGCTTTACTTAAATAATCGATATGACCTTGATGCAAAATGTCGAAGCAACCGTTCGTAAAAACCAGTTTTTCGCCTTTAAAGCGCCATCGGTTAACTGTCCACTTTAACTCACTTTGTTGTATGATTTTTTCTTTAAGAATTTCCAGTGTTTTCAACGACTTTGTTTTTATTGATTAAACGTAATAAAGGTATACTTAAAACTCCAACTATAATAATCATGACTGTTTGAGAAGACCATATAATCCATCCCAAAGCTAAAGCAGAAGTTTTACTAATGCCATATAAAATTAAGGTTTCCATAACGGCGATGGGAAAAACGCCTAAACCACCCTGTACAAAAACAATGGCTAAACTTCCCATAACAAAAGATGCTAAAATACCCACTAAGGGAACCGATGAAGTTTCTTCCAAACTAAAGAAACAAATATAATACATCCCTACGTACATAATCCAAATAAAGAGGGTATGTAAAATAAAGTACAACTTGTCTTTCATTTTTAGAATCGACTGTAGCCCTTCTAATATACCGCGAAGCAGCGTTCTAATCTTTACAAAAAGTGGATTTTGAGATTTTGAAAAAAGGAAAAAGAAGAAAAGCGCAGCTCCTATAAGTAGAACGCTCGACAGGATAATAATTTTTCCACTTGAGAATTGTTGCTCTCCACTATTCACAAAATCGTAAAGTAGATCTTTTAACATGTCTAACTCAACAAGTAAAACTCCACCCATAATTAAAGCCAAAATGACCATATCTGCCACTCTTTCAGCTACAATTGTTCCAAATAATTTATTAAAAGAAAGCCCCTCGTATTTAGCTAATAAACCGGGGCGGGTTACCTCGCCTAATCTGGGAAGCGCATAATTAGCAGCATAACCAATCATTACGGTAAAAAAACTGTTCCAAAAGCCGGGTGTTTTACCTAGTGGCTTAATGGTGTATTTCCAACGAATGGCTCTACTCATGTGGCTTAAGATCCCGAATAACATAGAAATACCAATCCAAAAATAATCAGCTTGTTTTAAGGCAGTGAATAATTCGTCTTTTTCAGTTGGAGTTAAGTCTTTAAATACATACCAAATGAGAAAAACCCCAAAGGCAAGTGGTAAGACAATTTTTAAAACAGATAATATTTTTTTCACTTGATGCAGTTTACTTTTATACTAATGATAAGTTGTCGATTAATCTTACAGAACCCAAGTAGGCAGCTACAAAAACTCTCGGTTGATTGCTTTCTTCCCAGCTTTTTATTGGCTGAAGCGTTAATCCATCTACGATTTCAAAATACTCGGGCTTAAAGTTTGTTTTTAACTTTTCAAAACACTCTTTAGCTAAAACTTGCGGAGCTGTTTCTCCTACTTTAGTTTGACAATACTTCATTAGCTTGTATATTTCTGAAGCAATGAGGTACTGACTCTCCTCCAGCAAATAGTTTCTCGAGCTCATTGCTAAGCCGTTTTCGTCTCGCACAGTCTGGCACCCAATAATTTCGGTGTCAAAGTTAAATTGCTCTTTTACCCACCTTACAATTGCTAATTGTTGAAAATCTTTCTCCCCAAAGTAGGCTTTATCGGGCGACAAAATACTTAAAAAACGCTCAATCACCGCTGCAACACCCTCAAAATGTCCGGGACGATATTCAGCTTCCATGCCTACGGCAATCGAGCCGAAGTTAAAATCTGTTTTTGGCTGCTCGGCATATAATTCCTCTTTTTGGGGAGTAAAAAGAAGGTCGCAACCAACTTTATTCAGCATTTCACTATCCTCCTTCAGTCGATTTGGGTATTTTTCTAAATCCTCCTTTCGATTGAATTGCAAAGGGTTTACAAAAATGGAGCAAACGACGATGTCATTCTCGCTTTTTGCTCTTTTAATCAATGCTAAATGTCCCTGATGCAAGGCTCCCATGGTTGGAACAAATCCAATCTTCTTTCCTTCTTTCTTCAAATCAGCTAAATGTGACTTTATCTTAAGAGGACTACTAATTTCTATCATGCTTTGTAAATCAGGCTTCAAAAGTAGCATTTGTCATTGAATTATAGAAAATAAGGTCATTTTCATATCTAACTGTACTTGTTTATATTGGAAAAATTTACGTAATTTTGTAAAGCTTTATTAACTAATCTTTCCTTTATGAGTAAAAAAAGAATTCTCTACATTTCTCAAGAAATTACACCTTATTTACCGGAAACAGAAATTTCAAAAATGGGGAGGTATTTACCTCAGTCCATTCAAGAAAAAGGTCGTGAGATTAGAACATTTATGCCCAAGTTTGGATGTATAAACGAGCGTAGAAATCAGCTTCACGAAGTTATTCGCCTTTCCGGAATGAACTTAATTATTGATGATAATGATCATCCATTAATTATTAAGGTGGCTTCTATTCAGCCGGCTAGAATGCAAGTTTACTTTATAGATAATGAAGATTATTTCCAAAGAAAAGCTATTTTAACCGACAAAGAGGGCAATTTCTTTGAGGACAATGATGAAAGAGCAATTTTCTTTTGTAGAGGAGTTTTGGAAACAGTTAAGAAACTTGGTTGGGCTCCGGATTTAATCCACTGTCATGGTTGGATGACGAGCTTAATTCCGCTTTACTTAAAAACCTCTTATAAAAACGAGCCGTTGTTCGAAAAATCAAAAGTGGTTACTTCGCTTTACAACGACTGTTTTGCCGGCTCTTTAGATCAAACTTTTGCCAAAAAAGCTATGATGGATGGAGTAAGTGAAGAAGACATTAACAAATTTATTGATCCAACACACGAAAAGCTATGTCATGCAGCAGCTTCTTGGTCTGATGGTGTAATTATTGGTAATCCGGATGCGGCAGACATTGTTTCAGACATTGAAAAGCCGGTTCTAGAATATCAAGGCGAGGATTATATTGATGCCTACAATAAATTTTACGATGAAGTGTTAGTACAGGAAGAAGTAATGGCAGACTAAATTTATGATCAAAATAAGGACTTCAATGAATTTGCGGAAAGTATTTTTTCTTTCCGCTTCTTTTTTATTTTTACTAAGCGCTTGTCGCCAAGATGAGGAAAAATTAAAACCTGAATTTGTAAACAACGATGCCTATTCGCGATTTACAAATCAAATAGAAGTGCGTACGCAAACGCTTCGTAGCGACTCTATTCTAGCCGATCGGGTGTCAACCGGATTGGCCGGCATTTACAAAGACTCCGTTTTTGGAACAAGTAGAGCTGCTTTGCATGTGCAACCGCGACTGTCAACAAACTTCTTAACGCTAGGTCAGACCGGAGAGACACTTTATACCGATTCTATTGTACTGAGTTTACATTACGATGGTATTTTCGGAGACAGCAGTATTCAGCAAACCCTAGAGGTTTATCGAATTGATGAGCAACTAGAAAGTTCTGAAAATTATCCTTCTAATACTCAAATTGCCATACAGCCTTCGATTTTGGGGAGCAAAACTTTTCAACCGGATTTAGAAAATGAATTGAGAATCATTTCCCCAAATTCCAATGGTGGAATAGATACATTAACTGTTCAGCCGGAACTTAGAATTAGATTAGATAACGCTTTTGGCGATGAGCTTCTCAGTAAATCCGGACAATCAGAGTTGGAAAATAACACCAATTTTACTGCTTATTTCAACGGTTTGAAAATTATGCCGCCGCAAAGTGCAACAGTAAACAATAATGAAGCTGCTATATTGTATTATGCCTTAACTTCTTCGGCAACAAAAATGAGCTTGTATTACTCAGCCGTGAACGGAAATGGTGACACAACAAAAAGAGTAGTTGATTTTCCGATTAATTCTTCTAGTGTTCGATTTAATACTTTTGAGCACGATTACAGCGGCAGTGAAGTGGGTAATCAGTTGGCACAAGCTACACCCGACAGTATTTTTACTTTTACACAAGCTATGGCAGGGGTGGAAAGTTTGATTAGCTTCCCTACTTTAGTAGAAGACTTTAAAGACAGTAATATTGTTGTGAATAAGGCAGAGTTGATTTTGCCTGCAGCCGGAGGAAGCTATGCTAAATTTGGTTACGCTACTTCGTTAATTGTTGCCTCTAAAGATGCAGGAGGCAATTTGCAATTTATACCAGATTACTTTGAAGGTGAATCTTATTTTGGCGGATTCTTTGATCCGATAACCCAATCCTATCGTTTTAATATTGGACGATATGTTCAAGGACTATTAAATGGTTCTATTCAAAGTGACGGATTAACACTTTTGTTAACCGGCAGCGCGGTGAAAGCCGAGCGAGCTGTTATTTTTGGACCAAAAAACTCAAATCGTCAAATTCGACTAAATTTATACTACTCTAAGACAGAATAAAATTATGTGTGGAATAGTTGCTTATATCGGTGAGCAAGAAGCTTACCCAATCATTTTAAAAGGCTTAAAAAGATTAGAATATCGTGGATATGATAGTGCCGGAGTAGCCTTGTTGAATGGAAATATTAACCTCTATAAGAAGAAGGGAAAAGTGAGTAAACTCGAAGAGTTTGCACACGATAAAGAATTAAAAGCTACCGTTGGAATCGGTCATACGCGTTGGGCAACCCACGGTCCGCCTAATGACGAGAACGCCCATCCTCATTTAAGTGGAGACGAGTACTATGCAATAATTCACAATGGAATTATTGAAAATTATGATGCTCTTAAAAAGGAATTAACTAAGCGTGGACATCAGTTTAAAAGTGATACTGATACAGAAGTTCTTATTCATTTGATTGAGGATATTCGCAAGGCGGAAGATTGTGATATGGTGGAGGCTGTTCGAATTGCTTTAAACGAAGTAATTGGAGCTTATGCCATTGTTATTTTGGATAAAACCAATCCCGATCGATTAATTGCAGCAAGAAACAGTAGTCCTTTAGTTGTAGGAATTGGTGATGGAGAGTTTTTTGTGGCTTCAGACGCTACTCCTATTGTAGAGTACACTAAAAATGTGGTGTATTTGGAAGATGGGGAAATAGCCGTTTTAGAGAAAGGAAAAGAGATCAAAATTTCGACCATAAAAAATCAAGCGGTAACACCTTATATTCAAGAGTTAGAAATGAATCTTGAGGCAATTGAAAAAGGCGGTTACGAGCATTTTATGCTAAAAGAAATATACGAGCAACCTACTTCCATTCGAAACAGCATGTTGGGTCGCTTAAACCCTCGCACTGGTTTAATTACCATGGGAGGAATTGAGGAGTATGAAAGCAAATTTTTAAATGCCAAGCGCATTATTTTCGTGGCTTGTGGTACATCATGGCATTCTGCATTAGTGGGCGAGTATATGATTGAAGATTTGGCTCGAATTCCCGTTGAAGTAGAGTACGCATCGGAGTTTAGATATAGAAATCCGATTATTGATGAAAACGATATCGTTATTGCCATTAGTCAGTCGGGTGAAACAGCTGATACTTTAGCGGCTTTAAAGTTGGCAAAGGAAAAAGGTGCAATGATTTATGGGATATGTAATGTAGTAGGCTCAAGCATTGCTAGAGAAACTGATGCAGGTTCTTATACTCATGCAGGACCGGAAATCGGCGTAGCTTCTACAAAAGCATTTACTGCTCAAATTACCATTTTAGCATTAATTGCGCTTACTTTGGCAAACAAGAAAGGCAGCATTAGCAAGAGTAGATACACTAATTTGGTGAATCAACTGAATAATGTACCAAATCTAGTGGAAACAGTATTGAAGATTAACGATAAGGTGAAATACATTTCTGAGCTGTATAAAGATGCCAGAAATTTCTTGTATTTGGGTAGAGGGTATAACTTCCCTGTAGCATTAGAAGGAGCTTTAAAGTTAAAAGAGATATCTTACATTCATGCAGAGGGGTATCCGGCAGCAGAGATGAAGCACGGTCCAATTGCCTTAATTGATGAAGAAATGCCTGTAGTGGCGATTGCTACTCGTAAAGGAAGCTACGATAAAGTGGTGAGCAATATTCAGGAGGTTAAAGCCAGAAATGGTAAAATTATTGCTATTGTAACCGAAGGTGATGAAACGGTAAGAGAGATGGCTGATCATGTGATTGAGATACCGGAAACGGAAGAGTTCTTAGATCCATTAATCTCAGTTATTCCACTTCAGTTGCTGTCCTATCACATAGCTGTAATGCGCGGCTGCAATGTAGATCAACCGAGAAACCTAGCTAAATCGGTAACGGTAGAGTAAAAAATAAAAGCCCAAGTATTAACTTGGGTTTTTTTGTAAACCTATTTCAACCACATAAACACCTTATCATTTTCAGCAAAAGCCTCGAGGTCTTTTGTAGTAAGGATGAAAATGAAATCAGCTAAGGGGAGAAGTCCGAGCCCTCCACCGAGTGTTAGCGAATAAACGATGGGAACATTGGGTGAGGTGCCCAGATAAATTCTGTGTACGCCAAAGTGACCTAAGAAAAGAGCGAGTAATGCCGCTTTAAGGCGTTTAAATTTTGGTTTAAAAGAATTGTCTGCAACCTTAGTATTGTCACCAGAGATTACATAATTAGCGGCAAATAACTTTTCAGTGCTATCTGTAGAAACAAAAAAATCTACTTGGCGACCAAAAGTGGTCGCGCAAGTAGATCCAATGATGATTACAATTAAAAGTAATCGCAGTATCATGCAATTATTTTGCTGCGTTTAATTTCTCAGTTACCTTTCCCCAATCAATTACATTAAAAAATGCGTTGATGTAGTCAGGTCTTCTGTTTTGGTAGTTTAAGTAATAAGCGTGTTCCCACACATCAAGACCTAAAATTGGTGTACCACCGCAGTCGGTAACATCCATTAAAGGATTATCTTGATTTGGTGTGCTGCAAACGCTTAACTTACCGTTTTCGTAGCACAACCATGCCCATCCTGAACCAAATTGTGTAGCTGCTGCATTTGAAAATGCTTCTTTAAATTTCTCAAAAGAACCGAACGCATCATTAATCATTTGAGCTAATTCTCCACTTGGTTCACCGCCACCATTAGGCGACATAATTTCCCAAAATAGGCTGTGGTTGTAAAATCCTCCACCGTTATTTCTAACACCGGCAGAATGTTTTGAAACATTTGCCAAGATGTCTTCAATCGATTTACCTTCCAAATCGCTGCCTTTAATGGCATCGTTTAGTTTGGTAGTATATCCATTGTGGTGTTTTGTGTGGTGGATTTCCATTGTTCTTGCATCAATATGAGGCTCTAAAGCGTCATAAGAATAATTTAGTTTTGGTAATTCAAAAGCCATATTATTATAATTTTAAAGTTTAACAATTCAATTTTGCTTCAAAGGTATTCTTTCTTGACCTTTTATAAAAGTATACAACTATTTCTTATAGATGTTTTAACGAATCAATTCTTTTTCTACCTTTGATGCCATAAATAACATCTATTAACATTAAACAAAATCATGAAAAGATTATTTACATTATTGGCTATTGCAGGCATGTTTGCAGTAACATCTTGTGGTCAAGCTGAGAAAAAAGAAGAAAGCAATACTGAGCAAGAAGCTCAAGAATTGATGGAAGAAATGGACAAAAAAGCAGAAGAAGTTAGCGATGCAGTTGAAGAAGCAGCAGAAGAAACTGAAAAAGCTGTTGAGGAAGCCGGAGAAGCTATCGAAAATGCAGCTGATTCAGTAAAAACTGAAGCAGAAGAAGCAGCTGAATAAGCGACTTTAGAAATTTAATAGAAAAGACTGTCTGTTTTTCAGACAGTCTTTTTTTTTTTTAGGAAATATGAAAATCAGAAAAAATTGAGCAATTCAATTAAAAATAGTTTAATTTAGTAAGTTAAAATCAAACATTATGAAGCTTAGCCAATTTGTACTCGCATTATTTATCGGTTCTATATTTTTAATTTCTTGTGGTAAAGACAATGAATTAACACCTAATCCAATTTACGATCCTGAAGCTAGTGGAACAACTAACAATGGTGGTGGAAATGGAGGCGGCTCTGGAGGAGGTACAATTATTAGCCAGGGTTTAACTGGTAATTTCGGGGGCACTTCAATAACAATTAATGAATGTTTTTTCGAAATGGATAGTGTGGTTATTTTGACTCACATTGAAGCTAAAAACAGTGATAGTTCTCAAACAGTGAACTTTGTAATTAATGAACACATTACTGCTCCAAAAACATATTCGGCAAACGACACTTTAACTACTATTTCTTATGATTTTGATGCTAAAGATACTTCAACCCAAACTAATTTCATAGGGGTAAATGGTAATTTGGTTATTACTTCTGTGACCGCAACTGAAATTAAAGGTACATTTTCGTTTAGCTCCGTAAACATTGAGGACTTTAATCAAAGTGAAAATGTAACCGGTGGTAGTTTTACGGCAAAGAAGAAGTAGTAATTCTTTTTTTAAGTATTGACGATTAAATATTTGAGCTAAAACTTAGTGTTGGTTACATTTTAAATCCAATCACCAATACATCATCAACTTGTTTTCGGCTACCACGCCATTCATCAAATTCTTTTTTTAATAATTCTTTTTGGTCATCCATATCTTCTTGGTTAATGGAAAGCAAGAATTCTCTGAACTTTTTGGTCATGAACTTTTTGCCTCTTTCACCACCAAACTGGTCAGCGTAGCCATCAGTGTAAATATAAAAGACGTCGCCTTTTTGATAGTTAATAGTGTGTAGATTAAAAATTGGCTCTTCACCTCTAAAGCCACCAATTGGTGCGGCATTCGACTTAATTCTAGTTAGGCTGTTTTCTCTAACATGAACTAATGGCCTGAAGGCACCTGCAAACTCAACAGTTTCTTTTTGTTCATCAATTATACAAAGTGCAATGTCCATACCGTCTTTTGATGCTTTTTCTTTTTGCTTTTGACGGAGCGCCTTTACTACTCCATTGTGTAATTCATTTAGAATGATATCGGCTTTGTCAATTTTCTTTTTAGTGATTACATCGTCAAGTAAAATGTTTCCAACCATCGACATGAAAGCTCCCGGGACACCATGACCTGTACAGTCAACACAAGCAATAAAGAGCTTGCCATTAATTTTTTTAAACCAGTAAAAGTCACCACTTACAATGTCTCTTGGTGAATGATAAACGAAAGACTGAGGTAGCCATTCCTTAAGTAGTTGAATGTCGGGTAGAATGGCTTCTTGAATTTTCTTTGCATACAATATGCTGTCTAATATATCTTTGTTTTTGTCCTCGAGTTGGGATTTAGATTGAATCAAGCTTCGTGTCAGTATGTCTTCTTTTCTTAGGATATAACGCATGGATCGCAATAGTAAATAAAGAACAAATAGCGTAACCAGTAAAGTGATTCCAATATTGATAAAAATTTCTTGCTCAGCATCGTCTAAAAATTCATCAAAACGATGGTCGGCTTGAATAATAGCAACTGTCTTGCCTTCAGAATTTCTGATTGGAGCAAAAGCAGACAGCCAATGACCACTTTTATCACCGTAAACATCTATCCTACCTCCCAAACGGTAGTTGTCAAGAAGTTCTTGAGGAAATTGTTCGTATTTATACCTGAGGTAGGGCTTGTTAGCAGAGCTTACTCCAAATAGAAAAATCTTCTCAGCAGAATCGTAAGTTAAAGTGTACAATGCACTGCTTAGATAGTTTTGCCTTTTAATGCTTTTTAATTGTTCGTGCAAATGCTGATAAACCCGATCTTGATAATTAGTCCTTAAGTCTCCTCGCTTGGGATACATCTCAAACAAATACTCAATTTGATTGCCATTAATTTGTGTTGCAGTAGTGTTGGCAATTGCTTCTAGCTTAGCTAAAATTTTGTTTTTGTGGATTTCAAGCTGAACGTAATAGCTGTTTACGAGAAAATAACCAATGAGAATTACCAATGCAACGAAAAGAATTGCAAGAACTCTAGTGCTATGATTTTGAAATATTTTCTTTAGAAAATGATTCAAAAGATGAGTGGTTTGGTTTAGTTATTTATCGGTATGCAATTTAGCATTTTCTAGTGGAACTTTCTTGCCTTTGTTAAAAGCAATTATATAAGCGTCTTTATACCCATTTGCATGTACGTCTTTGAGCTTTTCCTTGGTTGCTTTATAGGTCTCAGCTCCACTTACTGCCAAAATATTTAAACCGTTGTAACTAATCTCTTCAACTCCATCTAAATTAATGTATGCATTAATTTGATCCTCAGTTAGTTTTTTCTTAAAAGCACCTAGCTGAATATAGTATTCTACCGCTCCTTTTATACCAGAACGAACATTTACATTATTAAAGCTTATGAGTTCATTGGAGTACTTTCTGGCGTTATTAACGTTAACTATAAATGCATCTTTATAGCCCTGTTCTTGTAGTCTTTTTAAAAGTGATTCTGCCTGCGAGCGATATGAAAAATGACCTACAACATATCGAATGTAACCTTTATTGCCCACAAAAACATTTACATTTTTAAGGTTTCCGTAATTGCTAATTGGAACGGGTTTTAAATGGCTTGCAATTTGAACACCATAAAGCGGTACATCAGTAGAATACTCTAGTTTATGAACTAACATTCCTCTTTCTGCTATTGCCGCAGAATCAAGAATAATTGGGGTGTTTTCTACTTTTCGGTTTTCTTTTTTAGGGAGTGGTTTTGACTTTGATAATATTGCTAGAAGATCTACCGGCTTCGCATTGCTATTCATATCGCATTTCTGAATATGACGCTTACCTTCTTCGATAAAGTAAGCATCAACTTTTTCTTTGTATTTCTCAAATAAATCTAAAGCAGCCTGTGCTTCAGCGCAACGATTATCCTCTGCAAAAGCAACAGCTAAGTAATAATAGACATGAATGGGAGCAGCTTTTTCTTCAAAGCTACCTACCATATAACTTTCATTTACATTGCTGCCTGCCATTAGTAAATGTTTTAAACCTTCTTCTTGCTCTCCATTAAGCTCTGTGTACGCTGCTCCTAACAAAAAATTGATATTTGCATTGTCAGGCAAATCTTTATGTAGTGATTCTAAAATTTCAATGGCCGGTTTAATCTCTCTTTGAGCGAGTAAAACCCTAGCTTGGTCAAACTTAAACTCCTGCTTGCTTTGAGCAAATACGAGAGAAGATAGTAGGAAGAGGAATAATAATGGTGTAATTTGTTTCATAGTGTAAAATTTTATGGTCGGTTCATAATTGACTTGCTTTTAATGCTCAATAGCTGTTTGTAAAGGTACTTTTTTACCTCGATGAACGGCAATCACAAATGCATCTTCAATCCCTGTTGCTTGAATTCCTTCTTGATAAGCTTTTGCCTCCTGATAAGTGTTAAAGCTTCCTACTGTAATGTATGTTAAAAGACCGTCTTTGTGTTCTGAAATCCCTTCAATTTTAAAGTATATTTTGGCTAAGTCTTCCGGAATTTCGTCTTTAAAAGCACCCAGCTGAATTTTAAATTCTACTTCATCATAAATAGACGACCGAATATTAAAGTCATCGATGCTAATAACGGTTTCAGCAAACTTTTTTTCGTTGTTTACATTTACTACAAAGGCATCTTCATAGCCTTTATTTTTGATTAAATTTAGTAGTGATCGAGCTTGAGATTCAAAGGAAAAGTGACCCACGACATAGCGCATTAAACCTTCTTTATCCATAAATGCATCAACATTTTTTACATCTTTATAGCGGTTTACAGGAATAACCTCTTTAAATGCCCCTAACTGCACACCGTAAAGCGGAGTTTTTGTAGAATATTCTACCTCACGGCTAACTACTTTGGTGGGCGTCATGTCTTTCCATTGATAAATTGACCCTAATTCAATTTGGTTACTATTGGAATCCCGCCTCTGATTAATATTATTATCATTTACTGCAAACTTGCTTGTATCGCTTTCAGTTTCGTCTTTTTTAACAAGAGTTTCTTTTATTAAATTCTCATTTTCTGACTTAAATGGTCTAAAGTTCGGATAGCTTGGTAGAGAATCCAATTTAGTAGGTGGACTTTCAGAACAATTAGCTAATTTTTGTTGTGCTAGGCTCAAATAATATTCATCATCGTAAGGGTATATCTTTTTAAAATCACTAAAAGCTTCTTTTGCTTTTTCGCATTTACCATTTTGAACATAAGCTAAACTAAGATAAAAGTGTGTGTAAATGGGTGTTTTTTCTTCATTAAGTGTGTTCGGATTGTAATTAATTGAAATTTTATTTTTTGCTTCTTCTAAAAGTTCAATTGACCGTGGGTTTACAATTTCTAATTCTGCATAACATAATCCAACTAAGTATTTTAAGTTGGCATTATTTGGGTACTCATTGTTTAAATATAGTAAATAAGGAAGTGCTTTATTTATTCTTTTATAAGATAAATGCTGTTTGGCTATGTTGAAGTTTTCTTGAAAATCGTTTGTGTTCTTTTTTTGACAAAGAGCTTGCAGGCCAATGAGTTGTATTGTGAGTAATAGGGCTGTTTGAATGTAAAAATTTCGCATTAAAGCAAAAATATGCGAATATAAATATTAATTCTAATGATGACTAACTAACTATTAACAGTTTGGCTGTTTATAACCTTATTAAGGGGCAATTTCCAAATCAATAATTTTTAATTGTCTTTTATTATTGATTTTGTATTTGCGACTATTGATTACAGCGGTAACAGCAAAAATGCCAATACAAATAGAAGAACTGATTGCGGTACGCCGAGGAACAATCGGCTTGTCGCCATTAATAATTCTGTTGCTGGCATCTAAGCCAAAATAGCCCAATCCGGCGACTAAAGAAATGTTGCTCAATAAACTCCAGCCATAGCCACCTTGTGTTTTTTTAATGTATTTTATTTCACTGAGTTTAACGGTGGTTTTACCCACTTGAAAACTACTATCGCCTATAAAACTAATGTTGCCGCTTATCATTTGCTTGTCGACTGTTTTTAAGGAAATGAAATCATCAACTTTATAGCGAATTCTATTCACTTTTCCCGGCTTGTCAAGTGCGAGAATTTTCTGGGAAAAAGCACTTAACGGAAAAAATGAGAGCAAACAGCCTATGACTGTATACAGTATGATATGTTTATAGTTAGTTTTCAAATCGGATACATACATTTTTTGGTTCAGTAAAAAAGCGCAGAACTTCAAAACCTCCTTCTCTGCCAACACCACTTTGCTTCACTCCTCCAAAGGGGGTTCTTAAATCTCTTAACAACCAGCAATTTACCCATACTATTCCGGCGTGAATTTTTTGAGCCATTCGTTGAGATCTCGATAAGTTTTCTGTCCATAAGCTGGAAGCCAAGCCATACTTCGTAGAATTTGCATAAGTCAATACTTCCTCTTCTGTTTCAAAAGGTGTAATAGTAACCACCGGCCCAAAAATTTCCTCTTGGTTAGTTCTGCAAAGGTGGTCTAAGCCTTCGATTACGGTTGGGGCAACAAACCAACCGTTTAATCCCTCTGCCGATAAGTCGATTTGTTCGCCACCACAAAGCACTTTTCCGCCTTCTTCTTTTGCCAGTTGAATGTAGCTTAAAACTTTTTCCATGTGTGCCTTCGATACTAAAGCTCCCTGGTCGGTACTTTTGTCATTCGGATTACCTACTTTTAATTGACTTACTTTTTCAACAAAATCTTTTTTAAACTTATCGTAAATGCCTTTCTGAACGTATATTCTCGATCCGCACAAGCAAATTTGCCCTTGATTGGCAAAAGCAGAACGAATAGTAGTATTTAGCATTTTATCATAATCGCAATCGTCGAAGATAATGGTTGGGTTTTTTCCTCCCAGCTCTAGAGATAGCTTCTTAAACATTGGCGCAGCTACTTTGGCGATACTTTCACCGGTTTGCGTTCCTCCGGTAAATGAAATTACAGGAATTTTAGGATGTGCTGTTAAAGCTGCACCCACTTTGTGTCCGTAGCCGTGAATAATATTTAAAACCCCTTTAGGTAAGCCGGCTTTAATGCAAATTTCTGAAAGTAAAAAGGCCGTCATTGGCGTAATTTCTGATGGTTTTGCAATTACGCAGTTGCCGGCGGCAATGGCAGGAGCAATTTTCCAGCTAAAAAGGTACAATGGCAGATTCCAAGGTGAAATACATGCAGCTACCCCAATGGGTTGTCGCAAAGTATAGTTGATAGCACCAATTTCCATATCATGAGATTCCGACTCAAAGTGGATAATTGCGGAGGAGTAAAAGCTAAAGTTGTGAGATGCTCTTGGGATATCTACTTTTTTAGCCAATGCAAGTGGTTTTCCATTATCACGGGATTCAGCCTCAGCTAATGTGTCTAGATTTTCTTCTATTAAGTCAGAAATTTTTCTGAGAATGGCAGAGCGCTCTTCTTTAGGTGTTTTTGACCAAGCAGGGAAAGCCTCTTCTGCAGCTTGTAGGGCTAGCTCTACGTCATTTTCATCAGAATCGGGAATCAAGCTGTAAACTTCTCCTTTTGCAGGCTCGAAGTTATCTATGTAGGAATTGCTTTTCGGCTCAATTAGTTCGCCGTTAATGTAGTTTAGAATTTTCTTCATGCTGACAAATTTATGGTCAATTTTATCTTTAAATATTCCTTTTTAGAAAGTATAAAGGTATTTAAATCAAAAGTAAAAAAGGAGAAGTAATTTGGATTTCACTTCTCCTTTAATTTTCAAATCTCAACGATTTGATTAACATAAAACATCAATCATTTATTCAATAGCATTCAGCTATTAAAGACCCCATAAAGTTAATGTGAATCATGTTTTTAGCTATTAAAAAATCTTTAATCACTGTTAATTTGTGTTAAGCAACTAACACAGCTTTTTTTAATCTCTTACTTTAGAATCCGAAATGAAGCAAAGACGTCTGACTCTTTTAATTATTGCTGCTACATTCAGTATTTTAGCCTTAATAGTTATTCAGGTTTACTGGATTGAAGCTGCTATGGATACTCAACAAAAGCAATTTGACCAGAAGGTAATGGAGGTAATGAGTGCAGTGTTGGAAGATATGCAGAAGGAAGAGAACATTACCAAAGTGACTACAGATCCTTCTTATGGAGCCTCAATGAAGAAAATACAAGATGGAGAGGAGGCTGAAATTAACATTGGTCAGTTCCCAATTAACGATCCTTTTCAAAAGGAACTAGTGACAAAAGATAAAGGATACGCAGCAGATCAGGTGAGTATTCCTAATTCGCCACCCTCACGTGACTCATCCTTATTTATTGTTCGTAAAACACAAAAAAGAGTTTTAAGTACTACGGTTAATTCTGACCTGGGGTCGCAGTTTCCCAATCGTGCCACTTTAGTTAATGAAAGTGTAAATGAATTGTCTCTAATTAGTATTAATAAAGAATTTAGCGAAAGAGTTTCTGAAAGTGAAATAAATAAGTTGTTTGATAAAGCACTTTGTGAAGCTGGAATTAACACCCCGTTCATCTTGGATATTTTCGACGCAGAAACGCAAACACTGAGTTTTAATGATTCTATTGAGCTAATTGACCCCATTAAGAATACTCCTTATAGGGTTAGCTTAATGCCTAATGATTATTATGTAGATAGCGATCAGATTTTACTTTACTTTCCTGAGCAGAATAACTACTTGCTGCAAAATCTTTCAAAAATATTAGTAGTTTCATTTTTGCTGGTATTGATACTAATTCTTCTTTTTTACAGTTCTATATCAACTATTTTTAAGCAAAAAAGACTCACTCAAGTGAAGAATGACTTTATCAATAATATGACACATGAGCTTAAAACACCAATTTCTACAATTGGGTTGGCCTGTGAAGCATTAAGTGACGATAGTCTGTCAATTGACCCAAAGCGAAGCAAGTCTTATGTGAAGATGATTAATGATGAAAATAAAAGACTATCAGTTTTGGTTGATAATGTTTTAAAAAGCGCAATCTGGGATTCTGCAGAATTAAAGCTAAAAGCAGAAGAAGCAGATTTACATCAACTTATTAAAAAGGTTGCCGGAAGTTTTAAAATTCAGTTAAGTAAAAAATCGGGAGAACTTAATTTAGATTTGTCGGCGGTAAATAGTAAAGTAAAGCTAGATCCGGTGCATTTTTCAAACGTTATTTTTAACTTGTTAGACAATGCAAACAAATACACTCCTGAAAAACCATTAATTGAAATTCGTACTTTTAACGAAGATAATTTTATTTGTTTGACGATAACAGACAATGGAATTGGTATTTCGAAAGATGATCAAAAGAAAATATTTGATAAATTTTACCGTGTTTCAACCGGAAATTTACATGACGTAAAGGGATTTGGTTTAGGTTTAAGCTATGTTAAACGAGTGGTAGAGCTGCACGGTGGAGAAATAAAAATGAAATCAGCAATAGGAAAAGGAACAACTATAATAATAAAACTCAATATAGATGGATAGAAGTGAAATTAGAATATTAGTAGTAGAAGATGATGAGAATTTAGGCAGATTGCTTTCTGATTATCTTGGAGTAAAAGGGTATGAAGTAACCCTAAAAAGAGATGGCGAAGAAGGGTTTAAAGCTTTCTTGGAGGAAGACTATCATTTGTGTTTACTAGATGTAATGATGCCTAAAAAAGACGGATTTACACTGGCTAGGGAAATTAGACAAATAAAAGGTACAGTGCCAATCATTTTCTTAACCGCAAAGGCGATGGAGGATGATGTTAAAGAAGGCTTTAAAGCAGGAGCCGATGATTATATTACCAAGCCATTTAGTATGGAAGTTTTGCAGTTGCGAATAGAAGCAATAATGCGTAGAGTGGACTTATTGAGAGAAGAGCTATTACAGAAGAAGGAGTTTAACATTAAAGACTATCATTTTTACCCTGATAAAAGAATCATTATAAAAGATGGGAAAGAGAAGAAGTTGACCTCTAAAGAAAGTGAATTGCTGCGCTTGTTGTGCATGTACAAGGGAGAGGTGGTTGACCGAACTGACGCCTTAAATATGGTTTGGGGAGATGATAACTACTTTAATTCAAGAAGCATGGATGTGTACATTACCAAGCTTCGCAAAATTTTTAAAGAGGATAAAGAAATTCAAATTATTAACAGTCACGGAAGAGGGTTTAAATTATTAGATAGTTAGGAGCTTGTTATAATGGAACTTTACATTATATTTGTTAGTACACTTAGCTATCTACTATGAAGAATATTTTATATCCGACCGACTTTTCTGAGAATTCATCTCATGCTTTAGATTATGCTGTTGAATTGGCTCGGCTGTTCAATGCGGAATTAGTTTTATTCAATAGCTATGAATTGCCTTATTCCAGGTCAAATTTGTTGGTATCTATGACAGAGCGAATGCAAAAAGACTCTGAAGAAGGATTGAATAATTTAAAAGAAAGTATTCTAAGTAATAAAGAATATTCAAATATTAAGGTATTGATAGATTCACAGTCGGGTAGCTTTGTGTCATTAATTCCAAAAGTAGCTGAGCGCTTTAAAAGTGACTTAATTGTTATGGGAACCAAAGGAGCCAGTGGATTAAAAGAAGTCTTTATTGGCAGCAACACATTAGAGGTTATTCAAACAGCCCACTGTCCGGTATTGGCTATTCCTGAAAAAGCATTAAAAGCTCAGAATAGGAAGTTTGATCAAATTGCGATGGCAACCGATTTACGACCATTGGTAAAGGAAAGGATATTAAACCCATTGTTTTCAATTGCAAATCGTTGTAGCTCGCATTTAGAATTCGTTCACATCATTAGAAAAGAGGATGAGGACTCTTTAGAGAAAAAAACAGAACAGGCAATTGAGTTAGAAAATTTAGCCGGAAACATTTCAAGTTCTATACACTTTGCTACTGATGATGATATTATAGATGGAATAAGTGAGTACATTAACGAGAAGAAGCCCGATTTATTTGCGATGATTTCCCGAAAGCACAGTCTTTTTGAACGAATTTTTACCAAGTCGATTACCAACAAACTCTCTTTTAGAACAGAAGTGCCACTATTAGTATTAAGCGAGTAAATGAGCTCAAATTACAATTGAATTTGTAATTTCGTGCCCTCAATAGAAAGACTTTCATGTGGGGAAATATTTAATATTCTTTCTTATCGTTTTATTTTCTTTGAGTTCTTGTGCTGTACGCTATGGGAATAGTAGTAGGGTGAAAACCTCTGCTCCTAGTGGAAAGTATAGAAACCCGACTATATTTAGTAAAATAAACCCTTTTCAAGGTCGTGCAAAGGCAAGACTGGCAAAGAGTAAGCGAAAGAAAAATAAACTGTTTAACAGAAGAAAAAGGTTAAGCAGACATCAACGCAAAGGGAAAAAGCCCGGAAGTACATTTGATGTAGGTAAGCGAAAAATGTCTCGCGGAAGATTAAGAGGCTCAGGCAGTAGAAGTAAGTCCGGAGGAGGAAATAAGAAGAATAAAAAGTTGTTTAATACACGAAAAAAATAGGATTTTGTCTATTGTGTTAACTTGTAAAAGTTTACTATCTTTATCGCCTAAGAATTTTAAAGAAAAATTGAAAAAAACGGTCAACATACTCTTAATTGTATTGTTAACTACATTTACTGCTTTTGTACCAAGTAATGGTTTGCAGAATGTAGATACCAACGCTAAGATAAAGGCTGTTTTTATTTACAATTTCACAAAGTACATACAATGGCCAAGTTCTCACACAGAGGGTGAATTTACCATTGCGATTTTAGGCGAAAATGAAGCTTTATACAATGAGTTGAACAAAATGTCACAAATTAAAAAAGTGGCTAATCAGTCCTTTTCAATTGTAACCTACAACTCAGTTAGCGAAATCAAGATGCCTCATATTTTATATATTCCTTCTGATAATACAGGAGACTTAGATAAAGCTGTTAAGTTGCTTAATGGGAAAAGTACTTTAATAGTTACGGAAAAAGAGGGAATGGCAAAGCAAGGTTCAGCAATCAACTTTGTGATTGTTGGAAGCAGACAAAAATTTGAATTAAATAAATCCAATGTAGAAAAGCACAATTTAAAAGTGGCATCTACTTTGGAAAATCTAGCCGTATTAGTCAACTAATTGCATGAAGAAGTTAATATACATATCGTTGCTTCTCTTGATAAATGCAGGTTTGTTTGCACAAAACAAGCTTTCAAATGCGGTTCATAGTTTAAAAAACAATGAGCTAGAGAAAGCAAAAGAGTTAATAGATGCTGCTGCCGTTGATCCAAAATTTAAAGACCTGGCTGCGACTTGGTACTACCGAGGGAACGTTTATAAAGGACTTTTTAAAAAGGATGAAATCAACGACAAGCAATCAGCGTATAGGAAAAAAGCGATAGACTATTTCAAAAAGTCTATAGAAATGGATACTACCGGACAGCTTGAGAATAGCTCTAGAGAGAACTTGAGGTACTTGGCTGAAACTATTTTTAATCATGCAGCCTCTTCTTTTGAAACAACAAGCTACCCCATTGCTATAAGTAATTACAGTCAATATAAGGAAGTAATGTCTTACGCTTATCCCGAAACTGATTTTACGGAGAAAGACATTATGTTCCATTTAGCTTTGGCGAACACTTATGGTAAAATTGCTGAAGAAGATTCAGCTTCAGCAGAAATGTATATCAAAAAAGCAAAAGAAAGCTATGAGAAAGTATTAGAGCTCGACTCTAATAATGTGAGTGCAAATTACAACATTGGTATAATTTACTATAATCAAGGTGTGGAAATAGTAAATAACATGGACTATAGCTTAGATTTAGAACAATTGAATAAAGTTCAGGATGAAATTATAGCACTTTTTAAAAAGTCATTGCCTTATATGAAAAAAGCGTATGATTTAAACCCTAAAAAGAAAGAAACTTTAATTGGTTTACAAGGAATTTATTTTAGTTTGAATGATATTCCTAAATCAGAAGCCTATAAGAAAGAGCTTGAGCAACTGGAAAAAAGTACCAGTCCGCAAAAAGAACCCGAGGATGTTGAAATGCAAGAATAACTTGCAAAGCCAACTTGCATCATGAAGTTTAGATTTACCATTGGAAAAAAGATTGGAACCGGTTTTGGAGTTCTAATTTTGTTGACACTTATTGTGTTTGTTACTACCTATATTACACTACAGGAAAGTAGGGAGATTAACGACCGTATTAGTAGTGTTAACCAGCCTTCAACAAAATTGCTTCAAGAGCTGAAAACCTCTGTTCTGGAAACTCGACTTTTCTTAATTACATGGCTGAAAGAAAGAAAAGAGCACGAGGATAAAGTAAAGTTAGTTCAGTATCAAAATGAAATTTATCCGGAGACAAAGAAAGAGTTGGAGCAGCTTTCTAGAAGCTGGACGGTTGATCAACAAGATTCATTAAATAAGCTTTTTGCAGATATTGAATTACTCTTCCAAGCTCAACAAAACGATGTAATTTCTATACTTCAAGTCTTTGAAGACTATGAAGAACCTATGAATCTGTTTCTTGCTGAAAACAGTATGGAAGCAGGTGGAGATATTCACTATTATTACAATGAGGTTTTAAGTGAGTTGAATGAGCTTATTTCTACTCAAAAAATGTATGCGCAAAGAGCGAATGAAAATATGTTTGCTCAATTTGAGACCTTGAAGTTTCTGGTTCGCACATTGGGAATTGCATTAATCATCATAGGTGTAGTCATTGCACTTTATACTACTAAAACCATTGTTGCGCCAATTCAACGTTTAAAAAATGTTGCTGTTAAGTTAGGTCGAGGAGTTTTCCCAAAAGAGAACTTAAAAGAAGGGAATGATGAAATTGGCGAAATGACTGCGGCGGTAAATAACGTAATTGAGGGTTTAAAGCGTACAAAAGATTTTGCTGAAGCAGTGGGTTCCGGAAAGTTTGATGCAGAGTATAAGCCATTAAGCAGTAAAGACACTTTGGGCAAGGCATTGCTTAAGATGCGCGATGATTTAGCAGAGAATGAGCGATTCCTCGAAGAAAAAGTAAGACAACGAACCGCTGAGGTTGTTGCTCAAAAAGAAGAAATTGACAAGCAGAAAGCGCAAATTGAAGAATACTTTGTGCAAGTAACTGACAGTATAAAGTATGCGAAAAAGATTCAAGAGGCGATATTGCCACCTTCTACTTATGTAAAAAAGTTACTACCGGAATCCTTTATTTTTTACCGTCCGAAAGACATTGTAAGTGGAGATTTTTATTGGTTGGGAGAAGCTAATGGAAAGGTCTTTTTTGCTGCAGTAGACTGCACCGGTCATGGTGTTCCGGGAGCGTTTATGTCGATTGTGGGGTACAATCAATTAAGACAAGCAATTATAACTACAGGGGGAAGCAATCCGGCTGAGATTTTAAATCATTTGAATCGGGGCGTAACCGAAACCTTACACCAAAACGATAAGGATTCAACTAGTAAAGATGGAATGGATATCGCTATTTGCGCATTAAACTACGATACATTAGAACTCGAATATGCAGGAGCATTTAATCCACTTTACCTGCTTCGCGATAATGAAATATTACAAACAAAGGCCAATAAATTCCCGATTGGCTCTTTCATGAAAGGAAGGACAGAAGAATTTACTAATCATAAAATTCAGCTTGTAGAGGGTGATCAAATCTTTATTTTCTCTGATGGTTATGCTGATCAATTTGGCGGACCTCGTGGTAAGAAAATGATGTATAGAAGGTTTAGAGAGCTACTGGTAGAAACCAGTATTTTGCCGGTAGAGGAGCAAAAAAATCAGCTAAATTCAGCCTTAAAGAATTGGATGAAGGAGGAAGAACAGGTTGATGATATCTTAGTGATTGGCGTTCGTGTTTAAAAAAGCTTATTTTAGCTAAGTAAATCAAAGCTAAAATTATGCTGGAACATATTAAGCTGGATCATTTAATTTTTCTGGATGTTGAAACAGTCTCACAAAAGAAGTCGTTTAGTGAGCTCGACGATAAATGGAAATCACTTTGGGAACACAAATCAAGGTTTATTGTAAGAGAGGATGAGAGTCCTGAAGAGGTATATGGTAGAGCTGCAATTTACGCCGAGTTTGGAAAGGTAGTTTGTATTTCTGTGGGTGTTTTAAGAGAAGTTGATGGAGAACGACAGTTTAGAATCAAATCTTTTTACGGGGATGACGAAAAGGCACTTTTAACAGATTTTGCTCATTTGTTAGATTCTAAGTTCTGTTCAAATGATTATTTACTTTGTGCACACAATGGAAAAGAATTTGATTTTCCATACTTGAGTAGAAGAATGTTGGTGAATAAAGTGAAGCTTCCTTACTTGTTAGATATTGCAGGGAGAAAACCATGGGAAGTTCAGCATTTAGATACACTTCAGCTATGGAAATTTGGAGACTATAAACATTATACATCGCTCGACTTGTTGGCTGCCTTATTTGATATTAAATCACCAAAAGGAGAAATGGATGGCAGCATGGTGGGAACTACCTATTGGGAGGAAAAAAATCTGCCTAAAATTGTGGAATATTGCGAAAGTGATACGCTAACTGTCGCTCAGCTGTTGTTGGCGTACAAAGGAGAAGAGCAGTTGATTGAAAAAGAAGTATTGCATGTCGAATAAGGCGATTTTAAACATAGAAAATCTAAGTATTTCTTTTGGAAAAAAGGAAGAGAAGCAAAGGGTTGTAGATAAGTTGAGCTTTTCAATTTTTCCTGCGAAAACTTTGGGTATTGTTGGGGAGTCCGGCTCAGGTAAGTCAATCACTTCACTTTGTACGATGGGTTTGTTGCATCCGTCGGCAATTGTAGAAAGCGGAAGTATCATTTTCCAGTCAAATCAGTTTCACGAAACTGATTTATTGAGTTTAAATGATCGACAAATGCAAAAGGTTCGAGGAAAGGAGATTGCCATGATTTTTCAAGAGCCGATGACTTCTTTGAATCCGGTATTAAAATGTGGCGAACAGGTAGCTGAAGCCATTCGGATACATCAAAAAAAGAATGGAAAAGAAGCTTATAAAGAAGTAATTCGATGGTTCGAAGAAGTTAAGCTTCCGCGGCCGGAAGAGATTTACAATTCCTATCCGCATCAGCTTTCCGGAGGTCAGAAACAACGGGTTATGATTGCTATGGCGATGTGCTGTGAACCACAACTGCTTATCGCTGATGAACCAACAACTGCATTGGATGTAACTGTTCAAAAGCAAATTTTAAAGCTCATAAAACAGCTGCAAGAAAAGCATGGAATGGCGGTGATCTTCATTACTCACGATTTGGGTGTAGTAGCTGAAATTGCCGATGAGGTTTTGGTAATGCAAGCCGGTAAAAAAGTGGAAAGTGGAAGCACTCAAAAGATATTTACTGCTGCTGAACATCCTTATACTAAGGGCTTAATCGCTTGTCGCCCTCCTATGGATTATAGACTTAAACGACTGCCAACGGTGAGTGATTTTTTGCAAATGGGCGATCAAACAGTTGAGGAATACCTGAAACCCTTAAAAATTAGCTCTAAAGAAAGAAATCAGCAGTTAGAGAAAGTATTGAATGAAAAAACACTTTTAAAAGTCGATAATCTTAAAACACATTTTCCGATAAAAAAAGGAGTTTTTCGTAAAACTGTTGGTTATGTAAAGGCGGTTGACGGAGTGAGTTTTGAAGTGAAAAAAGGAGAAACATTGGGTTTAGTTGGAGAGTCAGGCTGTGGAAAAACTACTTTGGGAAGAAGTATTTTAAACTTGATTCCGCCAACTTCCGGAGAGGTGATTTTTGAAGGTACAAACATTGCATCTTTAAGCAGCGAACGTTTGCGAAAATACCGCAAGGAGATTCAGCTGATTTTTCAAGACCCTTATTCCTCTTTAAATCCAAAAATGAGAATTGGAGCAGCTATTTTAGAGCCTATGCAGGTGCATAAAGTAGAGAAAAACGATAAAATTCGAAAAGAAAAAGTCATTGAATTGATGGAGACGGTTGGCTTAAAAGCTGATCAGTTTAATCGTTATCCGCATGAATTCTCAGGAGGCCAGAGACAACGAATTTGCATTGCTCGAGCTTTAGCGCTATCGCCCAAATTTATCATTTGCGATGAATCTGTTTCCGCCTTAGATGTTTCTGTGCAAGCCCAGGTATTAAATTTATTGAATGATTTAAAAACTCAATTTGGCTTTACCTATATTTTTATTTCTCATGATTTGTCGGTAGTTAAATACATGTCAGATCGAATGATTGTTATGCAGAATGGGAAAATTGTAGAATCGGGAATAGCTGAAGAGGTATATGAAAATCCTAAGCAGTTGTATACACAGCAACTAATTGAATCTATTCCAACTATTAAATTAGCAGAGAAAGTATGAGAAAATTGATTTACCTTTTTATTATTCTTTTCAATTTTACTGCTTGCGTAGCGCAAGATTCAAAAGAAATCACCTCTAAAATTTCACTGCCTGAGGGCTTTAAAATTCATGTTTTTGCCGATGAGGTTGAAAATGCACGCTCCTTAGCCTTGGGGAATAAAGGGACTGTTTTTGTAGGCAATCGAACAGAAGATAAAGTGTATGCTTTGATAGACAGTGATGGAGACTACAGAGCAGATCGAAAAGTGGTAATCGCTCAAGGTTTAAACATGCCCAATGGAGTGGCTTTTTACAAAGGGGATTTGTATGTGGCTGAGGTGAGTAAAATTTGGAAATATGAGAATATCGAAGAAAATTTAGACCAAATTCCCGAGCCGATTTTATTGCGAGATGATCTGCCAACAGATACACATCATGGTTGGAAATACATTGCTGTCGGACCGGATGGAAAGCTTTACGTACCTATTGGAGCTCCCTGCAATGTTTGTGAAAAGGAAGATGCAAGGTATAGCACCATTTGTCGAATGAATTTAGACGGCTCAAATTTTGAGATTTATGCGCATGGTGTGAGAAATTCTGTTGGCTTTGATTGGCATCCAATCACAAAAGAGCTTTGGTTTACGGATAATGGCAGAGACATGATGGGTGATAACCTTCCGGCAGATGAGTTGAATAGAGCTTCTGAAATGGGAATGCATTTCGGCTTTCCATATTGTCATCAAGGAGATATTTCAGACCCTGAACATGGGAAAGGAAAAAGTTGTGCGTCTTATGAGAAGCCGGCACAAAAGTTAAAACCACATACAGCTGCTTTAGGAGCACTTTTCTATACCGGAGATATGTTTCCTGCTAAGTATAAAAATCAGCTGTTTATTGCTGAGCATGGCTCTTGGAATCGGTCTACAAAAATTGGATACTGTGTGAGCTTGGTTAAAATCGATGACGATAATAGAAGTGTACTTTCCTATGAAGATTTTGCTACAGGCTGGTTAGACGAGAACAAAAAAGACGTTTATGGTCGCCCGGTTAGCCTGCTTCAGCTTAAAGATGGCTCAGTCTTGATTTCTGATGATTATTCGGATGTGATTTATCGGATTGTTTATGAGAAATAGTATTATTGAACAGTAATGTTGTATTGACTTATTTCTTTGTTCTTCACAGTACTTATTTTGACTGTATATTCACCCTCAGGTAAGTATAAAGCGTAGTTGATAGTTGAATCCTTAACAATAAATTGATCCACAGGAACAGCATTTTTACTTTCTGTGTTGCTAAAGGCTTGAACTATTGTGTTTGATTTTAATTTGAAATCTATATCGACTTTTTTAAAGGAGCTGATTATTTCATAATATGAAGGTCTTCCATTTATGTAATTTACTTTTGGCCAAAAAACCTGAATATCATAATAACCTTTTTTCTTTGATGGGATAAATACAGAGTCATTTTTTAAGTAAACAATCGGTTCTTCTATATTTTCAATACCATTAAAATACAAGGAATAAGCTTGATTTATTGTAAGTGGGTCAATTCCGGAAATCATTTCGAGAAACTCAGCCATTTTAATCCAGTCGTCCTTTGTTTTTTCTTCTAAATGAGCAAAACCACAATGAACAAACACTTTAGCATTTGAGTCATTTTGCAGAACATTGTTTATCTCAGTGGCTTGAGTTAATTCTCTTTTATTTCTACAATAGTTGGGCTTTTCTTTATCGTACTTACAGTCAAAAATCTTGTCGTATCCAAAAACAGTAAATCCAAGTTGATGAGCTTTTCTCAAAAAATTACCAAAAATCGGTTCTGAAATGTAAAACCCTGTTTCGAGCTGCTTAGGGAAGCCGTTTTTATTGTAAAAAGTATCATTGTTAAGCGCTTCAATAGCAATGTGTGTAAATCCTTTTTTCTTTAAAGTGTCGAGCAATTCAAGGCTTAAAATACGGTGTTTGGCTATATGATGTGCTTCGTTTAGGATTACGACTCTTTGATCATTAATGTTTTTGGAGATGAAATCAATTGCATTAACAGAATTTAGGCTATCATGATTAAGTTCAGTTTTACTAGTCATCCTCAGCGCTTTTAGAAAAGATTTTTCTGCAAGACTATCTTCTCCAACAAAAGAATAAAAAGGGCTTATAAGTTGATAGTAAGTCGACTTGTAATTGGGGTTTTCAACGGTGTATGTTTTTTCTGATTCTATAAGCTTATTGATGGCAGCAAAATAGCCATTACTTTCTAATTCATCATTTGCAATTTTAAAAGGAGATTCCTGACCTACACAAAAAAGAGAACTTATAACAATTAGTAGCGTGTAAACTGGTTTCATGATCTTAATAATTAAATGATAGTGTATAAAGTAGGCTTACTCGGACTAGCATCATTTTCAAAAGGAGCAATTTGTATATTCAACAAATATTCTCCGTCTTTGATGTCGTCAGCTACGTAGATGAGTTCTGTGATTGTACGATGCATTTGTGGATTTTCGGGATACTCCCAAAAAGTGTGATGTGCCGCTAGCACACCGTCATCCATTTCCCGATCAACGGAAGGCAAATCGATTAACAAATGATTAATACCGGAATTTACCAATTCTTTTACCGCTTCTTTTTCGATATAGGGTGGATTGGTGTTTGAATATTGCTTGTTTTTTTTCTCTTTACCATTGGGCAAAGTGCGAATGACAATCGCTTCAGCATCTTTGTTTTTTCTTGTAGCGGAAACTTGTTCGGCCGTAATAATTTTATCGCCGTTTGATAGTATTTTTGGCTCAATGCTAATCAATTCAGCTAAAAAGAAAAATTGTTTGAGGTTTTGATTAATGGAATGGACTTTTTCTGAAATATGTCCTACGCATTCGGTATGGGTCCCATTTCCATGAGGATTAAAGCTGATGTCTCTGAAGTTAACACTGCCACCTTCTTCCACCGAACCGGTAAATTGTTCAGTTCGAACCGGCTCAATTTTAATGGGATCAACATACCAGGCGCTGACATTTTCTTTTCCTGTTCGAAGCGGAATGGAAATGTCTAAGGGCTTGGATAAATCAACTTTAAACTGTCGATTCTTGCTTTTAATTTCTGCTATCATGCAAACAAACTTAAGCAGGATTTTGGAAAACTGATTCTGTTCTTTGTATCTTAGCTTTGAGATTATTTGAATCTAAAAATGACAGGCAATCAAAGGTTAAATAGCATTTGTGTGTTGCTAGCTCTTATTCTACAGCTTTTTTTCATACAGTTTGCTGACTACTTTTTTATACTTCCTTATGGACTGAGTACATTAGTTGAAGGCAATTGGGAAATTATATTTTACTTGATATATTTATTGCTTACCACTTTAATAACATTTTTGATTTTTAGAAAAGTATTGAAGAGATTTATTAGATAGTAAGGGTGATTTAATTTATTGGAAGACAAAATGACAGAATATAGTAGTTTATTGAGGCAAATCAATGACATTGTTAATCAGATAAATAAGGTAAAAAGTAGAAAGTCATCAAAAAGTGAATTAAAGTCAATTTTGACCTTTTCAAATGAACTAAAAAAGTATATTAGAGAAAACATTAAGGAAAAAGAAGTGCTTGAACTAATTGATGAGATCGAAGATGTAAAATTGGATAGAATGCATAAAAGATATTGGTATCATTACCTAATTTTTCCTTGGTATTTTGCACTTATGTATAATGACACGGTTATTAAAGATGATTTGTTGCCATACTTAGATGAAACAGCTAAGAAATACAAACAAATTCACTCACTTTTGGATAACGAACAATAAACTGTTTTTTTACTGAATACTAACCACCACCGGTACCGTAACAATCAAAGAAACGGCTTGTCCATGCTGACTAGGTGGTGTCATTTGAGGTAGTTTTTCTATGGCTTTTTTAGCCGCTTCTCCCATGCTTCTGTGAGTTTGGCGGTCGACTTTAATTTGTTCTACTTTTCCTTCATTATTAATTACAAAAGTCATATTTGCTCCATGTCTTCCACCAATTTCCTTAAGCATTTCCGGAATTTCAATTTCTCTTTTAATGTGGTTTACGATGTCTTGCAAGCTACAAGCTTTTAAAGCTTCTCCGTTTAATCCCGCACAGTTTTCTGTGTGAGGAAAAATTTCTACTGAGCTTCTGGGAGGTTCAACTTCGTCGATAATTTCTTCTCCCATTCCAAAATAGTTTTTGTCAATTACAGTTGCGGTATTTACCTTTTCAATTGGCTCAATTGGTTTGTCTGTAGGTTTTGGTTTTTCAATGTCTTTTACAATTGTTAGGTCAGGGCTTTTTTGTTTAGGTGGTTTAGGTTTTTTTACTTCTTCTACTTTTCGAATGGTAATTGGAGGTAGAAAGTCGTCATCTTTTATAGCACAAATTTCATCACCTTCTGAAACTGGAATGCTTTTTACAATAGTATATTCAAAAGCGGTAAAAACGACAAATAGAGCAATCACGAATCCGATTAATAGGCGGTTAGTAAAATTGAGGATTCGACTTTTGTTTTCGATTGAATTTTTCATGACTTTGAGGTATTGGTTTGAATGTAAAACGAAAAGAGGGGTTTGAATATTATATTTAAATAGAAACTAACGAACAGAACAAAGCGAAATAATTATGAATAGGTATTTTATATTTCTGATAAGCAGTGTTTTGAAGTGTATTTGTTTCTCTCACCCAACTATTGGGATTTCTTAGGCGTATTTAAAGCGTAACCCAAAAAATTAAACGTTATGAAAAAATTATCCTATTTACTTTCTCTAATTGTTGCTATTGCCTTAGGCAATCAACTAAATGCGCAGTGTAGTCCTTACTTTACTAGCTCTGCTGATTCAACAAACCTTGTACAGTTTAGTGTGGTTAATCCACAAAGTAGCTCTGTATATACTTATCGTTGGGATTTTGGAGATAATACCCCAATGGATTCAGGAGCAACTGTTAGTCATCAGTACAGCAATAGCAATGCTTATGGTGTGACTCTTTATGTAGATTCATTTGGATTTCAATGTGGGTCTAGATACGATACTGTTTATGTGAATTTTTGTGGAGCTTATTTTTCTTATCAACAGGGATCTAATGGCCAAGTTAACTTTAATAGTTCAGCTTTTCACCCACCTTACGGAACTACAATTAATTGGGATTTTGGCGATGGACAGAGCAGCACTCAACGGAATCCAAGTCATACTTATGCAAACTCCGGAATTTTTCATGTAACGCAGACCGTTGTTGATACATTCCACCAAGTGACTTGCAGTTTTACCGATAGTGTGAACATTGCAGGAGGATCGCAAAATTGTAACGCTTATTATACTATTGAAGAAGATAGTCTGAATAACTTCAGTGTAATACTTTACAATCATTCTTCAAATGCAACATCTCATGTTTATAATTGGACATTTGGTGATGGTCAAAGTTCAAACCAACGTAACCCAAATCATCAATATCAAAACTTTGGAGACTATGTAGTTTGCTTAACCATTACAGATAGTGTTTTAAATTGCAATACCACTTTCTGCGATACACTTGGTATGGATTCATTGGGTAATTTGAACAAATCTTCCGGATTTGGTTTGGAAGTTCGCAATCCGCTTGTAACCTCAATTAAAGAAAGCGAAAAGGCTCAACTTGATAAGGTTTCAATTTATCCTAATCCTGCGAAAAATATCGTTACAGTTGATTTAAGCGGTTTGGAAGAGTCTGTGAACATTAGATTGATGGATTTTTCAGGAAGAGTAATTCAAAGTAAAACTAACGTTCAAAATGGTAGTGTTAATCAATTAGATATTTCAACACTGAGTGATGGTTTTTATTTGCTTTCAATTGAAAGTAAAGACAACCGAAGAGTTGAAAAGATTGTGAAGGTGAAGTAAGCTAAGTTTGGTTATTAGTTTAGTTCTAGCTAGAAGTAGGAGGTATTTGCCTCCTACTTTTTTTTGCTTATTACCCAACTATGGGCTTTATTTGGTCGTCATAAATAATCAAAGAAGCTTTAACTATGAAGAGATGGATTGCCTTATTCTTTTTGGCATTTGTAGCAGTGAATCAACTCTCTGCTCAATGTTCACCGGCTTTCACTTATCAGGCAGATACTAATAATTTTGTCATTTTTACAAACCTAACTCCTTCAAATGCTGCCTTTTCTTATCAATGGGATTTTGGAGATGGCTCTCCAATTGACACAAGCACAAATCCAACTCACCAATACAACAGCAGTGGAGGCTTTATAGTAACATTGTCCGTTGATTCCGGAACGATTAACTGCGGAACTTACTTAGATACAATATTTGTGAATTTTTGTACTTCCAACTTTTCATATCAACAGAATATCAACTTTTTTCAGTTTCAAAACTATTCAGCTGCTTCTTCTTCCTCTTTTCACTACTGGGATTTTGGAGATGGAAACTATAGCTCTCAGAAAAATCCCTCACATACATATCAATTTACTGGTCAATATGCTGTAGTGTTAAATGTGTATGATAGTTTAAGTAATTGTTTTTCCTCGAATATGGATAGTGTAGTTGTACATTCACTTCCCTGCGAGGCAAATTTTAATTACGCTACAAATAAAGATACATTGGTCATTCAAAATCAAGCGAATAATTTCAATCTAATCAGCTATGATTTTGGCGATAGCACATCCTCTTCTTTGGCAAACCCAACCCATATTTACGCACAGAGCGGAACTTATGTGGTTTGTCAAACAGTAAGAGATACTTTAAATAATTGCATTGATACTTTTTGCGATACGGTAAATATTTACATTCCACCTCCTTGCCAGGCGGGATTTAGCTTTTCGGTTAATGAAGATAGTTTATTTGTTCAAAATAATGCGCTTAACTATCAAGTGCTAAGCTATGATTTTGGCGATGGAAATAGTTCTACTTCAGAAAACCCAATTCATGTCTACAGCCAAAGAGGGACTTACCAGCTTTGTCAAACAGTAGAAGATACCCTTAACAATTGCATAGATACCTTTTGTGATAGTGTGACAATTTCGATTCCACCACCTTGTGAGGCCGGTTTTACTTTTCAATTTCAAGGGGATTCTACTTATTTTCAGAATACTGCTACAAACTACGACAGCTTGATTTATTTCTTTGGCGATGGAAACAGTTCTACTTTAGAAAATCCAATTCATCAGTACTTTAATAGCGGTGAGTATGTGGTGGAACAAAGAGTATTTAATCATCGAAATTGTATTTCAATTTTTAGAGATACAATTCTGGTTACTATTTCAACTTCATGCGTAGCTAAGTTTGATTTGGCATTGGATACTACCAAGCCCTCAACACTATATTTGGTGAACAATTCTAGCAACGATAATTCCAATCAATATTTTTGGGACTTTGGCGATGGGAATACCTCAACAGATAAAAATCCTACTCACCAATATGCTGAAAACAAGGTGTACCCAATATGCTTAAGGGTGTCGGATACAGTGTTAAATTGCATGAGTATTTACTGCGATACGGTTGGCTTAGACAGCAATGGAAATATCTTAAAGAGCCCCGGATTTACTTTAAAAGTAATTGATGGAGCAGCAATTGGGCTCAATGAGAAGGACAATCCTTTAAAAGAGCTTCAGCTTTACCCGAACCCGGCTGATGATATAATTTCAATAAAGTGGCCACCAAAAGTGAATGAAATTAATTATCACATTTTTAATATTAATGGGCAAATTATTGGGAATGGGAAGCTCACTAGAGAAGATCGAAATGCAATTAATGTCAGTCAACTACCAACTGGGATTTATTGGATTCAAATAAATAACGAAGAAAATCAACTCATTAAGAAAATGATAAAACAATAGGAAAAAGGGGAATAGCTAGAACCACGAAACCAATTAACCAAACTTAATGCAAATTAAAAAAGATCTCATAAATGCCTGTTTAGAAGGCAAGCGTGCGGCTCAGAATGAGCTGTATCGCGAGGTTTTTTCATATTTGATGAATATTTGCATGCGGTATAAAAATGATTATGATACAGCTGGAGCTAGCTTAAATGCCATTTTTTTAAAAATATTAAGCAAACTGGATACTTTTAAACAGGAAGAGTCTTTTATTGCATGGATTAAGCGAATTGCTGTAAATCATTTGATTGACGAGTACAGACAACACAAGAGAGAAAGAGCAAAGTTAGGCTATATAGAAGAAGAATATAAAGCTGAATTGAATGGTAGCGCGGCTCATGAGAAGGAAGCGGAGATGAATGCAGACTATTTAATTCAAATGATTAAAGAGCTTCCACCTTTAACAGCAAAGGTGTTTAACTTATATGCTATAGATGGATACAAGCACAGGGAGATTGCAGAATTATTGGAAATGAGTGAAAATACTTCGAAGTGGCATTTACGAGAAGCGCGAATAAAATTGAAAGAAAAACTCAAAGTTTTTAACGAAACCATATCGTTATGAAAGCAGAAAATGACATAGATAAGCTCTTTCGGGAGGGAACTCAAGAAGAGTATCCTTACGATGAAAATTTATGGTCGCAACTGAAAAGTGAGCTGCCAACTGAAAGTAAAACTACAGCTTTCGACTGGCGAAATGTGCTTAAGTTCTTGTTTGTGCTTGTCATTATTTTATTTCTAAAGACAGATTCTATTGTTTCTTTTAATCAATATGTTCCATCAGAAATTGCAGAGAAAGCTGATGAAGGTTCAGAATTTACTGTTAACTCAATCGGGAAATTAAATGTTAAAGAACAGAGTCAAGCTAATATAGAGTCAGATGCAGCTTCAAAGAATGTTGAGACTCCAAATCAAAATAATATTCAATCGTTAAAAAAAGAGAAGAGTCATCAGCAAACATCAACGAAAGACCTGCAGGAAAAAGTTGAGACAGACGAAACAAACACTAGCAATGAAGCAGTGACTGTTTCAGAAAAGTCTATGCTCTCAGAATCTGAAGGTAAGCAAAGTGAAATTATAACCAACAATATTACCGCAGATGAATTAGATGAAAACTCACCTTTTAATACAACAGCCACTTCAATACAACAGTCTTTGTTTTCAGAATTTGGGAGCTTAAATAGAATGAATTCGTTAGACTTTTTCATTGAGTCAAACTTCAATCAACTGTTACCGAAATCAGTAGATGAGAATAAACTGAATAAGCTACAGCAGAAATTTAAAAAGCGAGATTATTTGATAGAGATTGAATACGGTCATTCAATTATGCTGGATAAGAATCTTTCCGGATTAGATGGAGGCTTAAGTGAGTATAGAAAGCAGTCAGAGAATAGCCGATACATTCAATCCGTAGGTGTTAATGTTTTGACTGATATTGAGCGACTTACTTTAGGTTTTGGTGTTCACCTTAGCGAGTATTATGAACAGATTAATTACTCCTACAATGAAGAGGTAAACTACATTAATATTTCTTATGACACTTCTTATACGGTAGTTAATGGCAATTATAATAGCAATGGTACTCCGGTGATTTTGATTCGTGAGAATATTAATGAGAATCATACAGAAGTGACTGAAAATGTAGGTCGTGAACTTGTGGTTAACAATTATTTTAAACGAATAAGTATGCCATTAAGCATAGGGTATACCAAAACTTTTGGTCGTTTTAATGCCGGTTTGCGTACAGCTGTTGTATTTAACTATATGTATGAATCAACAGGAGGTTATATTAGCAGCAATAGAGATCGGTTTTATGGCTTCGAAGAGAAAAGTCAACTACAAGATTGGGTGATAGGCAATCGAAACCAATTGCGTTTAGGATACTTCTTAAATGAATTTGTGAGTGTGGGAACCTCATTTAACCATGAACACGATTTGAGTTCATTTACTAGGAACTACAATAGTCGTTTTAATGCTTATGGATTAGGTGTTTGGTTGTTGTATAGGCCAAGGTAGAAGCAAATTTCAATTACTTCTAATTGATTAGCTTTGTATTTCCCAATCAAGGAAATATCTCCTATATGTCAAAAAAGAAAAAACCGAAAAAAACTCAAGGCAATTCACTCAACCATAGAATACTTGAGGTTTTCCGAAAAGATCCTACTCAAAGTTTTAATTACAAGCAAGTTTCTAAGCGACTAGATGTTAAACAAACCTCTAAACGCAAGTTGATTGGAAAAATACTTTATGAGTTGTTCGACAAAGGACATTTGATTGAGGAGAAGCCCGGACGCTTTAAGTTGGAGCCTTCAGCGGCAAATTTGCAAACCATGGTGGGAAAAGTTGATATGACCCAAAGCGGAACCGCATACATTGAAGTTGAAGGTTTACCGGACGACATCTACATTAGTGAGCAAAATATTGGAACGGCTCTTCATGGTGACTTAGTGGAGGTTTCATTGATTAAAGTGAAGCGCAACGGGAAACCTATAGGCAAAATTGAGAAAGTAGTTGAAAGAGCAATGACCGATTTTGTAGGTACCATTGAAAAATCTTTAAAATACGCCTTTTTAGTGCCCGACAGCAAGCGCATGCCTGTGGACATCTTCATTCCTTTGAGTAAGTTAAATGGTGCAGAAAATGGTGAAAAAGCCATTGCTCGCATGACTGATTGGCCGGCTGATGCCGATAGCCCTTTTGGAGAAATTATTCAGGTTTTAGGTAAACCTGGAGAAAATGAAACTGAAATGCACGCTATTCTTGCCGAGTATGGCTTGCCGGCTAAGTTTCCTAAAGAAATTGTTGAAGAAGCAGAAAAAATCGACACAGCAATTAAAGCTTCAGAAATTAAAAAGCGCAGAGATATGCGCAAGGTCACTACTTTTACAATAGATCCTGTGGATGCAAAGGATTTTGACGACGCTCTTTCTGTTCGCAAACTAAAAAATGGAAACTGGGAAATTGGCGTTCACATTGCCGATGTTAGTCATTACTTAAAAGAAGGAAGCACTTTAGATCAAGAAGCGTTTGATCGAGCTACTTCTGTTTATTTAGTAGACCGAGTTGTGCCCATGCTGCCTGAAGTGCTTTCAAATTATGCTTGCTCATTGCGACCGGATGAAGAGAAATATTGTTTTTCTGCCATTTTTGAAATAGACGAAAACACAAAACTAATCAATGAGTGGTTTGGAAGAACTGTTATAAAATCCGACAAGCGATTTGCCTATGAAGATGCTCAAAAAATAATTGAAAGTGGAGAAGGGGATTTTGCTGAAGAAATTTTAACGCTTGATGGCTTAGCAAAGCAAATGCGAAAAGACCGTTTTAAAAAAGGAGCAATAGATTTTCATACCTTAGAAGTAAAGTTTGAATTAGATGAAAAAGGTGAACCGCTTGGTGTTTTTATTAAAGAACAAAAGGACGCCAATAAGTTGATAGAGGAATTTATGCTGCTTGCTAACAAAAGAGTGGCAACTTTTATAGGAAGTAAGCAAAAGAGATTGCCATTTGTTTATCGTATTCACGCCAACCCAGATCCTGAAAAGCTGCAAACTTTTAGCGAGTTTATTAAAAAGTTCGGTTACCGAATCGACACTACTTCGCCAAAGGGAATTACTTCAACAATTAATCGTTTAATGAACGATATTACCGGTAAAGCGGAAGAACAATTGATTTCACAATTGGCGATTAGAACAATGGCTAAGGCTGAATATTCCACCGAAAATATTGGTCACTACGGTTTGGGATTTCACTATTACTCTCATTTTACTTCTCCCATTCGCCGTTATCCTGATGTAATGGTTCATCGACTATTGCAGCATTATTTGGATGGAGGCAATTCCGTGAATCAAGAAGAACTTGAAGAGAAATGCAAGCATGCTTCCGAAAGAGAAAAATTAGCCACAGATGCAGAACGTGCTTCAATTAAATTTATGCAAGTTAAGTTTATGCAAGGCAAAGAAGGGGAGATTTTTGCAGGAGTAGTTTCCGGAGTGAGCGACTTTGGTTTATTTGTTGAGCTAGAAGAAAGCAAGTGTGAAGGTTTAATCCGATTAAAGAGTTTAACGGATGACTACTATACTTTTAATCCCGACAATTTTGCTTTAGAGGGAAAGCGAATAGGAAAAATATATCGCATTGGAGATGAGCTGACTGTTAAAGTTTTAAAAGCTGACTTGGCAAAAAAGCAATTAGACTTTGAATTGATGAGTGATATTAATGTATAGAAATTTGTTTTCTTTGCAAATAGATGAGATTTCTAACAATACTGCCTCTTATATTTTTGCCTTTCCTTTTTTATGGTCAATCCAATGAAAAAAGCAGCGAATCTCTGGATCTTGAATTAAGCGTAATTAGTGGATTTAATGGTACAAAACTATACCTTGAAGACTACTCTCCCAAAAGAGGAATGCGTCAATTTATAGGAATTCAAATAAATAGAAACTTTACTGAAAATTTCGGTTTTGGATTTTCAATTTCACGATTCAAGCGTTCATCTGTAGTTAGTAATGTAGAGTTTGTAAAGTCTGGAACAGAAGTTAACTTTTTCCCAAAGTACACCATTGGTGATATTTCACTTTATGGTGGTTTACAATTTATTAGCGGAAATTTATCTATTGAAAGCCAACCAAGTTACTTTGATTATCAAGTAGATCAAGACCAACCAACTGATCAGATTAACTCCATTGTGGGTATTGATATTCAAATGGCATATCGGTTAAATCTGTTTTGGAATACAAGCATTAAATTGGATAAAAAGAATGAGAGTAATTGGCAAGTTGGGGTTCGCTATACTTTAAACGGAGAAAGAAGAAAACCATCTTACAGAAGACTTAAACGACTGCATGCTATTGAAGATATTGAGGCAATGAAGAGGGGAAATGTACTTGTTCGTTTAAAAACTTCTCAACCTAAAATAGATGCATTAAAAAAAGTCGGCAAAACGGAAAAAGCTGAGCATACCGCTAAAGAACAAAGAGAAGAAAATCTTGAAATTGTTAAGGCTTTTAGGGAAGAATTTAATTTTACGGATGTTTACTTTTTTTACAGTCATCAATCAGAAAAGGTGAAGAACAATGATTTGAAAAAAATATTTTTAAGCGACAATTTAGAGCTTGATACCTCTATTTATGCCGACGAAAGCAAGGCCGTTTATATCATTGAGTTAGCTAATATTGAACCTGATACGAATCAAGTATTTTCAGAGTATAGAAATAAAATTAGCGGATCTTTTGAACAGCAGAGAGTTCCGACTTACCATGGCTCCCCAAATCATTCATTTAAAGGCTTTGTGGTTAAAAACCAAAGATTCGAACAATTACTTAGACCATTCCCTTATTACAGTCGGTTTATTCTACCTTCAATTAAAAAACACCCGGAGCAGCTTTTATTTATTGGTCCTTTGGTAATTCCTTTACTCTCTGCGACAAGCTATGAAGCAAGCATTAGGAATTTAAACAATAAACTTCATAGATTTTATAATGCTAAGAATACTAAAACTAAAAGGTGGTACAAACGACCTTATGAGTTTTACGAGCCACATCTCCCAAAAGATTTTAACCCTCCTTATTAAGCAACGAATTCCCTACAGTTTGTATCTTTATTTCATCAATGAGAAAAGTAGGTCTTATAGTATTCTTATCCGTTTTTTGCAACTTAATTTCAGTTGCGCAAGAGAAAAAAATCGAAACCGGAGATTTTTTATATTCTCTTCAAGGAGGGTTTAACTACAGTAGATTAAACTTATCGGATATTCAACTTCGACAAGTTGCAAGACCTTTTGTGGGATTGCGAACAGCTTATGTTTTAGGTGAAAAATGGCATTTAAATGCCGCCGGATTGTTTTCAATGAAAGCCTCAGAAATTAGAGCCCAGAGAGGTATTCAACAAATTGGCTTCGATTTTCATCTCTACCCTCAGTTTCGTTGGGACGATTTATATTTTAATGCAGGATTAATTTACGATTTTCCAATAAACAGTGGCTTTTATGCTTTGGGAAATTCCGGAATGCAAAGCCAGTCGATTGTTCGTTCAGATTATGCTTCACCAGAAGCTCATTTAAGTATTCTGCTGGGGATCGAATTTAAGTTAATGGAGAACTGGACGCTTGGAACCAGTTTTTATATTCCTCAAAGTGAGAGAGGTACAAACAACTTACAATTTACCATAAGCTACCGATTTAGCCATAGAGGAGCCAATAAAGAAAGCGCTAGAAGAATACGAAAACGAATTGCTGCTCGACAGATTAGAGACTTAAGAGATGGTGCTTTGTTGGTTCGTTTAAAAACTTCTCAGCCTACTATTAATGCCATGCGATCTAAAGGTTGGGAATATGAAGCCAAACAAGTGGAAAAACAACAACGCATGGAAAATATCGCTCTTATTCAAGCTTTCCATCGTTTTTATAGTTTTAGCGAAGTGCGATTTTTCATAAGTTATAATTCTAAAAAAATAAAAAATAAGGAGTTTGAAGGTGTATTTGTTAACGATAGTTTAGAAGAAGACTCAAGCATCATTTTAAGAAACAAAAAAAATATTTTTATTGCTGAATATGCCGACCTAGAACCCGACACTGCGGTATTCTTTTCTCATTATGAGTGGGTGCAAACAGGTGACTTTTCAATGGTACAAGTTCCACGTTTTTACAATAGCGGAGTTAACTCTTTTATGGCTTTAGTAATTAGAGACGATAATTTTGAGCAATTACACAAACCTTTTCCTTATTACTCTAGAGCACTTTATAAAAGCATGCAAGATAATAAAGGGCATGGAATTTTCTTTTTTCCGGTTTCTTTATTTTCGCCCATGAGCCCTGCTGAATGTGTAAAAAAATTAAACGATAAACTGTATCGCTTTTTGGAAAAGAATCAATAATCAGTTTATAACATTTATTACACATCTAATCGCTTTTTTCTCACTACTTTTGCGCGCTCAAATTTTTAAAGTAGGAGTTATGGAGTTTAGCTTTAGAGAGATATTTACAGCAGGGATGGTACTTTTTGCGGTAATTGATATTATCGGTTCAGTTCCAATTATTATTGATTTACGTCAAAAAGTAGGACACATTAAGTCCGAAAGAGCCTCGATTGTTGCCATGATTTTGATGGTTCTATTTCTTTTTGTTGGAGAGTCCATTCTGAGCTTAATTGGAATTGATGTAAACTCCTTTGCAATTGCAGGCTCATTTGTGCTATTTTTTCTTGCATTAGAAATGATTTTGGGAATTAAACTATACAAGGATGACGTTCCTCAAACAGCATCAATAGTTCCTATTGCCTTTCCCTTAATTGCAGGAGCTGGCACAATGACCTCTTTGCTTTCGCTTCGAGCAGAATATGAAGTACAAAACATAATTGTAGCCATTGTAGCGAATATTATTGTGGTGTACATTGTTCTAAAATCTTCTAAGGCAATTGAGCGAGTTCTTGGTCAAGGGGGAATTGCTGTGCTGCGAAAAGTGTTTGGTATAATTCTACTCGCCATAGCCGTAAAACTCTTTAGAACTAACTTGGGCATTTAGGTGTTTTGTCGGTACACTTACTTAATTTTGTTTTTCATTTTAAAGTAGATTGCTGTGCCGAATTTATTCAAAAACAAGGAAGATCAAGAGGTTAAAATTGGTAAGCCGGATTGGTTAAAGACCAAAATTTCTTCCGGGAAAGAATATCGAGAAACCAAAAAAGCTGTAAAAGATCATAAACTTCACACGATATGTGAATCGGGTAAATGTCCGAATCAAGCCGAGTGTTGGGGAGCAGGCACGGCTACTTTTATGATTTTAGGCGACACTTGTACACGCTCTTGTCAGTTTTGCAATGTAAACACCGGAAAACCGGAGGACTTAGATCCTTTTGAGGCACTTCGAGTGGCGAAGTCGATTAAGTTAATGGGCTTAAAGCATGCGGTAATTACTTCTGTTGACCGCGATGATTTACCGGATGGTGGTGCTGATGCTTGGCGCAGAACAGTTGAGTTAACAAGAAAACACAATCCGGGCATAACAATTGAAACCTTAATTCCCGACTTTAAAGGAGAGTGGGAGAACTTAACGCCCATTATTGAGGTGGCTCCTGAGATTGTTTCTCATAATATGGAAACAGTTCGGAGAATTACTAAAAAAGTTAGAGTACAGGCAAAATACGATCGCAGCTTAGAAGTATTAAAACGCTTAAAAGAAGGTGGAATTTCCAAAACTAAATCGGGTTTAATGTTAGGACTTGGTGAGCTAGACGAAGAGGTCTTAGAAACCATGGACGACCTGCGAAATGTTGGCGTGAGTATTTTAACATTAGGACAGTATATGCAGCCTACTAAAAAGCATTTGCCTGTAGCTGAGTTTGTTCACCCGGATAAGTTTGCTTACTTTAAAGAAGAAGGACTTAAAAGAGGCTTTACTCATGTAGAAAGCGGTCCTTTGGTGCGTTCAAGCTATCATGCAGAAAGGCATTTGTGATTTTATAGAATCTTACGGTATTTCTTATTAACTAGTCGAATTACTGACTTTACAGCTAACAACCCAATAATTATACTGATGTTATAAAACACATAAGAAATTACCATTAAGAGAACTAGCCCATTGATGAGAAAGTATCGCAAGAAAAAATGTTTAATAAATGAGCTACTATAAGTCCCTGATCGCATACGCTGTAAATCAGAACTGTATTCAGAATAATGTGCTAAAGCACTAAAGCAAAGCATTAAAGGGATAACAACTGGATTAAAAAGGTTATTTAGGTCAATGGTTTCTGTAATAACATTTAACTTATCTAAGTTCTCAATATACTGTAGTACACTATCATATATTGCTAACATAAAAACAAGTGTTGTAAAAACGATGAACACAAAACCAAGGATATGTTTCCAAGAACTTGATTCTTTATAAAATAAAACAATTGCAAAGACTGACATTGTAGCAGTATCAATCATGAAGTAAGCAATTAGCAAAATAGGGTTCCAGTCTAAAACAAAAACTCCAAACAGAAAGAAAAAATCAGAGAGTAGCGACCAGATGTCATACTTCTCATTCCACTCTTTTAGTGGGAACCACCTTGATGTTGGAGAGTTAGTTATTTTATAAAAGATAGACATTTAATCTAAAGTACAAATAAATTCTAGAGCACCTCATACAAAAAGCGAAATATTCGTATGCTTTTTTCCTCGTAGTTTCGTTCAATTACTGCTGAGATTAAACCACTCTCATTGTATGTGAAAGCCAGTTTTTTTATCAACTGATCATTTTGGAAGTGGTATACATAGTCGAACTTTCCTTGGCTGTAATTAAATACTTTTTTCTGTTTTTCCAATTTATGAAAATAGCTTGTTTTTTCTGACTGAACTAGCTTCTCGTTTTCGTAGGTAAAGCGCTTTTCAATATGGTTTTGCCCACGACTAAAGTTTACTCTTTCCTTTTTTATCTTACCGAAACTATTGTAGATGATTTCAGTCGTTTTGTAAGCCTTTCCATTATCATTTAAGCTTTTTATAATAAGTGAACTGTCTGTCTTTTCACATTGAAAAAATCTTTTGTAAATGGTATCATGATTACTTGATTGTTCATCAATTTTTACTTCTTTAGAAATGACTTCTTCTTTGTAATTAAATAAATAGCTAAAGTGGAAAGGACCGTTGATTTCGCTTTTTTTAACTAGCAAGTGCTCTTTATTGTACTCAAAATATACTCTGGCTGTATCTTCTCCTCCTTTAAGGGGAATGCTTTTAAAACAATCTTTTAAAAGAAAGTCTTCATTAAAATTATAATGTAAAAATTGACTTTCACTACCAATTTTTTCACCGTCTTTTTTGTGTAAAGCTTCAATGTGAATTGCAGAAATTCGGTTTTTCTCTATATTTTCCTGATCAAAGAAATTTTCTAATTGAAACCACTCCTTACTTGGATCGAGGACTTGGGCATGAGTGAGCTTAATCAGCAATAATAGAAAAACAAGGAAGAATTTTCTCATGCTTTAATGGGAAGATATTTGTTTCATTGCTTTTTCAACAGTTGTAACGGGCAACTGACATACTTTATTTTCACAAACATAGATGGTTGTTTGTTCGTTTACCCATTTTAACTCAAGTAAAGGCAAAGTAGATTGATGGTTGTTGTCACCTAAAAACAAACAGTTTGGCAGATATTGTCGATGAAAATTGACAAGTATCTTTTCAGCATCTTTACCTGCGATAGCTACTTCATAGTATGGAAAGCTTTTTCGCAATAATAATATTCCCCAATTAGAAGCTGCCGGTAGATAGTTGTTAAATGACTCTTGCATATTGCTGAGCATTTGCTTGCTGATTTTAAGATATTCTTCATTTTCTAAAAGGAGCCCTAATTGGTGCAGTCCTTTTGACATACTACTATTTGAGGCAGGGATAACATTGTCGCTCACTTCCATTTTACGAGCAATCAGTTTGGGATCTTTATCGTTGGTAAAGTAAAACATACCGGATTCCATGTCGTAAAAATGAACGATACTATAATCCGCCAGCTTTTGAGCTTCTTTCAACCAAAACTCATCAAAAGTACATTGGTAAAGTGAAATAAATGCTTCAATAGTAAAACTATAATCTTCTAAATAGCCATTAATACTTGCTTTTCCATTTTTAAAGGAATGATAAAGTGCAGCATCTTCTTTTTGAATGTTCTTTAAAATAAAGTGCGCCGTTCTTTCAGCCATCTTTCTATATTCGGAATCTCCAAAACTTAAATAAGCATCGCAAAGTGCTTTTATCATTAAAGCATTCCAAGAGGTTAAAGATTTGTCATCCAGGCCCGGTTTGATTCTCTTTTCTCTATTTTTTAACAGCTTTACTTTAGCAGTTTCAATTCTTTTGCGATATTTAGCTAAGTTTAATCCGGCTTGTTTTGCTAATTCTTCATCTTCTAAATCCCTAAGTAAAATATAGTTTCCGTTTTCCCAGTATCCTTTTTCATTTACATTAAAATGGGTTTCAATAAGCTTAAAATCTTCTCCTAAAATGGATTGAAGTTCTTCTTTTTGCCAAACATAATATTTGCCTTCTTCGCCCTCTGAATCTGCATCCAATGCGGAATAAAATATTCCGTCAGTATGCATTAACTCTCTTTTTGCAAAGGCAATGCTTTCTTTTACAATTTGCTCATAGAGTTCATTTTTGTCTAGTCGATAAGCCTCTGAATAAAGTGAAATAAGTTGAGCGTTATCATAAAGCATTTTTTCGAAATGGGGCACTTTCCATTCTTTATCTACAGAATATCTTGAAAATCCACCACCAATTTGATCGTAAATACCCCCAAAAGCCATCTTTTTAAGACTTAAGTCAAGGTGATTTTTTACTGCTGAATCTTGAGTGTGATAGTAGTAATTTAGTAGAAACTGATAGTTATTGGGCATGGGAAATTTTGGCGCTTGATCATTTCCTCCCTCAATTCTGTCAAATGCTGTTTTCCATCTTTCTAGGCCGTCTTTTAATACTGAAATGCTGAATTCTTTTTCAACTTCTTTCCGCTCAATCAATTCAGATGATTGAACTCCTTCTGTTAGTTTATTGGCGTAATCTTCTACTTTTTGTAAATCATTTTGATATAAGTCACTTAATTGCTTTAATACATCAATCCACTGATTTTTCGGAAAATATGTGCCACCGTAAAATGGTCTTCCATCAGGAGTAGCAAAACAGTTTAATGGCCAGCCGCCTTGCCCGCTCATTAATTGAACGGCATTCATGTAAATTTGGTCAATATCCGGTCTTTCCTCTCGATCTACTTTAATACAAATGAAGTTCTCATTCATAATACGAGCAACTGCAGTATCTTCAAAAGATTCTTTTTCCATTACATGACACCAGTGACAAGCCGAGTATCCAATGCTAATCAACAAAGGTTTATTTTGTTCAGCGGCTAATTTTAATGCTTCTTCACCCCAAGGTTTCCAATTCACCGGATTATAGGCATGTTGTAGTAAATACGGACTACTTTCGTTGATTAAATCGTTGGGTGTTGAATTTTCTTTCATCTGGCAATGGATTAAAAAGAGCAGGAGAAACAAGTAATATAATTTTCTCAAAAAGAGCTATAATTTAATTAACCTTTCTGCCAACTCCCTTGCTTCTTTATCGCAGTTAAAGTAATCTTCTAGTTTAGGTTTTTGAATGAAGCTACAATCGTTCATCACTCTTTCATTGATTTCGGCAATTTGTAGAAAGCCAATTTGTTCATCTAAAAATGCACGATTGGTAATTTCATTAGCGGCATTTAACGCACAAGCAGAAGTTCCGCCTTTGTCCAATGCTTTGTAGGCTAAAGATAAGTTACCAAAAGTGTCGGTGTCCGCTTTTTCAAAAGTCAATTTAGGATAATCTAGAAAATTAAATCTCGGAAAATTTGACTCAATTCTTTGCGGATAAGCCATGGCATACTGAATGGGTAGTTTCATATCCGGTAAGCCCATTTGCGCTTTCATGCTGCCATCTTCAAACTGGATAATAGAGTGAATGATGGACTGCGGATGTACAATTACATCAATTTGTTGGCTGTTAAGATGAAAGAGCCATTTGGCCTCAATCACTTCCAAACCTTTGTTCATTAATGTAGCCGAGTCGATTGTGATTTTTGCTCCCATCTCCCAATTGGGATGTTTTAAAGCCTGTGCTTTAGTTACTTTGGCTAAATCTTCTCGTTTCCAGCCTCTAAATGGACCGCCGGAAGCTGTTAAATATATTTTTTCAATTTTATTGTGAAACTCGCCCACTAAGCATTGAAAAATGGCAGAGTGCTCAGAGTCTACCGGTAAAATGGGAACTCGCTTTTGATCAGCGGCAGCGGTTACCAAATCGCCGGCAACTACTAAAGTTTCTTTGTTGGCAAGGGCAATTGGTTTGTTCGCTTCAATTGCCGATATGGTGGGCTTTAATCCGGCAAAACCGACCAAGGCGGTTAACACCAAATCAATTTCCTCCATTTGTACTACCTGGCTCAAAGCTTCTTCTCCGGCATAAACTTTAATGCCTTCGTTCCAAAGCTCATTGTTTAAGTTTTGGTACTTGCTTTCATCTACAATAACTACTGCATTTGGTTTAAACTCTTTAGCTTGTTGCAGCAATAATCCATCATTTGAGTAAGCCGTTAATACTTCTACTTCAAATTTATCCGGGTTTTGACGGATTACGTCAAGTGCCTGTTTGCCAATAGATCCGGTAGATCCTAGTATGGCTATCTTTTTCTTTTTTGTTGATTCGCTCATAATTGTGAGAACAAAAGTCACCAATTTAACGTAAAATTTAAGCTCTAATTCAAATGTTTTGTATTACTTTGCGAATCAGTATGATAAATATTGTTTCTTTACTATGAGAACTCAAGATTCAATTAAACGAACTTTAATTACTACCGCCTTAGCTTTTACTTTGTCGATACTATCTTGGTATATTCAAGCAGAAAAGGCAGTAGAAAATAGAGTAAAACAAAACACTGAAGCTAGCAATCAAGCTTCAAATTCTGTTGTTTCTACGAGTATTAATAAGTAATTAAAGCCGATTCTTTTACGTATTCAAGTAAACGATTGCTGTGCTTTTTCTTTTTAAGGCGAATGAGTTTACCGTCTCCCAAATCGGCAATTTCTTTTAATGAGGAATTGGTGTAATTTTCATTTTTAATTCCAACAACAGTAATTTTCAATCCCTTTTGAGCGGCTTCTTCAATGCGTTCTCTCAAACGTGTATTTCTTTCGCCAATGTCGAAAGCGCCGTCGGTTGCCAAAATAATTTGATTATTTCCATTTTCAATGAAATTCGATAAGCCTACATCAATAGCGGTATTCAAACCTTTTACAGCCTGAGTGCTACCCTCGGCTTCAATATTGAAAATTCCTTCTTTTATCGAATCTTTTTCTACAGCAGAAGTGGGAGCTAAAAGCACTCTTGCGTTTCCGGCATAAGTAACAATTGAAAGGTAATCAATCGACCGCAAAGGTTTTAAAAGTTGAGTCATGGAGGTTTGCAGTAACTGCATTTTACCATTGTTATTCATGGAGTTTGAGGCATCAATGAGAAATATTACGTTGTTGGCTTTGTAATTATCGTCAAGTAGATCTTCTTCCTGAGTAGGATTAACCACTTCTTCTTTAGTTGTCTCCTCTGTAAGTGGAACTTTTTCTTCCATTTCCTGCACTTTTTCTTCTTCAGCTAGTTCATTCATTTTCTTTTCATCTTGGAGCTCTTCTTCTGCCTCCTTTAGCTGCTCAGTTTCTTCCTGTTTTTCTTCTTCTGTATCACCGAATAAAATCTGTCCTAATGAAGGAGAGTTTCTCCTCTCTTCAGGACTTTTTCGTTCCTTATTTTTTTTTTTATTGCGGTTGTGTAGTGCGCCTTTTGGTTTTGCTTCCTGATTTGAAGAACCACTTTGCGCTTTGCGCATTTCTTCAATTGAAGGATAAGTTAGTTCATCCTCTTCGGAATCCTCTTCTGTTGTTTCATTATTGTTAGAATAGGTGTTTTCTGCTATCTCTTCTTGTTCAAACTCTTGTCCTTCTTTTCCTATGCTTACATAATAGCGTTTTATCTTGGCTTTCTTCTGTCGGTTAAATGCTGCTAAGCTCTTTTGAGCCATATCTGCGCTGTTAAATGAGGGACAAGCTTGCAGATTGTTTCTTGGAAGCTCCTTTAAATTGTAGTTAAAAGTTAACTCAACCGGCTCTTGAAGATTGCTGAAATATAAAATTACTTTTGATTGTCCACGACCTTTGGTTTTGGGATTTAGTTTAATGCGCAACAAAATAGCACTTTGTGAAAGGATGTTCTTGGATGTGTATTTAATATCAATCGGTCGCTCTGCTGTTGCTCTAAGCAGGTAAATATTTTCTGCAGTAGGATTGGCAATGTTCAGCTCAACCACATCTTCATTTACCCGACTGATTTTTCCCAAATCAAATGTGGTTTGACTAAAGTCTTGAGCGTAGCTTTTAGTACTGAAGTAAACAGCAACTAAAAGTGAAAGAAAGTACAGGTGTTTATTCATAGCCGACAAAAGTGCAAAGATTGTGCTATAAAATGAAACAAGGGCTGTAAAACTTATTTTTCTGCCACTCCAATTAAAATATATTGCACTTTTTTGCCCAAAGCAGGGTCAATTACTGTATCAATTTTTCCAAAAAGTGAACGCTGAGCTTCAGACTTTCCAAAAGCACCAAAAAAACCGACAGTTTTGTAATTAATAGTTTTAAAATCTTCAAAAAGCCATTTCATTTCATTTACTTTTAAATAATTCCAATCAGCTCCCCACTTAATAAAATGTTTCCTTAAAAATTGATGCATCTTTGAGGCGCTAAGGTTTTCTGCAAAAAGCAGTTTTCCTCCCGGTTTTAGTGCTTTGTGAATTTGCTCAATTGCTTTCTTTTTATTTTGTTGATTTCCTCCTCTGCTTAGTCCACCGAGAATTGATTTAAAAATTACGATATCGAATTCATTCTCGTAGGGAATGTCAAGAGCATTAACTGCTTCATATTTTACAGGAAGATTACCATATTTTTGGTGTTTCGCTTTTGCTATTTGTTCAGGATTTTCCAAATCGGAGCAGACTACCTCAAAACCTTTTTGCGCCAACCAAAGCGATAAACCACCTTGATTACAACCCAACTCCAAGCATTTAAGTTGTCTCTCATTTTTTAAATCAGCATGCTTTTCCCAAAATGGAATAGCTTTAGACCAATTGACGATGTCCCAGTCAATGATGTCGTGGAGGAGATTTTTTTGCATAAGTTAAAAATAATTTTACGAAAATAAGATAGAATTTATAAAGAAGCATTGTAGTGTTTTTAGTAGGCATAATAAATATAATAGGTTATTTTTGTCAGCCATCTAATTTTAAGCAAATGTTAAGGAATTGTAAGAAATGAACCTTATTCAGAGGAATAAAAGCTACTTAGTTACAATTTTTTTTGAGCTTTCAATTTTAGTTTTAAGCTTCTTAGTATATCGATTAGCTAGTGAAACAATGACTGAATTTGGTTTTAGTGAATATACTTTGTCTAGAAGAACTGTTTCTTTATTGCAGCCTCTATTAATGATGGGGCTTGGAGTTGCTGTGCCACGATATATTTCATATTATCCCAAAAGAGAGTCTATTCTTGTCACTTCAATATTACTGCTTCTTTTTGCCGCTATCTTCATTTTTTCAATTCTATTGATTAATCAAAACTTCTTTGCAAAGGTTTTTTTTGGAGATACTGTATATAGTGATTATTTGTTTCCATTGTTCTTGCTCTTATTAGGATATTGTCTGCATGCGCTTGTATTTGGGTTTTTAAGAGGGAAGCATTCTGTCTACATGCCCAATATTATTCAATTTATCAATATTGGCTTATTACCAATAGCGGTAATTCTATTTTTCTCAACTGTCAAAGAAATTTTATTTGTTAATGGCAGTATATTAATTTTCAATAGCCTTTCATTAGCCTTGTTTTATAAGTTAAAAAATAAAATCAGTTTAAATAAGAAAACATTTTATAGTGATTCTATAACATTACTAAAGTATGGTCTTCCAAGAATTTTAGGAGATTTTTCGCTTTTATTCTTAATTACTATGCCAACATATTTAATTCTTTATATTCAGAAAGATATGTTGGTTTCAGGTGATGTGGCCTATAGTTTAACTTTATTAAACTTAGTTGGTGCAGCTTTTGGACCGTTAGGCTTGATTCTAGTCCCGGAGATTTCTAACTATATGAATAAACAAGAGTATGCTGAAATAAAAAAAAGGTTCTATAACTTTATGTTTATTGCTCTAGGAATTACTTTGATTGGGTTTGTAACCTACTGGACTTTATCTGAAACAATATTAAAACTATTACTAGGGGAAGATTATAGAGAAAATATTAATACAGTTTCAAGATTGATTTTAAAAGCTAGCTTTGGATATGCACTTTATATCGTGCTTCGTAATTTTCTGGATGCTATACGTGTTAAGGCATTAAACTCAATTAACCTTGTGTTTACTTTAATTCTATATTTAATATTAGTTGGAATAAATTACAATATAGATGGAAGTATTGAAGACTATCTAAATAGTTTCGTTATCTCTATTAGTTTTTTAGGCATAATAACTTTTTTTAAAGCCTATAAGATTGTCAATGAACTGAGCAATAAATGAAATATTTATCAAAGATTTTAAAACAAAGTACCATTAAAAAATTAACTACTGATAATTGGTTATTTTTCTTGTTAATTGTTTCATCTGTCATTGGACCTGGCTTAAGCTATAAGAGTGTTTACATATTTCACGTTATATTGCTAATCACTATTGTCTATGAATTTTTTATAAAGAAGGGTAACATTAAAAAAGTAATAACTGATTTACTTAGTTCTGATAAGGGAATGAGTTATTTTATCTTTTTTACAATAATATACTTTTTGATTAAGATTCCATTTACTGAGAACATAAGCTATGCTTTGAAATATTTTGTTTTTATGACAATTGGCTTCAGTTTAACGCTATATGTTGTTTTTAAAGTTCAAAAAACAGAAGACTTTAAATTTTTATTTCGTTCGATAGCAATAGTGTACTTAATTGACTTACTAATTGGAACCTTAGAAATGTTTAACCTTATTAGGTGGCCTATTTCCAGACTATCAAGTTTAAATCATTGGTTTGGTCGTCAGGTTGAAGTAGAACAAATTGTCGAAGAGGCAGTTTCAGCAAGCTATGTATACACTATGCCAACAGGGTTTCATTGGAATCCTAACAACTTTGCTACTTTTATGCTAATGGGGCTTCCATTTTTTTTGCTTCATAAAAGATTATGGGTTTCTATAATAGGGGTAGTCCTAATTTTATTGTTGATAGTTGCAGCAGGGTCAAAAATTGCTTTTTTAGGAGCTTTTATTGTTTTATTATTCTCATTCTTCTTTATAAAAGATAAGCTGAAAAACATTACTGTATTGTTAGTCAGTCTCTTTTTTTTATCTACAAATGGTTTCCATACTTTGAATGGGAAGTATGAAAAGCTTGATGAGATTCAATCATTGATTTACGGAAAAATTGGTTGGGAAGTCGAGAATAAAGACAGTGAGGTAATGAAAACCAATCAAAGTTCTGAGGGGTATAGGGTTGAGCTAATTAAGGAAGGGATAAAGCTATTTAAGCAAAATCCTATTTTTGGAGTAGGTGGCGGAAATGCGCAATATTTTATAGAAGAAAAAGGAGGCGTAGGAGAGAAAAAAGTTTGTAACCTACATAATTTCTGGCTAGAACTTTTAGTGGAAGGCGGCTTGTTCTTCTTTATTGTGTTTGTTGCATGGTTTTCAAAATTGATAATTAAATTGTTAAAATTCTCATTTAAAGTTAAGGCTGATAGAGAGATAAAGTATATTCTTTACTCTACTTTACTAAGCACAGCCAGTTTTGTTTTTTCGGGAATAGGTCCTAGTAGTATGATTGGATATCTTCCGCTTTATCTTTTTTTAGGTGTAGCTTTGTCTCTTAGCTTTCTTTATAATAAATTACAGAAAAATTGAAAGTTTGTAAATGAGAATTTTATTATTAGCTGATGGCAGCTCTTCACACACTGAAAAATGGGTGTTAGGTCTTTTAGAGCATAATATTGATATTTATTTGTTTTCATTAAATGGTGTCTCAAGTAATATACAAAGTTTAGCAACTGCTGAAAGAATTAAGGTTCATAAGTTTGCTTTACTTTCAGAAAAGTCATTTTTAGCTAAAATCACTTATTTAAAGGTAATCCCAATATTAAAAAGTATAATTAATGAGTGTAAACCTGATTTAATACATGCTCATTATGCATCAAGTTATGGTTTGTTAGGAGCATTAACATCTTACCATCCTTTTGTCCTTAGTGTATGGGGTAGTGATGTTTACGACTTTCCAAAGAAGAGTTTATTTAATAAAATGATTTTAAAGTGGAATTTGAAAAAAGCTGATTTAATACTTTCCACTTCAAATGTTATGGCAGTTGAAACAAAGAAATATACAGATAAAAACATTGAGATAACGCCATTTGGAGTTGATATAAATTTGTTTAAACCTAAAAAAGTTAAAAAAATTGATTGCATAAATGAAAGTGATATTGTAATAGGAACTGTAAAAACACTAGAACCAAAATATGGTCTTGAGTTTCTAATCAGAGCGTTTAAAGAATTAAAGGATAGAGGACATAAAAATATAAAGCTATTAATTGTTGGGAAAGGTTCTTTATTGGATTATTTTGAAAACTTAATAGAAGAGCTAGAGTTAAGTGAATTTGTTGTTTTACAAGGTTGGGTGCCTTTTGATGAAATTGTAAAATACCATAATATGTTAGATATTGCGGTATATCCCTCAATATTAGATAGTGAAAGCTTTGGTGTGTCTGTTGTTGAATCAGGCGCTTGTGAAACACCAGTAGTTGTTTCCAATAAAGGAGGACTTGTAGAAGTAGTTGATGAAAATAAAACTGGTTTTGTATCTCAAGCAAAGAATCATATAGATTTTGCTGATAAAATTGAACTATTGTTAAAAGACGAAGAGCTTAGAAATAAGATGGGTAGGTTTGCAAGAGAAAGAGTTAAAGAACTCTATAATTGGGAGGAAAATGTTTCTTTAATGGTTGAAAAGTACAATCGTTATAAAAGCTATTCATCTTGAAACTTCTCATCCACACACAGTATTTTCCTCCTGAAGTAGGAGCTCCGCAAAATCGGCTATATGAATTGGCTTTGCGCTTGCAAAAATTAGGCGTTGAGGTAAGTGTTTTAACTGCCATGCCCAATTATCCTCAAATGGAGATTCAAGCGGAATATAGGGGCAAAAAATATGTTTATGAGGAAATGGAAGGCTTGAAAGTTCATCGTTCTTCTATTTTTGTCTCAAAATCTAAGTCTATTGTGAGGCGGTTGATGAATTACTTCTCTTTTGTTTGGTCGTCTTATTGGGTAGGAAAATCAAAGTTGGAAGATCAATTCGATTATGTACTGTGCGAATCACCTCCTTTGTTTTTGGGTATCTCATCTTTTCGTCTGGCGAAAAACAAAAAAGCAAAATTCATTTTTAACGTTTCCGACTTATGGCCTGAAAGTGCAGAGAAACTAGGGCTGGTGAGTAATCCCATTTTCTTAAAAATGGCGACTGCTCTAGAAGAGTATTTATATAAAAAGGCGACATTAATTAGCGGACAAACCATGGGAATCGTCAACAATATTCAGGAGCGCTTTCCCAATAAAAAACTGTATTGGTTGCCAAATGGGGTTGACCTCAATTATTATAAACCGGAGAATATTCAATCCAATTGGAGGGAAGAGAATGGATTTAGTAAGGAAGATAAATTGTTTTTATATGCCGGAATAATTGGTCACGCTCAAGGCTTGGAAGTTATTTTGAAGGCAGCCGAATTTCTCAAGAATGAAAAAAAAGCAAAGTTTATTTTATTGGGTAGCGGCCCTTGTAAAGCCGATTTACAAATAATGGCGGAGCAATTAAGCTTAACTAATGTTACTTTTTTGGATGCGGTAACAAAAAAAGAAATGCCCTTCATTTTAAAGGCAATTGATATAGCGATTATTCCTCTGAAAAAGCTAGATTTGTTTAAAGGGGCGATACCTTCAAAGATATTTGAAAATCTAGCTATGAAAGTTCCTATTTTGTTGGGTGTAGAAGGAGAAGCCAAAAAGCTGTTTATTGATGAAGCCAAAGCAGGGGTGTTTTTTGAGCCTGAAAATGCGCTTGATTTGAGCGAAAAAGTGCTCGAAATATTGAAGAATGAAGATAAAATAAAAGAATTAGGAGAGAACGGAGCTAAGTACGTGGCTCAAAAGTTTAATCGAGACACCTTGGCTCAGTTATTTTATAATCAATTAAGAAGCTTGTAGGGTAGTGCTTGTTATATTGAAAAAAAATAAAGTTTAAATGAAAGTAATTACGATTGTTGGGGCGAGACCTCAGTTTGTGAAAGCGGCAGTAGTTAGTCGTGCATTTAAAAAGTTGGGAGTTGAAGAAAAAATTATTCATACCGGTCAACACTTTGATGCAAATATGTCGGAGGTTTTTTTTACGGAAATGCAAATTCCAAAACCGGCTTTTAATTTAGATATTCACGGTGTTGGACATGGAGCAATGACCGGTAGAATGTTGGAAAAAATTGAAGAGGTGCTCATTCGGGAAAAACCTGATGTAGTATTGGTTTATGGAGATACAAACAGCACTTTAGCAGGGGCTTTAGCAGCTCAAAAAATTCATATTCCTGTTGCTCACGTAGAGGCAGGCTTACGCAGTTTTAATATGCAAATGCCTGAAGAAGTTAATCGAATTCTCACCGATCGGATATCTTCAGTTTTGTATACCCCAACTCAAAAGGCAGTTGAGAATTTGAAAGCAGAAGGCTATGATCATTTTGATATAAAAATTGAGCTTGTAGGGGATGTAATGCTTGATGCCGCTTTGTTTTATGCTAATCAACTTGGTGATGAAAAGGATGAAGAAGACTACTTCTTATGCACTTTGCACAGAGCTGAGAATACGGATGACTTAGTTCGATTAAAGGCCTTGGTAGAAGGGCTAAATGAGATACATAAAACAACTAAGGTGAAGTTGCCTTTACACCCAAGAACAGCAGCTGTGTTGAAGAAAAACGGAATTGAATTGAATGTAGAAACCATTCCGCCTCAAGGGTATTTGGAAATGATTAAGCTGCTGAAAAATTGTAAAGGGGTAATAACCGATAGCGGCGGCTTGCAAAAAGAAGCTTACTTTTTTCAGAAAGCTTGTGTAACCATGCGCGACCAAACCGAATGGGTGGAATTGGTCGAAAACGGTTTCAATGTTTTAGTGGGAGCCAATCGGCAGAAACTTATTGATGAGGTGAAGGCAATAGAACATAAGTCTTTAGATTTTAGCATGAACCTTTATGGAAAAGGGAATGCAGGTGAAGAAATCGCACAATCAATACAATCACTTTTTCAATAATATTTGTGAGTTTTTTCAAGAACATAAAACAAAATCACTTTTTATACACAACAGCTTTATTACTGGCTGTACTTCCTATTAAAAAATTAGTGGTTCCTGTATTGTTGTTAGCTATTGTTTCATGGTTGATAACTGACTCTTTTTCAAGTAAAGTGAAAAAGCTAAGAGAGAATAGAACTTTTTGGCTGTTTGTTTTACCATTTTTTCTCTATCTATTTGGAATGCTCTATAGTAGCAATCAGCCTTTTGGATGGAAAGATATTGAGCTGAAACTTTCACTTTTAATTTTTCCTTTATTTTATGCTTCAACTAGCTTTCCTTTACATAGGTTCGTTAAGCAATTGGGAATCGTATTCGTATATTCTATGTCAATAGCGGGCTTATCCAGTATACTGTATGGTTTATTTGTTTTTAAGCAAATTCCTACATATAGTTTAATGGACTTGTTTTTACACCCTACATACTTGGCGATGTATGCTAATCTTGCATTGGCGATTACTTACTTCCTTTTTTATAGAAAAGACCTTAAGCAGATTGAAAATGTGCTTTTAAGAATTGCTTTTTTAATATTGAGTGTAACCACTTTACTGACATTGAGTAAAACCGGCTTAATCGTATGGTTACTCTTAATTGGACTTATGTTATTTTACAATCTAATTGTAATTAAAAAGCAATATTTTGGCTCATTACTTCTCGTGTTTTTTAGTATTTCATTAATTGTAACAGCATATTATACAGTTCCTGAAGTAAGAAATCGGTTTTATTATGCATTTGAAGCTTTAGGCAATCAAGCAAAAAATCAGGTGGACACAAAAACAACTGAAAGCACTCAAGTAAGAATGTTAGTTTGGCAACAAGCGATAGAAATTGTTAAAGAAAATCCACTTTTAGGTACCGGCACTGGCGACATAAAAGATGAGCTTTATATAAAGTACGAAAAGGAGGGAATGCAGGGGGCACTCGATAATAAGCTAAATGTTCACAATCATTACCTTCAGTTGCTTGCTACTTTAGGTTTTATCGGTTTTACTTTATTTATGGCTTCTCTTATTATTCCCTCTTTAATTGCACTAAAAAATCGAAATAGAGTTTATCTGGCTTTTATATTGATTTTTAGCATTAATATATTATTTGAATCCATGTGGGAAAAACAAGATGGTGTAGTTTTTTACGCATTTTTAAATGCGCTTATTTTTTTTCATGGAAAAGCGGGGGCTAATCCACAATCCGCATTAAGGTCTTAGCAATAATTTGTAGATCAAACCAAAAGCTTTGTTTTTCAATGTACTCAAGGTTGAGCCTTAATTTTGCCGGCATAATTTGCTCTACATACGTCTTTTCAGGATCTTTTGCTTGTCCCAGAATTTCATTTTCATTAATGTAAGCCAAAGAAGCCAAGTCGGTTAAGCCGGGTTTTACGTTTAGTACTTTTCGTTGTTCTGCAGTATAAAGCTGAACGTATTTTTCTACCTCCGGTCGAGGTCCCACAACACTCATTTCATTTTTTAAAATGTTGATTAACTGAGGCAATTCATCCAACTTATACTTTCTAATAAATCGACCTACTTTAGTGGTTCTATCGTCGTTTGATCCAACAGTAATCAACCCTTTTCTGTCGGCGCCGCTTCGCATACTTCGAAATTTATAGAGCATAAAAGCTTTCCCGTTTTTACCAATTCTTTTTTGTTTGTAAAAAACTCCCCCTTTAGAATCGATGATTATGCCAACTGCTATAACAATCAATAACGGAGAAAGTAAAATTAATGCTATAGCCGAAGAAAGTATGTCGAACAAGCGTTTCATTACTTATTCAAAACCTTTTTTACAGCACTTTTTACGGCAGCTACAACGGTGGCAACATGCTCATCGCTTAGGTCGTAATAAACGGGTAACGAAATTTCTCTTTGGTATTGATGAAAAGCATTGGGGTAATCTTCCATTTGGTAACCTAAGCCTTTGTATAAACTCAAAAGCGGAAGCGGCTGGAAGTGTACGTTAACGGAGACCTCTTGCTTAAAAATTTCATCGATGATCGCATCTCTCTGTGTTTCTTCAATGCCTTTTATTCTTAACATAAATAAATGATAAGAGCTTTCCTTATCATCACTTTTATAGGTCGGGAGCTCTGCCCATTTTTCACTTTCAAAAGCATTTATGTATTGATCGAAAATGGCTTTTCTACGGGGAATTGTTTCTTTGTCGTAACGCTCTAGTTCTACCAAGCCCAAAGAAGCCAAAATATCGGTCATATTTGCTTTGTAGCCGGCTTCACTTACGTCGTAGCGCCAATTTCCGGTAGTTTTTGCCAAAGCATCTTTACTTTGTCCGTGCAGCGATTTAATATTTAATTGTTTGTATATCTCTTCATTATCAAAGGGCGAAGGAAGATTTAAAGCAGCAGCGCCTCCTTCAGCAGTCGTAAGATTTTTAACAGCATGGAAGGAGAAAACAGTGGCATCTGCAGAAGAACCAACAGATTTCCCTTGATATTTTGCACCTAAGCTATGTGCAGCATCCGACATTAGTAAAATTCTGCCCAATTTCTTTTGTTCTTCATTTTCAGCTTTAAAAAGTGGGTGTATTTCTTCTGAGCGAATAAGTTTGTGCAACTCCTCGTAATCGCAAGGGTATCCTCCAATGTCAACAGGAATAATGGCTTTTGTTCGAGAAGTAATTTTTGATTTAACGGCATTTATGTCAATGTTAAAGTCATCATTAATATCAACCATAATTGGTTTTGCACCGCAATGAAGCACGACATTTGCCGTTGCGCAGTAGGTATATGCCGGTAAAATTACCTCATCGCCTTCTTTTACACCAAACCAGCGAAGCAATAATTCCATGCCAATGGTGGCAGAGTTTAAGCAAATTACTTTTTGTGCACCGGTGTACTCAATAAGGTTTTGCTCCAGTTTCTTTGTTTTGGGACCTGTAGTAATCCAGCCCGACTTTAAGGTGTCAACAACCTCATCAATAATTTCCTGATAAATTTTTGGTGGCGAAAAAGGAATCATAGAATGTGAAAATTAATTTACAAAAGTAAGGTTTTAGCATATAGGGGATGGTTGAAGTTGTTTTTTTAGAGTATAGAGAATAGAACGCTTCGCTGCAAGAAACAAGAAGTTTGAAGTTTTTTTGAGAAAAAAGAGTCAAGACCGCTTCGCTGTTAGAGATGAGAGTGAATTTGAGAAAAAATGAAGGAGAAAGGTAGTTAACAATGGGCAATGAACAATTGACAAATGCTTAACAGCGAAGCATTATGCTTTAACGAATGTACCTGTCGGAGATGCGTCATGCTGAACAAGATTCAGCATCTGTCTATGTCTTAGAAGTGACTCCTAATGAAATTGGTCTGGGTTGTTACAGATCCTGAAATATCCCTCGGCTTTGCTCGGGACGGCGAATTCATGATTACGCGGTTCAATACGAATATTTCGTTTAGGATGACTGTCTTCATTTGACATTTGCGATTTGAAATTTTTTTAACCACTAAATCGCAATGAGCGCAAAGAGTTTCAACTTATACATAAAACTGCTAGCTAGTCACCTAGTCTAGCGACAGGGAGAAAGCTTTCATCTTTCATTGTCTCACATTTCATATTTTAAAAATCAAGCTCTTCGTAAATAGAATTATTACTTTTAAACTCAGGGACTAGCTTCTTCATGGTTTTCACTAGAGTTTTATTGCTCTCAGAATTAAGACCAACGAACATTTGCTCCATTAAAGGTGAAATAGCATTTAGGTCGTACTCCTGCACTTGGGCAATCATAATTTGTGGGTGGTGTGTTGCTAAAGTGTTTTCTTGGTCATTGAGCAACTCTTCGTAAAGCTTTTCACCTGGGCGCAAACCCGTATACACAATTTGAATGTCCTTCCCTTCTTCTAGTCCGGATAGTTTGATCATTTGAATAGCAAGATCCTTTATTTTGACTGATTTGCCCATGTCAAAAACAAAAACTTCGCCTCCATTGCCCGTAGAGCCGGCTTCTAAAACCAGCTGACAAGCTTCGGGAATGGTCATAAAATAGCGAGTAATGTCGGGATGAGTAACTGTAATCGGACCGCCATTTTCAATTTGTTTTTTAAAGAGAGGAATTACAGACCCATTTGAGCCCAACACATTTCCAAACCGAGTGGTAATGTATTTGGTTTTTGAATGTTTGTTTAAGGATTGAGTGTAAATCTCTGCTATTCGTTTAGAAGCACCCATTACATTGGTTGGATTTACTGCCTTATCAGTAGAAACCATTACAAATGCATCAACTTGGTGTTGGTTAGCCAAATCAGCCATGATTTTAGAACCCCAAATGTTAGTTTGTATGGCCTCACAGGGATTGTTTTCCATCAATGGAACGTGCTTGTAAGCAGCAGCATGATAAACAATTTGAGGCTTAAAAGTAGCAAACACTTTTTCCATACGACTTTTGTTGCTCACGTCGCCGATAATTACCTCAATACAGCTTCCTGTTTTTTGAGCATTTAGTTCTAATTCAAGTTCGTAAAGTGCAGACTCAGCTTGATCTACCAATAACACTTTCTTGGGAGTGTATTGAATTACCTGTCGAACAATTTCACTACCTATGGAGCCGGCAGCGCCTGTAATTAAGATTACTTTATTATGTAGCTGGTTGCGAATTTTTTTGGTGGATAGTTGAATCGGTTCGCGACCCAATAAATCTTCAATCTTAACTTGACGGATTTGCTTTACGCTCAGCTCTCCATTAATCCATTTTGAAGCTGATGGAACATTAAGCACTTGTACTTTTTTCTCCAGACAAATTTGAATGATTTCTTGCATCCGTTTTTTGCCCATATTCTGAGGTGAAATAATAAGGTGAGTTACCTCTTTAGCTTCAAGCACTTCTTCTAATTGCTCTCCCATAAAAATGGGCTTGTTCTCTAGCTTTCGCTTGTGCTTTTTTCGGTCGTCATCCACAAAGCCCACTACGTAAAAATTGTTTTTACCATCGCGGTCGATGGTTCTTTTGGCAATCATGCCGGCTTCTCCTGCACCAAAAATGAGCACCGGATTCTTCTCTACTGCTGAACTTCTAAAATCTTCATACAGCCTTTTTACAAAAGCACGAGAAGTAATCATGATAAAGGAGCTCAGCAAAAACTCTATAATTACAATGGAAAAGGGAATGATAAAAACCTCAATGCTCTTAAAGGAGAAGAAGTTTGTTAAGGCCAGTAAAAGGCTGCCAATAAAATTGGTGACAAGTATTTTTCGCGCATCCTCTGTGCTGGTGTAGCGAATAATGCCTGCATAGGTTTTGCCCACCGCAAAACTGATTGCCCTAACAGAAAGTATGCTAATCATGGCATACTTAATCAATGGAAGCTCGCTATCGGGAATGTTAAAGTTAAAGCGCAGCATGTATGCCGTAAAAGCAGAAAAGGCGACAATCCCTATATCGATTAGGAAAATGAGCCAACGCGGCGTATTAGATTTGAAAAGTAGGGCTTTTACCATTGTGGCTTCAAATTTAAAAATAAATTAAGATTGAGAGAGTATTAAGTTAATAGAGAAATCAATGGTAGTTTTGTGGGTTGGTAGAGAAACATAAGCACTTTGAATTGAAAATTTTACAAGCACATAATTATTATCAACAAGCAGGAGGAGAAGATACTGTTGTAGCACAAGAGAAAGCACTACTTGAGTCGAATGGGCATGAAGTAATTACTTATTATAAAAACAATGATGTAATTAATTCAATTAAAGGGGTTCAAAAAATTGGATTATTAAAGGAAACAACTTGGTCGAGAAAAACTTATGAAGAGGTGAATACTATACTCAAGCAAGATAAGATTGATCTGTGCCATGTACACAATACCTTGCCTCTTATTTCTCCTTCTATTTATTATGCTTGTAAAGACAATAAAGTGCCGGTTGTTCAAACTTTGCATAACTATCGTTTGATATGCACAAATGGTCTTTTGATGCGAGAAGGACGTATTTGTGAAGATTGTTTGGGTCGATCAGCTTATGGAGCTATTTCTAAGAAATGTTATCGAAACTCTGCTATACAAACTTATGCCGTAGCTAGAATGCTGCAAAAAAATAAACGCATGGGCACATGGAGTAGTCAGGTTGATGCCTACCTCTGTTTAACCGAAATGGCTAGGCAAAAGTTTATTGAGCATGGTTTACCTCGAGACAAGTTAATAGTAAAGCCTAATTTTATAAAAGTCGATGTTGAACCAACTGAAACCAAATCAAATTATTTACTATTTGCCGGTAGATTGACTTCTAGTAAAGGCGTTGAACTAATTAAAAGTGTTGCTAAAAAAGTAGATTATCCCATTAAAATGGTCGGGGATGGAGAATTGTCTCCTATTTTTAAAAATAGCCCAAATGTAGAGCTACTTGGTAAACGGTCACATAATGAAACATTAAACTTAATAAAGAATGCCAAAGCTTTACTGTTCCCCTCATTATGGTATGAAGGAATGCCTATGACCATTATTGAGGCATTTGCTTTAAAAACCCCGGTTATAGCAAGTGATTTAGGAGCGATGAGTAGTATGATAAAAGATGGAGCAAATGGTTTACTGTTTAATCCCCAAAAGATTGATTCCTTTGAAAATAAAATTCGTTACAGTCTAAACAATGAAGTGCAAATGAATAAGCTTGCAAATAATGCATTTAATGACTATAAAAATTATTACTCTTCAGATGCAAATTATGACATGTTAATGAATATTTACTCTAATCTTATTTGTAGATAATTGGTTTTTTCTCAGATTTTTATTGGGTGTTTTTTATAATAAAAAATAGTTGTAAAAAGCATAAAAAATACTATGCCATTCTGTTTTAGCATAGTTGATTCAGTTAAACTGAACATAGCAAAGAGAAAAACTGTTAAAAAGCCCACAACCTGGCCTTTTTTTATAAAGTTAACTGCGAAAAATAATAAAATACAGAGGTAAATTAAAAGAGCTAGTATACCATTGCTCATCCAGTATTGCAAGTACATATTGTGTGCATTAAATTTATTTTCAATCCCAATAATGAAATTTTTTTCTTGATATGTCTTGTATAGTAAATTGTTTGCATCACCTGTTCCATATCCTAAAAACCAACTTTCTTTAATCGTTTCCCATGAGCAAGTCCAAATTCCTAATCTAATTTTAAAGGAATTAATAGTGGGGTCATCTAATCTAAAATTAATTGAAAAGTCGTTAATTTTTGAATTTACTCCATAAAATGAAAACGTACCAATTAAAACTATTAATGCGATGAATAAAGATTTAGTTCTTTTTGACTTTAATAGTTTTTTTCTAAAGTAAAAGATAAAAAGTAAACCGATTGCGATAGGAAGAGCGAATGCAAAAAGAGAAGACTTTAATAGTATTAAAAAGACTAACAGATAAGTGATTATTAAACAGTATCCAAGTTTTTCCCAATGATTATAATGATGAAAATTCTTTATCAGACGATATAGGATAATAATTGTTGAAAAAGACAAATAAAGTGAAAAGAAAATAGCATGCATATTAACAGGCTCAACGAGTCTATGATGCATAAATTTATTGTATATTGGATGTCCTGAATAACCAGGAATATAGACAGAGCCCGTTTTAATATAATCAACAATTGCATAGACTAAACAGTATAAGCTTACACAAATTAATGTAAAGATAAATACATTAATTATCCTCTTCCTTTGATTAATTGTGAGAAGTCCGAAAGTTGGTGCAAAGAAGGGGATAAACAGTAACGAGTAATGTCTCTCAACAATTGACCAACCCTCTTTAAGGTTTTCAGTGTAAAACATTCCTCCAACTATAAATGCAAAGAATAAGCAGAATAATACTATTATCGAATGGTTTTTATGTTTAAGAACAATGTATTTAAGTTTTGTTAAACTTATTAAACCAATTAAAATTAAGCTAATGCTGTTGTATTTCAATGGCAAGAAAAATGAAACCATTAATAGGCAATAACTAAAGAAAATACTTTGGTCAATTATTTTGGTTTTCATCTGTCTTAGCTGAATTTGTTTTTATCCAAAAGTAATGTAATAGAAATCCAAAAGCGATCCATAATACTGCTTTTTTATACAATGTAATGGTAATACCAATAGGTAAAATGTAAATAATAAATAAAGGAAAGAATAACTTCTTAAAATATAAATTTTGAACTATTTTGGTATAGATTATTTTAAATAGTAGAAAGTAAAAAAGAATCCCAAGAATTCCTGCATTTATAAAGATAGAAAATAGAGCATTATGTGAATCATATGTGATGTCACTATTTGGATCCACTTTAAGTGGATAAAATAATTGAGGAGTTGCGTATTTTTCAAAAAGGAGATACTCAGAACCAATTCCTGCACCAAATAGATATTCACAAAAAGAAAAGTTTGAAACTGCTTGTAAATATACATTCCAAATGGCACCCCTCCCGGTTAATAATTGTGGATCGAAAAGCTCCTTTACTTCTTGTTTTTGAGTTTTATACAATATAAAACAGAGTCCAATTATACTAATAATAAATATTGTTATATAAAGAATTCTATCTTTATTAAATAGTTGCTTTGTCCACTTAAACATCTTAAGTGGATTCACAACTGTATAATAATATATAATTAATAATAGGATGGTAGCAGTAAGCGCCTTGTAATAGGTGCCATAAGCGATGATTAATATAAAAATGGAGATAGCAAAAAAGTATTTACTTTTTCTGATAAATTGTTTGGTAGCAATAAAAAAAATAATGACAGATAATTCAGAACCATGGTATAAAAAGCCATTTGCTCTTGGAGTTAAAACACCATTCACTTCTGAATAATTAATATAAGTTGCATTCCAAAAGGTTAAGGGTAGTAGTTTCAAAAATTGTAGAAAACTAATAATCATCGGAATCCATAATAGCATAAAAAACCGCTTTTGATATTTCCATAAAGTGGCTTTCTCTACTCTATTGTTAAATAAAAGGTCAATGAGGCTTAAAAAAACAAAAGGACCAAAGAAGAAGTCAATAAAATCTTTAAGGTGGAAGCCATTGAGAAAAAATTGTAAAACAAAATAGAATAGAGTGAAATATAAAATCCATTTCTTTGATTGATATTGAGCTAAAAATAAACAAATCAGCAGAAAAGTGATACCAAATGTAATAAAGTGAACTTTTAAAGGAAAAGGAGGAGCTACATTCCCTAAAATCATAAAAATGGGCGAAAGACTAAGTAACTCTAGAAATAGGGTGATTAGGATTTTATGATGTCTTTCTAAGAAATTCATTGCCCTAGGTTTTTAAGCGAATTTCTGTATTGTAAAGGCAAAGCAATCGACAATGGTAAAATCGAAATAATGGTTGCCAATATTACACCTGAAGATTTAAAATACGATATCAAAAAAATAGAGAGAGGGATATTAATAATACCTGCGAAAGTTAACAGCTTTGTTTGTAGTCTCAAAAGGCTTGCGCTTTTTAAATAATAACCAAATATATTATTCCATGCTGTAAATAATGCTGATACTGCCATCAATGTCGACAATATGAAAGGAATATGCATTTCTTTACCAATCCATAGTATATAAGCAAAAGGAGATAGGATTACTAAAATGATGGATACAATAACAGTCAAAATCCAGTTTTTTAGTAGTCTTTGTATACTATACTTTATAGAATTTAGGTCTTTTTTGTAATAGGCCTCACTAAAAATTGCCCAGTAAGGAACTAATACTAAATTGAAGACTACCGTTATTATATTAAAGTACTTGAAACTAACATTGTATTTAGCTACTTCTGCCCCATTTAAGTAATTTAGAATAATAATATTATCTGTTGAGTAAATCAATAAAGTAAAGAACTGTACTATAAAAAAAGAGGGGTTTAATTTTTTTAAAAGTTGGTTAACCTTTTGAACTGAAACAATATTTGGTTCAATTTTTTTTAAAAATGTTTTATAAGAAATAAAGTTAAATATGACCCAGCTTAATAGAGGGCTTAAGGAATATACTACACAAACTAAAAGTAAATTGGCTTTAAGTTCGCTTTGGCTTAATACAAAAAGAAAAAATAGAGTTAAAGTATTTTGAATTAATAAAAAGAGGTAAGTTTTCTCAGCTTGATGTACAGCAAGTAATATATTATTTAAATAGAAAAAAATGTAATAAATAAAATAAAATAGAATACTAGTGATTAATGCAGTTTTGACATTAATAATATTTTGGGATTGAAAAAGAGTATAAAGAGGTGTGGAAAGAACTGCAAAAATTAAAATGATTGCAAATAATATGTATATGTATGTGAATAAGTGATAAGCGGACGCAATATGCGTTTTTATAGTAGCATAATTTTTATCTGAATAGTATCTTGTTATTTGATTTCTAAAACTACTGCTTATGCCAAACTCTATAACTGAGAACCAAGTAAGAAAAGCTAAAATAGTTACCCAAACGCCGTACACTTCTTCACCGGCAAATTGAATGGTATAGCGAACCAATAAAAAAGAAAGTAAAACATTGGCTCCTTTGTAAATAAAAGAAAGTCGTAGTACTCCCTTTAATTTTTGAAGTCCTTCGTTGTTTACTTCAGCCATGAAATCGCTTATTGTTTAATAAACTATCTTGTTTCATTTTTAGATAGAACAGCAATAATACCTATGAAACCAAATGCTATTGCTCCAATAATGGCTCTCATCAATCCTCCAAATTTTGATTTTTGTCCGGTTTCGTTTAAATGAGATACAATGAAGTAGCACTTTTCAAAAAGAGGTATGCGTTCTTCTAAGTTGACAATTTTTTCAGTATAAGTGTTTACTTGATCGTATACACTTAGTGGGTTTATTAAGTCACTTTCTCCGCTTTTACCCATATTTATCGTCATTTCGCTGCCTTCTTTTTGCTTAGCTTGCTCTAGCATTACTTGGTTGAGAATTTTCTTTAAACTGTCTAAGTTTTTAATTTCTTGTACAAATAAATTTTTTTGTGTTTGTATAATTTGCAGTTGGGTTTTTCTTAAGCGATTAAGTTCTGGAACACGCTCTAAAAAAGAGATTAAATTCGATTCGATATTTTTAAAGATGAAAGGGTCTTTGGAGTAAATTGTTAATTTAAACTTATTAGTAAAGGTGTAATTATTACCTTCCAGTAAATCTTCAACAACTATATTTATTTTTAAAGCAGAGTCAAGTTTGCTGTATACTTTATCCAGATTGCTTAAAATCTCTGTAATACTAGCGGCTGAATTAACTTCAATAGAGTTAATGTCTTCAGCTTCATCAATACTTACGCCCAAAATATCTGAAAGCTGCTCATATTGTTCGGAGTTGATTAAGGAGTTTAAATATTCAACATCATTAAAAAGTTGTTCATTCGCGTCAATATGAGTTTTAAGTACGATGTTGGATGTATATTCTCTTGGAATAATTAATAGGGTGCATACTCCCAAAATACCTCCTATTACACCCCAAATTAGTAGCTTTTTCCAGGAGTTGATAATTTTATAAATAGTTGACCTAGATATTATAAATAGTTTTTTTATAAAGATACCAAACTTTACAAAAAGCTTTTCTAGATCGTGTATAATAGAACCAATCTTTTCCTCTTCTGGCAAATTGCTTTTCATTTAAAAGTATATTAATATGTTTTTCTTTATGTATTAGTTAAGTTTGCAAACTTATTTAAAATATAAGTATTGCTAAAAATATATTGTGAGTCAAGTTGTAAAAAGTAAAATTGAACAATTTACCCGGTTGCTGTTTGTCAACAGTGTTAGTATTTGGAATAATTCAGTACTATTAGTTGAATATCCCAAGTCAGGAGGAACTTGGTTGGGGCAGTTGATATCATCTGCTCTTGAAATTCCCTTTCCACGTAATCAAATGCCAATATTGCAAAAGTCTTTTTATCATTCACATTACTTGCCTAATTGTCTGATTACCAATAATAAGCCGATTATCTTTTTAGTGCGTGATGGGAGAGATGTATTAATCTCAAAATACTTTCATCAACTAGTATGGAATGAAAAAAATAAATTAAATCCAAAAGATGTAGTATATCACCGCTCAAAAGTCCCTTTTGAAAACTATGATAATATTAATGAGAACTTAGCTGACTTTATTAGATATGACTTTGAACATCGCCCTTCTAAATTTCAGCACTATACATATATGGGGAATTGGTGTGAGTATAATCAAGCATGGCTAAAAGAAATGCAAAACAATAATAATATTCATTTAGTTAAATATGAAGATTTATTAAGTGATTCTTTTAGTACACTTGATTTTTTATTGAAACAAGCTTTCAAGCTTGAGTTATCGAAAAGTAAACTTAATAGAATTATTGAAGAATACTCATTTCATAAACAAGCAAATAGAAGGAGTGGAGAAGAAAATGTTTCAAGTTTTTTAAGAAAGGGAATTAGTGGAGACTGGAAAAATTATTTTGGTAACAAAGAAAAGGAACTATATAAAAAGTATGCTGCCAAATTATTAGTCGAATTAAATTATGAAAATGATGATAATTGGTAGTTTTAAAACTGGTTATTATTTTCAAGTTCCGATTTATTTGGAACAAATTGTCTTACACTAATTAGTCATATATTGTAGTATGTAATTTGGCAAAAGTAAAATGCAAATTGATTTTTAAACTCATTTTATTTTTTAACGAGTCTGTTGTTTAGTGTGTTATATAGTAATGGTGTATGAGGAAGATAATTAAAATATTAATAATCATCCCCTGTTTTAATGAAGAGGAGAGGCTACCTATAAGTGACTTTTTAAATTATATAGAAAGTAATTCAGAGCACAATTTTCTCTTTGTGAATGATGGGAGTAAAGATGATACAAAAGGGCTATTGAGAGCTCTGTGTCAAAAAAGTAATCGATTCAAGATGTTGGATTTAAATAATAATTCAGGAAAAGCCGAAGCGATTAGACAAGGAATGCTCTATTCTACAAATTTACCATACGACTATATCGGTTTTTTAGATGCAGATTTAGCAGCGCCAATTAGTGAGATAAATAATATAGCTTCATTTATAAATAATGACTATTCAGCATTTCTCCTTTTGGGGTCAAGAGTAAAGCTACTTGGCTCAACAAATATTAAACGAAGTAAAAAGAGGCATTACTTAGGTCGAGTGTTTGCTACAATTGTTGGGAGAATGCTAAATATAGCAGTATACGATACTCAGTGTGGGGCTAAACTTATAAAAAGAGAAGTTATTGAGACTGTTTTTCATGAACCATTTGTTTCAAAATGGTTATTCGATGTTGAGATATTATTTAGATTAAGGAATAGTGTTTTAAATATTGATGGGAAGTTAATAGAGGTTCCACTAAGAAATTGGGAGGAAAAACCAGGCTCAAAGATTAAATTCACCTATTTTTTAAAAGCACCTCTAGATTTGCTAAAAATTTACTGGTTATATAGGTAATTTTCAAAATTAATTATAATAATATCTGACCAGAGTCTACCATCTTTGTTGAACTGTCCAATCCTAATAGTTTTAATTGGGTATTTTGGTAGTTTTATCTGAAATTCCTCATTTTCTTTAGGGAAATTAAAATCAAAATTATCGAAGTTCTCTGTGCTGTTTTGATTAATTAAATTGTTTTTATCTTTTGGATAAATATGTAACAAAATTCTATTTGAGATATTCCCATTTTGATTTTGTATAACGACCTGATTATTTAATTTATCAAACCAATAACTAAACCCTTCTTTGCTTTGAACAAACCTGCCGGATTCTGTAGCTTCAATGTACTGACTTACGGTCATTTTACTGTGATCAACACTTATACTTTTCTTTTTAAAATAAGTGGCTAAATGTTTGTTTGTCCAGTCAGTAGATTTTCCCCAGTCTGGAATCATTAATATCTTGCTTTTTTGAGTTAACTTTGGCATAATTACCTCCTGCTTACTAACAGTATCAAGATATTTAAATCGCCAAATTGATTCAGCTTGGGCTTTTTTTGCAATACCCTTTGATAAATCATTATGAGTATTTACAACATTATCTGATTTTGCAAAAAACAGAAATGTTATGCCTAACCAGAAAACAGTTTGACTAGTTGACTTTAAATTCAACTTTTTACTTAAGTATATTCCTGAGCCAAAAATTATGAAAACAAAAATTATAAAAAATACATTTAAAACTCTTGGCAAAATCTCTTTTTCTGTACCAAGGGAGTAAGTAATTACAAAAATTCCTCCTAAAATTAGCGTAAAAGCATAAGTTATATAAAATAAAAAAGCATTATTTTTTATTTTAATATCATTAAATAACCCACTAATTATAATTAGAACAGGAATTAAAAGCAACCCATACTCAAACAACCAGCTCCAAGTCAAATTTGCAAAAATTGGAAATAGAGAGCCTATTACATCAATAATATTTCCAACTCCTTCCCCATCAAATCGCCTTTTAGTTCCTGGACTTGTAATAACAAGATATGTGCAAAATGAAGCGAATAGAAAAGTTATTAGAGAAATAGTTTTTCGTTTCTTGTGGAAGACATGCTTAAATAAGAACAATAGAAAAGTGCTATATAAAACATAAACCATGAAGATTTCATTACTACCACAAACAGCAAAAACTAGGATAAGAAGTATAATATATTCAAAGTAGGTTAGTGAACCCTTGAAGTCTTTAATAAGTAAGCCAATAATGAAAATTAATCCTGAAAGCGGGAAAAAATATACAGTCGAGCCCGAAAACCAATAAAGTGTTTTAATATTTGGCATAAATGCAAGAGAGATAGCAATAGTAACCAAACTAATTAACCATATTTGCTTCTTGCCATTTACACCAAGTTGCCTAATTAAATAGTTAAATGATACTATTAAAAGTATTAGATCTACCATAGGGTGTAATTGGGCAAACCATACACTTAAGAATATACTACTTGGCAATGAGAAAAAAACAGCATTGAAATACCTGCCAACAAAATAATTATAAGAGTGTAATACTTTCTCAACATAACTAAGATGTGGTGTTCTTATAGCGAAGTGCATATCATCTGCAGCACCAGAAAAATTATATAATGAAATTAAAAAAAATGGAACAATAAAAAGTAAAGAGAATAGAGTAATTGTTATGAAATAATAATACTTTGGGTTACTAAAGTGCATAATTTATTTTTGTTTACATAGGACATAATTTGATAAACCAGGTAAGCTTATTGATATCTTTTCAAAAAATCTTGATAATTTATAGTCCATTATTAATAAGACCACGAACAATTTGTCAATTGGTGTTTTTTTCCATCCACCTATTCCCGTAACATTTTGTTTAGGTTTAATAAAACCTTCTTTAACCTTGGTTAACACTCTAGGTGTAAGTAAGCTTGAAAAGAAGTAACCTATGCGAATAGTTTTCAGTCCTGACTGATCTATATGTAATTTTAGTTTTTTATTATCATATCTTCTATAATGTCCAAGAAATACATCATGCTCAGAAAATAAAAATTGGAATGCAGGTACTGTTATTAAGAATTTTGTTTGATTATTTATATTATTGAAGCTATTTACCCATTTAAGGAAAGCTATATCGTCTTCAATATGTTCAATAACATCTAAAAGTAGAATTAAATCAATTTTCTTATTATTATCATTTAATGCGGAGTCTAATGTTTTAAAAACAGAGAATGTCTTTGAGTTAAGTTTACTATTTAATTTTTTTAACATTCCGCTATCAAATGCAGTATCAACAGCTATAAACTTGAAGTTAGGGAACTTTTTAGAAAGTTGCTCAATTAGCCAAGTGTCCCCACACCCAATGTCTAGAATAACTTTTTCATCATTTTCATTAAAAATTTGCTTAATTTTTGATTGGATTACAAATAGTCTTGCTATTTCCCATGGATGCCTACTTTCTGTATTTTTAGTATTCTCAAGCTCTCTTAAATCCATATATAACTTTTATTAAGTGGCAAACTTAAATAAATTACTTTTTATAAAGTAATCTCAATTTCATTAATTTAGCCATCATTTTAAACTTTAAAAAAATTGAAAAAACAAGTTAGCAGCAGATTAGTGATTAAATTGCTACTAAATTTTGACAATTATATTAAAACCAAACAAACCATTCTCAATTGGGCAAAATCCCGAAAGAGTGCTTATGTCTGTTTTGCCAATGTACACATGACAATTGAGGCCTATGACGATCCAAAGTTTGCCGAAGTAGTTAACGGGGCAGATCTAGTTTGCGCAGATGGGATGCCTTTAGCAAAAGCTGTTAAATTGCTTTATGGTCAAAAAATTGATCGAGTAGCGGGAATGGATATGTTTCCGGATTTGGTTCAAGCTGCACATGAAGAAAAACTCTCTATTTTTTTGTTTGGCACAACAGAATACATACTTCAAAAGATTGTCGAAAAAATCAATAGTGAGTTTCCTGATGCAAAAATAGTTGGTGCCGTTTCTCCTCCTTTTCGAACGTTAAGTAAAGAAGAAGAAGAAGGGTACATTCAACAAATTAACGATTCAGGTGCTAATATGGTGTTCGTTGCTTTGGGTTGCCCTAAGCAAGAAAAGTGGATGGCTGAACACTCAAAAAAAATAAATGCAGTATTACTTGGCGTGGGAGGGGCATTCCCCGTTTTTGTTAATGAGCAGAGGAGAGCTCCCAAATGGATGCGAAAAATAAGTCTGGAGTGGGTTTATCGTTTAATTCAAGACCCTAAACGTTTATTTAAAAGATACCTTTACACAAATTCAAAATTCCTTTATTTACTATGCTTACAAAAGCTAAGACTGAAAAAGTTTTAAAAATCTTCCTCCCTAACCCAACCTTTCTGTTTTTTATACGTCTAGAGAACGAGATTGACACTACACTTAACCATTAATCAGAACAATAAACGACTTAACACATCGTTTTTGTTGAACTAAATTATTTTGTAAATGAGAACATTGTGGCTACTTTTGCCGCGCGAAAAAACAAGTTGTAAGTGTATAAAAATCATCAATTTTTTCTAGGGCAATATTATCGCTTAGCAGACTTACTTGCTCTTAATCTAGCTTTTTTAGCTGTATATGTTATCAATGAGTTCCAATTTGTAGATTATAGACTATCAGACTTTTTGGTTTTACCATTTTTAAACATTCTATGGCTACTTCTAGCTAGTTCTCAGCGAATTTATAATCTAAACTTCTTTTCAAGTCGCAACCGTTACTATTTTGCAGTATTTATTACCGTCTTAATTCAGTTTGGAATTTTATTGGCTTTTAATGATATGATCTTTAAGGCCGTTACCCCTTTGAATATATTGCTATTAAATACCATTTTTTTGATTTTTATTTTAGGGTGTAGGGCGTGTGTATTAAATTTGTACAAGTCAGCGATTAAAAGAAAGTCAAGAAAATCGGCAATCGTTGTAGTGGGTAGTGAAAATCAAATTAATGAAACGGTAGACTACCTGCGGAATAATTTTTCTACTTCTTTCCTAAAGATTTTTAAAGTAACAAAAAATGGTAATTTAATTGAGCGTTTAGAAACTTTTTCTCAACGGTATAACTTATCAGAGTTGTTTGTTCCTATTTCTTATTATTCAGAAGACACAGTAGAGAAATTAAGTACCTATTGTGATGAGAAATTCATTCGATTGAGATTAATCTTTGATTGGAATAAATTAGGTTCAAGAAAAATTCACGTAAAACAACTGAGTGAAAATACTGTATTATATATCGCTTCAACGCCTTTAGATGATGCGTATAACTCCTTTTTAAAGCGTTCCTTTGATCTTATTTTTAGTTTATTGGCATTTGTGTTCATCTTTAGTTGGTTATTTCCAATCATTACAATAGCTGTAAAAATTAGCTCTAAAGGGCCTGTTTTCTTTAAGCAACAAAGAAGCGGTTTAAATGGCAATTACTTTCATTGCTACAAATTTAGGAGCATGAAGCAGAATGCTGAAGCTGACTTAAAGCAAGCAACTAAAAATGACGATAGAATCACAAAAGTGGGGCATTTTTTAAGAAAAACAAGCTTAGATGAGTTGCCTCAATTCATCAATGTTTTAAAAGGGGAGATGAGCATTGTTGGTCCGCGCCCCCACATGCTTAAACACACAGAACAATACCGCGAATTAGTTGGTAGTTTTATGCAAAGGCATGCGATTAAGCCGGGCATTACAGGTTTAGCTCAAGTAAAAGGGTATAGAGGTGAAATTGATGACTATTCACTCTTGCAAAACAGAGTCAGGTTCGATCGCTTTTATGTAAACAACTGGACGCTCTTTTTTGATATGAAAATTATAATTAAAACAGTACTCACCATCTTCAAAGACCACCGCTAACCACCAACTCTTCAGCTAACTTTCGATCATTGGCGAGTCTCGGTAATTTGTTTTGTCCGCCCAGCTTTCCGCGGCTTTTCATGTATTGCTGAAAACCGCCTTTAACTACTTTTCTAACTTTTAAGTTTTGCAGAATTTGTCCGCTAATCAAATCATTGTAGTAGGGGTTAAGCTGACGCATTTTTTCCTCCAAGGCCGTCTTAAAGCTTTCATATACTTGTTTTTCATCCTTAAATTCCACAAACCATTCGTGATAGGGGAGTTCCCCTTCTTTGGGGTTCACCTGTGGGGCTAAGTGAAACTCCACCACCTCTAGCTGACATTTTTCGCAGGCATATTGCATGGCTTTTTCTACTTCTTCACCAATTACATGCTCCCCAAAAGCAGAAGTGTAATGTTTAATTCTGCCGCTCACCACTATGCGGTAAGGGGCAGTGGAAACAAAGCGAACGGTATCGCCAATGTTATAGCCCCAAAGTCCTGCATTGGTGTTTAGAATAATCACGTAGTTTTTGCCAATTTCAACATCTTTCAGGCTGATTCTTTTCGGATTTTCATCGAAAAATTCATCTGCCGGAATAAATTCGTAAAACATTCCCGAATTAAGTAAAAGCAACATTCCTTCTTCCTGCTGACTGTCTTGAAAGGCAATGAAACCCTCTGAAGCAGGGTACAGCTCTATGCTGTCGATGCTTTTGCCAATGAGCTTTTCCATAACCGCTCGATAAGGTTCGTAGTTAACTCCACCATAGATAAAAAGTGAAAAGTCGGGAAAAATTTCTTTGATCGTATTTTTACCGCTTAGCTCAATCAGCTTCTCAAAATACATTTGCACCCAAGGAGGAATTCCGCTGATTAAGCTCATTCTTTCCTTCATGGTTTCATTACATACCGCTTCAACCTTCTTTTCCCAATCTTCAATGCAGTTGGTTTCATAAGAAGGCATTCTGTTTTTCTGAAGGTACTGAGGAACGTGATGTGCTACAATTCCCGACAATCTGCCAATGGGAATGGCTTTGCTGTGGTCGAGAACAGGGCTTCCTTGCAAGAAAATCATTTTATGGTCAACAAAGTCAGCTTTGCCGGTTTCTGCAATGTAGTGTAATATCGCATTTCTAGCTGCTTGTATATGAAAAGGAATAGACTCTTTTGTAAGGGGGATGTATTTTGCTCCGGAAGTGGTACCTGAGGTTTTACTTAAGTAAATTGGTTTGCCCGGCCAAAGCACATCTGCTTCACCCTCCACCATTCGATCCATATAGGGTTTTAGTTCTTCATAATCGCGAATGGGAACTGCCTTTTTAAAATCTTCATAAGTTCGAATGTCTTTAAAAGAATGATCTTTACCAAAAGCAGTATTGGCGGCTTTTGAAATGAGTTCATTAAAAACCTTTTCTTGAGTAGTCAGTGGATTTTTCGCCCATTTATTATTTTTTCGTCGGATATAGTGAGCAAAAGGCTTGCTTAAAGCGGCTTTAATTCCCATGGCTAGTTAAAGTTGATGAATTGCATAGGGTCGATTGCTTTGCCTTCTTTCCATAGCTCAAAATGCAAATGTGGTCCCGAGCTGAGTTTTCCTGTATTTCCAATAATGGCAATGGCTTCTCCGGCTTTTACTCTTTGTCCCACTTCTTTTAACAATACAGAATTGTGTTTATAAATACTTGTGATATTGTTTTTGTGTTGAAGCTGAATAACATATCCGGTTTCAACTGTCCAGTCTGCAAAAATAACGGTGCCGTCGAGTGCAGCTTTAATTGCTTCGTTTTTTGGAGCTACAATATCCACCCCAAAATGTGCTTCAGCTTGATTAAAAGTGTTGGTAACCGTTCCTTTTAAAGGAGTAAAGTAATATAATCGCGATTCCGAAGAACTGCTGCTAACGCTAGTAGCCTTTAAAGAGTATGAATCCTCTCTTTCTACATAATCTCGTAAAAGCGAATCTTCTTTGGCTTTTATGGCCGGATTTCCTGCTTCGTCAACCGCAAAGGAGTCTATAAGACTGGAATCTTGTGCGAGTAAATCTTCCGTATGTGGATCCTCTCCTCTTAAAATGGCTTGCAAATTAGCTAAGTATAGATTGTTTTGTTGTAGTTTATGCTCTAGCGAATCACTGCGTAAAACCATATTGGTCAAATCTTCTCTCAAGCTAACATCAGTATAACCGGGAATGTATTCTCTAAGTGGGGTGAAAATGATGATTACGGCCACAGAGCCCATGAGAAAAACTGCAAAAGTGAGCACTAAGGTAACAATGTTGAGGGGAGAAAGTCGGTAAGAGAACTTTTCTTCGAAAGAAGCATCATTTAAAATTACCAAACGGTATTTATTCTTGAGCTTTTTTAAAATCTTACGTTTTCGTTTTTCTTCCTCCATGCCAATCAAAAATTGAGCTCAAATATCCGAAAATATAATAAGAATGCAGCATTAAAGATGAAGGGCGAAGGGTGAAAGTTTTTGAGTATAGAATATAGAGAGTAGAGCGCTTCGCTGCAAGAAACAAGAAGTTAGAGTTTTTGCATCAATAGACTGCGAAGAATGAACCAATTCTCGCTACAGCGAGACAGTTTCAATGTTTCATATTTCACATTTCGGTCTAATAGACAAAATGGTTGATTTTTTTGACCTTTATTTTTCAAGTGGACAAAATGGTTGCTAAAATTTCATCTATTTTTTCTCTGTTTCTTGAGAGAGTTTTATTTTTGATTTGTCAAGTTAAA
>Ga0207849_100054_pt1 | contig 161005 bp, 134 predicted proteins | sample TtaePargueraPR_12_FD_187277 | JGI IMG/M metagenome (GOLD analysis project Ga0207849, IMG submission 187277) | Aerobic enrichment media microbial communities from Bioluminiscent Bay, La Parguera, Puerto Rico - Tt and P2 (4) (SPAdes) | ecosystem: Environmental > Aquatic > Marine > Unclassified ... | reverse complement strand
CGCGTGGAAATCACTTACGGTCCGGGTTCGGGCATGTAAGTCCACACGGACTGATCAACGAAAAGGGCCGGGAGAAATCCCGGCCCTTTTTGTTTGTGCAACCGACCGCACATCGACTTTGGTTGAAATCGATCGGCGCTCCTGACAGTCAGTGTTCATCGGTACTGGCCTAGGGGCCACCCTCCACTTCTGCAGGAAGCTTCGGCCATCACTCCCGAGATGCAGCAGCACGGCTATGCAACAAGGTGGCGCCTGATCCTCGACAGGTTGCCTGAGGATTTCTCGCGCCGCGGTGCGGGCCTCGCGCTGGCGCTTGCCATCGAACTGCTGATCGTGATCCTGCTCCTGACACTGGGACTGGGCCGGTCCGAGCCGGAAGAGGATACGCTTGCCGTCACAAGCTTCGATGTCAGCGAGCCGCCAGCACCCTCAACTGAACAGGAGCAGGCCGCGCAGAGCGAAGCGGCCAGCGCACCTGCCGAGCAAAGCGAACCACTTCCCGAAGTCGCCGAGCCGCAGATAGCCGCGCCGACATTGCCATCCGCCCTGCCCTTGCCCCGCTTCGAGTTGCCCCCTTCGCCCGCACCGGCACCAAGTCCGACGCCAAGCTCGCGCATCGGTGCAGTAGTGCGTTCTGACAGAAATTATGGGCCTGCCGACACCGGTTCCAGCAGAGGCGAAGACAGCCCCGTCGTCGGCACTGCACCGGATGGATCGCCGCTCTATGCTGCAAGATGGTTCCGCGAGCCGACGAACGACGAACTATCCGGTTATCTCTCCACAGCCAGCAGCCCGGGATGGGGGCTGATCGCCTGCAAGACCGCGCCCAACTGGCGGGTGGAGGATTGCGAAATCGTCGATGAATATCCCAGCGGATCGGGCATAGCCCGCGCAACGCAGGCAGCCGCATGGCAATTCAAGGTGCGTCCGCCACGTCTAGGCGGCGAATACCAAGTTGGCAGCTGGGTGCGGATCAGGATCGACTACACCCGCACGCAGCGGCAGGTGCAGTACTGATCCTTCAGTCCACCAGCATCAGCGCGTCGAGCGCGATCACGCCTTCACCCTTCGGATATACAATCACGGGATTGAGATCGACTTCGCGGATCGACGGGTTGCCCAGCATGATGCGGCCCATGGTCACGATCATCTCGGCCAACGCATCGATATCCAGCGCAGGCGAACCACGCCAGCCGGTCAGCAGCGGAGCCTGCTTGAGCGACAACAGACCTTCCTTCACCTGCTCCACGCCAAGGTCCGGCGTGAACAGCTTCACGTCCTTCAGGATTTCCGCGGTCACACCGCCGAAGCCAGCCAGAACCACCGGCCCCCACTGCGGATCGTGCTTCGCGCCGACGATCATCTCGGTGCCCATGGTGCCCATCTTCTCGACCAGCACGCCGTCCAGCGCGATGCTCGCGTCGTAGTTCGCGACGTTGCCGTACATGCGATCGAATGCTTCGCGCACCTCGTCTGCAGACTTCAGGTTGAGGATCACGCCGCCGGCATCGCTCTTGTGCCCCAACGCGGCAGCCTGCGCCTTCATCACAACCGGATAGCCAAGCGCATCGGCCGCGGCGGCGGCCTCGTCGGCGGTCGGCGCGAATGTGCTTTCGGGGAACGGCACACCTAGTGGCCGCAGCAGGTCCTTGGCCTTGTATTCCGGGATAACGCCGTGCTCGTTCTCGATGCCCGGAACGCTCAAAGCATCGCCGGATCGATCTTCCAGGTCGCGCTTGGCGAGGTCCGCCAGCCGCGCGATGGCGCGATAGGCGCGTTCGGTGGAACGGAAGTAGGGAATACCCACCTTGGCGAGGCCGTCGATATACTCCTGCGGCACGTTCGCCCCTTCATCGACGCCCGCGAATACCAGCGGCTTGCCCAAGTCGCCACCGTCCAGCACCTTCTGGATGGGCGGGAACTTGATCTTGCTGGTGATCGGGTCGGACTGGATGATCGAGGCGACGACGCTGCCGATGCGATCGTCTTCCAGCAGCGCGGTCAGCAGGTTGGTGTAGATTTCCGGTTCGGACAGGCCGATGGCCGTGATGTCCGTGGGGTTCGAGACCGGCACGAAGTCGGGCAGGACTTCGCGCAGTTTCGGGCTGTTCGCGTCATTGAGGTCGACCAGGTCGAGGCCGATGTCCTCTGCAATGTCGAAGGCCAGGCCACGCAGCGCGCCGCTTTCGCCCAGCACTGCCATGTTCGCGCCCGGCAGGCTCTCGCAGGTCACCGCGATGGTGGCGATGTCTGCCAGCTCTTCCAGCGTATCGGCAAAGATGATGCCCTCGCGCGTCAGCTTGACTTTCATCAGCGCATAGTCGCCTGCCATGGCGCCGGTATGCGTGGCGGCGCTTTCCTGCGCCTTGGCGCTCTTGCCCGGGTGCAGCAGCACGATGGGCTTTCCTGCCTCGCGCGCACGGCGGGCAGCGGCGATGAAGGCCTGCGGGCGGCGGAAATTCTCGACATACATGGCGATCACGTGGGTGGAAGGATCATCCACCAGCCATTCGACGTAATCCTCCACGCCCGATGCCGCCTCGTTACCGGTGGAAACCGAGGTGGAGACGTAGCAACCGCGCGGGTGCAGCGTGGTCGCCAGCACGGCGGCCAGCGCGCCGGACTGGCTGGCAATGCCGACTGCGCGATGCCCCTTGGGCGGGGTCTTCATGTTGGTTTCGACGAAGGTCAGCGGAATACGCTCGACGTAGTTCGTACAGCCGAGGCAGTTCGGCCCTTCGATGATGATGCCATGCTCTTCGGAAATGCGCGCCAGTTCGGCCTGGTCCTTCGCGCCTTCCTCGCCAGCTTCGGAGAAACCGGCAGCGTAGATCACCACTGCGCCGCAGCCGTTCTCGGCAAGGTCGCGTACGGTCTGCACGACGAAGGGGCGTGGAATCGCCAGCACGGCGCAGTCGACACCTGAAGGCAGTTCCTTCACGTCCTTGTAGACCTTGAGCCCCTGCAGTTCGTCACGCTTGGGGTTCACCGGATAGACGTCGCCGTCGAATTCGTACTGCACAAGGTTGTTCAGCAGCGTGCAGCCGAGCGCGCCGTGGCGATCGGATGCGCCGACGACTGCCACCGATTTTGGGCGCAGCAGGCGATCAATCTGTTCGTTGGTGAAACGGCGAGTGCTCATCGGGCGATCCTCTTCCCTGAAGAATTCTGCCGCGCCTAGTAGCCTTCGGCAGATACAACGTCACCCCCGCCTTAGGCAGGGGTGACGCATTTTGCTTTGATGATAATCAGTCCTTCTTCACCTTGCTGGTGTCGAAAGTGCCGAGGCCGGGCTTGTAGCTCTTGTCGTCGAGGAACTGCTTGGTTGCCTCCACACGGGCTTCCTTGCCGCCGAAGCTGTGCAGCGCTTCCTGCGCGCGGATCTGGTATTCCAGGCCGTTGTCGTAGGTCATGTCGACCATGCGGCGCACGGTCCACTTGGTCGCGCGCAGTGCCTGGCTGTCCTTCTTCTTCAGCACGTCGCACACCTCCTGCACACGGGCCTTCAACTGGTCGGCGGGTACGCATTCGGTGACGAGGCCCTGTTCCTCTGCCTGCTTGCCGGTCAGGTTTTCACCCATCATCGCGTGGTACATCGCCTTGCGGAACGGCATCAGCTCTTGCACCACCTTCGATGCACCGCCGCCCGGCAGAATGCCCCAGTTGATTTCGGAAAGTCCAAACTGCGCATCTTCCGAAGCGATGGCGATGTCGCAACCGAACAGCGGGCCGTAGCCGCCACCGAAGCACCAGCCGTTGATCATCGCCACGGTCGGCTTTTCATACCAGCGCAGGCGCTCGAACCAGCCATAGCTTTCGCGCTGGCTTGCGCGGATGGCGTGAAGGCCTTCGGCTTCGGTCATGCGGAAGTATTCGAGCAGGTCCATGCCTGCGGTCCACGAAGAACCCTCGCCGGTCAGCACCAGCACCTTCACATCGTCGCGGAATTCCAGCTGCTCCAGCACGATTTTCATCTGCCGGTTGAGCTTGGGGCTCATGCAATTGCGCTTGTCGGGACGGTTGAAATAGACCCAGGCGACACCGTCGACGACTTCGTACTTTACGGTTTCTTCCTGCGGACGGGGATCGGGCTTGGATGGCGTTGCCATGGTTTACTCTCCTCACTTGGCGCGACTCGCGCCGCTCATCAATATTGTTATCCTCCATAGCGATCTTGATTGCTATTCGCAACAACAATCGATAGAGGTGAGATATGGATGATCCGCTGATCCGCTTCCCCGGTTATTCACTGCGCCGCGCAGCCAACGCCACAGGAGCGGAACTCGCCGCGCGCCTTGCCGATCTTTGTCTGCGACAGTCGGATGCCTCCGCCCTCATGCTGATTGGCGCAAACCGCGACATAACTGCCAGTGCGCTTGGCCGACAGCTGGATATCCAGCGCGCCAACATGGTGCCCCTGCTCAAGCGACTGGAGGGTGATGACCTGATCGAACGCCATGCCATCGACGGCAAATCACAGGGTCTTGTGCTGACGGCGAAGGGCCGCGTGGCGCGCGACAAGGCGCTGAGCGTGATCGAGGCATTCGAGAATGAATTGCTTTCCCGCGTCCCGCCAGACCATCGCAGCCACCTGCTGCCCGCGCTCAATGCGATCTGGAGAGCCGATATCGGCGACTAGTATCCTCCCCTCTGGCCATTGCAGATCAAGTTGATAAAGTCCGGCACAAAGTGGCCGGGATGAGCCATGGGGAGAGAAATGATGTTCCGAACGATAGCAGTATCTGCAGGCAGCGCCCTGCTCGCTCTGGCCAGCCCGGCTGCCGCGCAGGTGGGGGGCGTGCCACAGGAAACGTTCGAGTGTCAGCGCGAGTGCCTGGAAAGCTACGTCGACCGCTACCTGCAGGCCATGGCCGACGGCGATGTATCGGACGACCTGTTCGCACGCGACGTCCACTTCACGGAAAACGGCATCGAACTGCCGCTGGGCAATGAAGGCCTCTGGGCTACCACCAGCGCGCCGGGAAATTATCAGCTCTATGTGCCGGATGTGGAAACGCAGCAGGTCGCGTTTCTCGGCACGGTGATGGAAGTCGCAGGTTCGTCCGCCGCTGGCCCGGATCGCGAGCCTGAAGCCGTCGGCATCGCGCTGCGTCTGCGCATCGACGCCAATGGCAAGATCAGCGAGGTCGAACAGATCGCGGCGCGCCCTGAACGTCCACTGGGGCCGAGCAGCGGCACCTCCAGCCCCTTCCCCGCCACGGGGGCGGCGGTAGAGGCACTTGGCGAACCGTGGGATGGTTACCTCACTGCCATTCCCGAAGGCGAGCGCCACACCCGTGCCGAACTGATCGCGGTGGGCAATGCCTACTTCGAGGGCCTGCAGCGCAATGACGGGCAAGGCTACTATCCGTTCACGGAGGATTGCCTGCGGCTGGAAAACGGCATCATTGCCGCAGCCCCTCCCGGCCATGATCTGGCCGACCGCCCCGCTTTCGGCACCGTGCTTGGCTGCAAGGAACAGTTCGAAAGCGCGCTAGCGGGGGTCGTCACCGGCGTTCGAGATCGCCGCTTCGTAGCAGTGGACCGCGAGCGCGGCATCGTCTTCGCCTTCGCCTTTTTCGACCACCGCCCGATCAACTGGACCTGGCAGCTGGGCGAACTGTTCAAGGTGGAAAACGGAGAGATCAGCCGGATCGAGGCGATCTTCATCCAAGGACCCTACGGCGTGTGTTCGGGCTGGAGCACCTACAAACAGTGCCGGAGCGAGGAAATCCAGGATATTCGCTAGGCCGGATGCTTGCAACTGAGCCGTAAAACCCGCCTGTAACGAGATTGCTTTTGTCCGGCGCGCTTGCCTGCTACGGCAGTTGCATGCCACGCACACGACTCTATCCGCTCGCCGACCTGGAAGACATTCCAGGTACGAAGGTGTTCACCGCCAAGGCCAGTCGCCTTGCCTATCACCTTCACAAGTTCTGCATGAGCCTCATGAAGGCCGAGAACCGGGAGGAGTTCAAGGCGGACGAGCGCGCCTATCTCGACAAGTACAACATGAGCGAGGAGCAGAAGCAGGCGGTGATGGACCGCGACATGATGAAGCTGATCGAGCTTGGCGGGAACATGTACTTCCTCGTCAAGATCGCCAGCACCGACGGGATGAGCGCGCTCAAGGCCGTCAGCGCCACGTCGGGCATGTCGGCAGACGAATACGCAAAAATGATGCTCGAAGGCGGTCGTTCGCCCGAAGGCATGCGCTCTATCAGGGACAAGAATTGATGGCTCACGTTACTGCAGGCATCGCCACCAGCCACGTGCCCGCCATCGGCGCGGCCATTGATCTGGGCAAGCAGGAAGATCCGTACTGGAAGCCTGTTTTCGAAGGCTACGAATTCGTGAAGGAATGGGTGAAGGACAACACGCCCGATGTGGTGATCCTGATCTACAACGATCACGCGTCATCGCTGATGCTGGACATCGTGCCAACCTTCGCCATCGGCTTTGCGGACGAATTCCTGCCCGCCGACGAAGGCTGGGGCCGCCGCCCCGTGCCGGTGGTGAAGAACCACATCGATCTCGCCGCACATATCGCGGAACAGCTGGTGATCGACGAATTCGATATCACGCTGATCAACGAGATGGACGTCGACCACGGCTGCACCGTGCCGCTGTCGCTGGTGTTCGGCGATGTGGAGGAATGGCCGTGCAAGGTGATCCCCGTTGCCGTGAACGTCTCGCAGTTCCCCACCCCCAGTGGTGAACGCTGCTGGAAATTTGGCGCGGCCATCCGCAACGCCGTAAAGACTTTCGGCGAAGACCTCGACGTGCAGGTCTGGGGCACGGGCGGCATGAGCCACCAGCTCCACGGCGAACGCGCAGGTCTCATCAACGAGCGGTGGGACAAGCGCTTCATCGATCTGCTCGCCCACGAGCCGGAAGAACTGCGCTACATCACCCGCCTCGAATACCTGCGCGAAACAGGCACAGAGGGGATCGAGCTGATCATGTGGCTCGTGATGCGTGCGGCGCTGGGATACGGCGTGGAGGAAAAGCACCGCTTCTACCGTGTGCCTGCCAGTAATACGGCTGTGGGCCATGTCGTTTATGAGGCCAAGAGCTAGACCAGTTTCGCCTTCCCGGCGGTCAGGCTTCTTCGCGGTTTGCAATCGCGCTGCCAAGTCGCAGCGGGGTTGATTGACAATGTCCGCTCGAGCCACGATCTAGCCAACCAGAACGCAAAGTTTCGCACAAGTTGAGGAATGTCATGACCGACCAACCCACCGCCGCAGACCTTTCCGCAGACATCCAGCGCGTTTTTGAAGCGCAGCAGGCGAACCAGTGGAACGTGAAGGCGTCCGACGCCGCTGCCCGAAAGGCGAAGCTCGGCAAGCTGAAGGAAGCCGTCGAAAGCCACGCCGACGATATCGTCGCCGCCGTGCTGAAGGATACGCGCAAGCCCGAGGGCGAGATCCGCGTGACCGAAGTGATGAACATCGTCGGCAATATCCAGCTCAACATCGACAACCTCGAAGAGTGGATGAAGCCCGCCGAGGTAACGCCCACCAACAACCCCGACGACAAGGCCCGCATCGTGCCCGAAGCGCGCGGCGTTTGCCTGATCCTTGGCCCGTGGAACTTCCCGCTCGGCCTCACGCTTGGCCCCGTCGCCGCAGCGGTTGCCGCAGGTAATACCTGCATGGTGAAGCTGACGGATCTTTGCCCCAACGTCGCCAAAATCGCCAAGGTCATCATCGAGGAAGCCTTCGATGAGAATGAAGTCGCCGTGTTCGAAGGCGATGTTTCCGTGGCGGAAGCGCTGCTGGAACTGCCGTTCAACCACATCTTCTTCACTGGCTCCACGCGCGTCGGCAAGATCGTGATGACGGCTGCGGCCAAGCATCTTTCCACCGTCACGCTGGAGCTGGGCGGCAAGAGCCCCGTCATCATCGACGAGGATGCAGACGTTGCCCCCATCGCCGCTGCGCTGGCGGGTGCCAAGCAGTTCAACGGCGGCCAGGCCTGTATCTGCCCGGACTATGTCTTCGTGCCGGAAGACAAGCAGGACGCACTGGTAGAGGGCTTCCGCGAGAACGTGCAGAAGAACCTCTACGGCTCGGGTGAGATCGACAAGTCGGCCATCGCGCAGATCGTCAACAAGTCGAACTTCGAGCGTGTGAAGGGCATGGTGGACGATGCCATCGCGCAGGGTGCGACCGTGGCCGTGGGCGGCGAAATGGATGCCGAAGACCTCACCATTCACCCTACCATGCTGACCGGCGTCACCCCGCAAATGAAGATCATGCAGGACGAGATTTTCGGCCCCGTTCTGCCAGTGATGACCTACGACAAGCTCGATCAGGTCGTCGATTACATCGAGGCGCGTGACAAGCCGCTGGCGCTCTACATGTTCTCCAAGTCCGACGAGAACATGGACAAGGTGCTGAAGCGCACCAGTTCGGGCGGCACCACGCTAAACGGCGTGTTCTCGCACTATCTGGAGAACCGTCTGCCGTTCGGCGGCGTGAACGGCAGCGGCATGGGCAGCTATCACGGCTACTGGGGCTTCAAGGAATTCAGCCACCACCGCGCCGTGTACCAGCACATGGCGGCCTGACCGATCATCCGCTCACCCCAAAGGGTGATTTGCACGAACTTCTGATCCTTCCATCATGAGGTATGGAGGGACTCGGGTCTCATCTTGTGCAGGGCGAAGTCCAATCGCCCTGCACAAGCTTTTTTGCCGGGGCCATTCCTGATTGCAACGCATGTAGGCAGGCACCGGCGCGCGCATGAATGACGAAGTCCTCATTGTCGACGACTGCCCGCGGGATTCGTTTTTCCTGTTGCGGGCGCTGAATGCGTCCGCGCCCAAGATTCGCTGGGTGCTGGAGCAGAATCCGGAAGTCGCCATGCTGCGCATCGCGGACGGGAAAGGCCCGGCTTTGCTTGTGCTCGACCTGCGAATGCCCAAGCTTTCGGGTCACGATTTCCTCGCCGCGATTTCGAAGGACGGCGCCACCAGCATACCGGTCGTGGTCGTCACCAGTTCAAACGACGAGGATGAGCGCAGCGCCGTGATGGCGGCGGGAGCCATCGCCTTCCTGACCAAACCCGATACCCTGTCAGGCTACCAACAGCTGGCCTCGCGCATTGTCGAAACCTGGTTGAGAGGCACGACGCACTAGTCGGCTGCCTGCGCATTCTCGCTTCGCAGCGTTGCTTCATCGAGCGTCACGATCACCCGCGTTCCGCCCGAATAGCGCACATCGATCACGGCATCGCCCCCATGCGCACGGGCAATGGTTCGTACCAGTGAAAGACCAAGGCCCGACCCTTCGTAGGCGCTATCGGCTCCGTGCAGGCGGCGCAGGGGCTTGAAGACCTCGTCTGCAAAGCGCGGCTCGATGCCGATGCCGTTATCGGTGACGGTCAAGCGTACCACTCCGTCCTCGGTTGAGCCGGAAATCTGCACCTCGGGCACCGTGCCGGGCGATATGTACTTAAGCGAATTCGAAAGCAGGTTTCTGAAAACCTGCATAAGCAATCTTCGATCGCCGTAGATCGTCTCCGGCACCTCGCCGAGAAACACTTCCGCGCCCGTTTCAGCAAGCTGCACGTCCATTCCCGCGACAGCGTCGGCCAGCAGCGAACGAGTGTCGATGGTCTCGCAATCGACATCGCGGAAACCGGTTTTCGAGAAGGTCAGCAGGGAATCGATGATGCCGCTCATCTCGTGAGCCGCGCTGGTAATATCCGCGGTAAAGCCCGTGATCGGCTCACGCCCTTCGGCCTCCTGGCGGATGGCGTCGGCAAACAGCGCCATGTGCCGCACCGGCGCCTTCAGGTCATGCGAGGCGACGCTGGCAAACTGCTGGAGCGCGCCGTTGGCTTCGGCAAGGCGCTGGTTCGCCAAGTCCAGCCTGTCTGCCGCGTCTGCGCGCATCTGTGCCTGCTCGAACCGTGATCGCTGTCGCACGATGGCGGCAATCGCGATCAGCAGCATCACCACCAGCACCAGGCTGCCGATTGCCTGCCATAGCACGTCCCGCCGGAAGTCGTCGGAAATGCGCTCGGCACCTTCGATCGCCATGCCCTGGATACCGCGGATTTCCTCAACGGCAGGTACGTCGTCGAACCGGACGCGCTCGTCGATCTCCCCCAGCGATAGCCCCTGCCGGTGCATCTGCGCGACCTGCCCTGCCCGCTCACCGTAGTTTTCGACCATTTCGCGGGTCGTGACGAATTCGATGCGGGTGCCGATGCTGGCGGAAACCCGTTCCAGTTCGTCCATCGAGGCAAGCGCCGCCGCCGCATCAGCCTGCGCTTCATCGCAGTAACGCGGCTCTGCCGGGCGCAGTACGCAGTTCTTGAAATCGTGGATCATGCCATCGTAGCCGATCTGCGATTGCAGAGCTGCAAGGCCCAGGTCGAACTGCACCACCTTGCCGCGAAACTGGTCGCTCTGCTCCGCGTAGGAAACCAGCCTGTAAGCGAAGAAAACGAACACCAGCAGGAGAACGACCGTCGCCGTGATGAGCATCGCCTGGTTGCCCACCAGCGCCCCGAGCTGCCTTGCCCTTACTGCCGCCCCCCGCCGCGAAACCACTGGCTAGTCGCCTTCGGTCACTTCGGGAACCGACGCTTCCCCGAAAGCGCGGCGCATTTTCTCGCGGTCGTCGTAAAGCTGGATCAGCAACGCGGCCTGCGTGCGGTTGAGCGCGCCTGTCTTGCGCAGGATGCTCTTGATGTGCTGCTTCACGGTAATCTCGGAAATGTCGAGCCGGTCCGCGATCTGCTTGTTCAGGCTGCCGTCGGAGAGTGCTGCGAGCACTCGGCGCTCTGCAGTGGTAAGTTCGCCCAGTCGCTCGGCAAGTGAACGCTCGCCATCGCCAAGCGGCTCGGTGGAGGATGCGGGAAACCAGCTTTCGCCGTTCAGTACGGCGCGGGCGGCCCTTGCCAGTTCGTCCAGCTCCGCGTCCTTGCTGACGAAGCCGGAAGCGCCGGCCGACCGCACGAGTTCGACAATTTCGTCTCCCTCGCGGCCCGTCACCACGATCACGGGCGCAGCATCGGGCAGCGAGCTCAGCGACATCAGACCGGCAAGACCCAGCATGTCAGGCAGCATCAGGTCGAGCATGACGAGGTCTGCGCCAGCCGCATTGTCCATCGCCTCCGCCTGGTCCTTCGCTTCCACGATGTCATGCTGCGCGGCCAGACCCGTAAGGGCCATGCGCGTCGCCTTGCGGCACATCGGGTGGTCATCGGCAATCAGTATATGGCCCATGACACCACGCTAGCAGAGAATTTCGGATTGGTAACGATAACAAGAAGACACGCGGCCCCGGAATTATATCCGGTTCATGTCCAGCCACTCCTCCTCGCCCTTCCATTCACGCGAAAAAGCAACCTCCGCGGCGCGCGCTTCAGCGCGGTGGCCCAGCGCCCGCTCGGTCTGCGCAAGGCCGTAAAGCGCTAGCGCACTGTTGGGCGCCTGGAACAAGGCATCTCGGAAAGCGCGCTGCGCGTCCTCGTATTGCCCCGCTTGGTGATAGGCAGCACCAAGCGACTGGCTGACCGGGTAATACCAGTAGGGCGGTTCCGTGTAGGGAATGGCGCGCTGCATTTCCGCTGCGCTGGCAAAGTGCGGGATCGCATCTGCAGGACGACCTTGTGCCATTGCCATTCTGCCGCGCGCCACTTCTGCCGCCAACCTGATGATCAGCGGCGCAGGAAAGGCATTGGCATCTAGGAATTGCGCGCCTTCGGAATTCTCAAGCGCCAGCATGGCGGCAACTTCCCGCTCGAACCCCGCCATATCGCGCTGCTGAGCGAAGGCCGTCGCCCGCGAGTAGTGACGCATTGCATTCACATATTCGAGTTCGTGTGGATCGCCTGTCAGCGCCAGCGTAGCCGCTGGCGAGTTGTACTGCGCCATCGCGAAGTATGGCGCGGCATAGATCGCCTGCACCCACGGCATCTGCCGCCCTGTTTCGGTGTCGAGGATCGTCTCCAGCCGCGCGGCCTGCGTTATCACCGTGCGCGGATCACCCAACATCTGCGCCGACGTCAGCAAGAAGTGGACGTTGTGCGGATAGTATCCGTAGCGCGTCGCCCCGTCGTCTCCCACCTGCGCCAGATAGGCCTCGTCCGCCGCGACGGCATCGATGTTGGCATCCATGGAGTCCGCATATCGACCCAAGCGATAGTAAATGTGCGCGGGCATGTGGACGAGATGGCCAAGCTGCGACGGGCCGGTTTCGCGCAAACGGTCTGCCGCCGCTTCGGCACGCTCCGGATCGGGCAGTTCCAGCAGGTGAATGTAGAGGTGCGAGGCCTGCGGGTGCGTGGGATTGCGCGCCATCACGCCTTCGATCAGGCTGACCGCTTCGGCAATATAGGGGCGCGGCTCGCCCGTCTCGATATCCCAGTAGTCCCATGCGCTCGTGTTCATCGAGGCTTCGGCAGCAAGAATGGCAAGGTCATCGCTTGCCGGGTTGCTGCGGGCGATTTCCAGCATCGCCTCGGCATAGGCGCGGTCCAGTGCGGAGCGATCGGCGTCGGGATCGGCGGAATAGCGCGCCGTTTGTGCAGCCACCAGCGCGGCCACCTGCTGATCGGCTCCGGCGGAGAGTTGCTGCGCCATTTCCAGTGCTGCCAGCGCCGCGCGGTTCTGCTCGCTGTCCATGCTGGCATTGATGTTGGGGCCGTTCGCCAAGGCCTCTCCCCACCAGCACATTGCGCAATCAGGGTCGATACTGCGCGCCTGCCGGAAGGAGCGTATGGCGGCGGCGTGGTTGAAGCCGTAGGCCAGCGCCAGTCCCTGATCGAAGTAGCGGCGCGCCTGTGGGGCAATATCACCCAGAGGCAGGTCCGACGGGGAAATATCGGAATAGAGGCCCACGGGCTGCGCGGTTAGGCCTTGGCTTGCAGACAGGCTCGCCGCCAGTGCCAGCCGCCTGTCGAGCGCGGAGCCGTCCAGCGCGGAACCGCGACACACGCTGCGCCCGGCAAGCGTCGGATCGAGCGCTGCCAGCGTCTCTGCCGAAAAGGTTTCCGGTGTCGGTGTGGCCGCCGCGTTGGCTAGCCCGAAGGTCGTCATCGCGATAGCGGTAAGCTTCAATTCCCTGCGCATGGCCGATCTCTCCCCCAAGTGATGGCGAGCGGGAGTTTAGCAGATTGACGGGATTCCCCCGAATCGCGGCCTATTCTCGTGCGGGCGCAAACACATAGGGAAGCGCGACTCAGTCCTCGTCCTTGGGCAGCATGGGTGACGGACGGCCCACCGAGAGCTCGGCGTCGGAGAACCTGATAGGCGTGCGCAGCCCTTTCAAGCCTTCTTCTTCAAGGTCCACCACCATGCCGCGGGCGACGATCTGCGGATCGTTGAGTGCCTGTTTCACATTGTTGATCGGGCCTGCCGGAATGCTCCGGTTTTCCATCTTCAGCAGCAGGTCGTCGCGCTTCATCTTTTCGATCCGCAAGGCGATTGCGGCAGAAAGCGAAACCCGGTTTTTCACGCGGCGGGCGTTGGAAGTCCATTCCTCGCGCATCGGCAGGTCTATCGCCTCGCAGAAGCGCTTGAACTGGCGATCATTGCCGACGGCCACGATCAGCCAGCCGTCCTTCGCCTCGAACGCTTCGTAAGGGGCGATGTTGGGGTGGGCATTGCCCATTCGTTTCGGGCTGCGGCCCGAAGCCAGGTAATTCATCGCCTGATTGCCAAGCGTGCCCACCATCACGTCGAACAGCGACATGTCGACTAGCTGCCCGCGCCCGGTCTTTTCGCGCTGATGAAGGGCGGCCTGAATGCCGATCACACCGTAAAGTCCGGTCATGATGTCGGCATAGGCCATGCCGATCTTCGTTGGCGGACCGTCGGGAAAGCCCGTCAGATCCATGATCCCGCTCATGCCCTGGATGATAAAATCGTATCCCGCGCGGCCCGCATAGGGGCCATCGTGGCCGAAGCCGGTGATGGAGCAATAGACGAGGCGCGGGTTCTTTGCTTTCAGGCTGTCGTAATCGAGGCCGAACTTGGCGAGGCTGCCGGTCTTGAAGTTCTCGATCACCACGTCGGCATCGGCGATCATCGCCTTAACCTTGTTGAGATCCGCCGCGCGGTTGAAATCGGCGATCACCGTGTCCTTGCCGCGATTGGCGCCGTGGAAATAGGCGGCATCCTTGCTGCCATCGGGACGATCGATGAAGGGCGGTCCCCAGGTGCGCGTGTCGTCGCCTTCCGGGCTTTCGACCTTGTGCACTTCCGCGCCAAGGTCTGCCAGGATCTGCCCGGCGAAGGGGCCTGCCAGAATGCGGGCGAGTTCGATGACCTTGATACCGGCCAGCGGTGCTTCGTTGGATGCGTCGCTCATGAGCGCCCCCTACCCGCTCGCAGCGAGCGAAGTCGAGAGGCGTTTGCCTCAGGCCGCGAGACGGGCCGGATGCGGCTCGTCGTCGTTGGCGGGTTTGCGCGCTGCCGAAGGTGTCGAGGCATTACGCTTGCGCCGCGGCGCAGAGCGGCGGAACGGGCGGCCGATAGCGGCCAGCACTGCCACCCTCGCCCCGCGCAGCTTCGCCGCCAATGTCGCCGCGTAGGACACGAGAACAGCATCGAAATAGATCGCCATGTCCATCGCGTAAGCTGCCATGAACTCCGGCCCGAGCAACCACGCAAGTTCGCCGCCGCCCAGCATGACGCCCAGCAGGATCAGGCCGTAGAGAATGTCCTTGCGCTGCAGGTTCAACAGCCGGTGCGCGGGCCGCTCCACCAGTTGCCGGTGGCACAGCTGCCCGAACTCGGTCTGCGGTGCCAGCAGCATGGCGATGAGGGCGACGGCGATAAATCCGGTGACAGCTATCATGCTGTCATAGCTAGCTATTCCGGCGCGATATGGAATACTCTTTCGGCATTGCCGTGACACAGGGCGTGCATTTCATCATCGGTGCATTCGAAGCTCTCGATGAAATCCACCGCCGGTTTCATCGGCTGGTAGGGGTAGTCGATCGCCCAGATGACGTTGTCGATGCCCATGCGAGTGATGGCATATCGCAGCGCGAGGTGATCCTCCACGCCGCTGGTGGTGAAGACGAAGTTGTCGCGGAAGTATTCCTCCATGTTCCGCTCCGTCTTCGGAGCGCGGCCAACGGTCTGCGCGCGGCTGTTCATGAAATTGATGCGCCAGATGAAGAAGGGCACCATCTCGCCCATGTGGCCAACGCAGATGCGCAGCTTGGGGAAACGGTCGAACACGCCGCCTGCCATCATGCGCAGCATCATCGTGCCCACTTCCACGCCGTAGCCCCACATTGCGCTGTCCATCGCATAGTCCTGCAGCGGGCCTTTCAGCGTGTCGGAAGGTGCGCGCGGATGGATGTAGATGGTGGCATCGTGCGCTTCTGCAGCCTCGAGGATGGGCCAGAAGCGGTAGTCGTCGAAATAGTCGCCGTTGGTGTGGCTGTTGACGACCAGCCCGTTGAGGCCGAGGTCGGTCATTACCCGCTCGACTTCTTTCGCCGCCCTTTTCGGGCTTTGCGGGGCGAAGCTGCCAAGGCCTGCAAAGCGCCCCGGCCGCGCGGCGCAGATTTCAGCCATCCTGTCATTGGAAAGCGCCGCGAGATCGGTGGCGGTGTCGGCATCGAACATCTGCACGCCGGGGGCTGTCAGTGTCAGCAGGTGCATGTCCACGCCATGCTCGTCCATCTGCGGTAGGCGGGCCTGTTCGATGTCCAGCAAGCCGTCGAGGAAGTTCATCTTGCCGTAGCCGCTGGTGTCTTCCGCCGCATCGTAGATGCCTTTCACCAGCAGCTTGTCGAGGCTCTGGCTGGGGCTGCGCGCGACGTTCTTGAGCTCAGCGGCAACCTCGGGAATCGTCCAGGCTTCCTCGCAGGCGATCAGGCGGCATTTCTTTCCCATGTACTTCTCCTCTCCCGGTCAGCAGCTTAAGGCTCGCGCGCAGCACCGCAAACGTTTTCAAGGGGCGCGCCCAAGAGAATCTTTCTTGTTTTGACAGATTGTAAAACCCATCTGGCGTGCATGACAGGATCGAGCAGGAGCTGTTGAAATGCTTCCAACCTACTACTTAAGCCACGGCGGCGGCCCCTGGCCGTGGATGCCCAATGTCGCCCCCGCCTATGCCACTCTCGCCGCATCGCTGAAGGACATGCGCACGGAACTGGGCGAAGCGCCGCGCGCCGCGCTGGTGGTAACGGCGCACTGGGAAACCGAGGACTTCGCCTTCTCCACTGCCGAGCGCCCGGGCATGATCTATGACTATTACGGCTTCCCGCCTGAAACCTACGAGATCGTCTATCCCGCGCCCGGCATGCCCTCGCTTGCCGAGAAGGCCGCAGGCCTGCTGCGCGCTGGCGGCATGAAAGCCGATCTCGATGCGGAGCGCGGCTTCGATCACGGCACTTTCAGCCTGATGAAAGGGATCTATCCCGATGCGGACATGCCCATAGTGCAGATGTCCATCGGCAAGGACTACGATCCGGTGCGCCATATCGAGGCAGGCAAGCTTCTTGCCCCATTGCGCGAGGAAGGCATCGTGATCATCGGTAGCGGCCTCAGCTTCCACAACCTTCGCGCCATGGGGCCGCTTGGCCGCGACGCCTCACGCGACTTCGACGGCTGGCTGCAGAATGCGCTGCTAGGGGCGAACGGAAACAAGCGCGCTGAGGCAATAATCGACTGGGAACGTGCGCCCGCCGCAAGGCAGGTCCACCCGCGCGAAGATCACCTGATGCCGCTGCATGTCGCCGTTGGCGCGGCGATGGAAGAGGCGGCGCACGTCACCTACCATCAGGACGACTTCTTCGGAGCGATCACCGCTTCCAGCTCCCGCTTTGGCGACGCCCCGGCCCCGCAGGCGGCTGCCGCCTAGCGGTAATAGACCATCGAGCCGAGGTAGAAGACCACCTGATCGAACCACTTCGTGCCCGCCACTAGCGGATTGATCGGCTGCGGCACCACCACAATGGCCGCCGCGATCCATGTCGCGCGGGTGATCTTCCCTTGTGTCTTCCACGCATGGTGTAGCACCAGCGCGAGCAGGACGTTCATGGTCATGTAGGTGGCAAAGATCGGCGTGCCGTCCAGTGCCAGCAATTCCATGTAGGTCCGGTTGATGCCCGGCATGAGAATGCTGATCGTGGCGATCAGGATCAGGTTGCGATGAACCATCGGCGTGCGCACCGCGCGGATAGCCAAGGCAAAGATCACCGCAAAGCTGGGCGGCGCCACTACCGAGAGGAAGAAGATGCCCGGCTGATCGACAACCTGACGCTCAAACGAACCCGTCGATCCGACAATGGTGATCAGCGCGCCCATGAAAGCCACCAGCGCGCCCACGGCAATTCCGAAGGTGCCAAGCGAGCGATGCAGCTTCACGTTGCGCACGTTCACCAGCAGCGACTGGGCCAGCAGCAACAGCATCCAGCTGAAAAAGGTAATCCCGTGCAGATGGACAATCGGCGGGTCGCCCGACCGCGTGCCAATGGCCGTGGGGCCGAGATAGGTCATGCCGAACCCCCCGAAAACGAAGGCGCACATCACCAGCACCATCACAAGGTGAAAGCTGGGCCTCGCCACGCTTTTCGCAGGCTGCACCCTAGCCACATTTTCCATCGGTCCATCTCCCCCTCGAACCAATGGCGTCGAGATTACCACGAGTACACATTGCCAAAGCGGATTTTTGCGCGCAGAATTATCCTATGGCCAATCAACCGCCCAAGGATGTGGAGAGCTGGACTTCCGCCGGTCTGGAGCGGCCAGAAGCGCTGCGCGAATGGCGCGAGTGGGCCGCCAGCACCATCGCACCAATCGAGGTCGAGGTTTTTGACGCCGATGCCTTTGCCGCGCGTTGGGTGTCGCACGGTCTTGGCCAGCTTCGCATGTTGCACCTTCATGCGCCAGCCCAACGTGTCACCCACACCGGTTCGGAAGGAAGCGCGGGGCGCGCGGCGCCGTCAATCCAGTTGGTCTATGCCAAGCGCGGTGCGCTCAAGTGCCTGATGGGAGGTAAGAGCTTTACCGTGGAGCCGGACCAGTTCGTGCTGCTCGACAACACCCGATTCTACCAGATGGAAATGGAAACCGAGCACGAGGCACTGGACCTGATGATGCCGCAGCCCTGGCTAGAACGGCATCTGCCCGATCCCGGTGCGGTGCAGGCCAAGCCGATCGATACCCGCGAAGGCTGGGGCAGGCCATTGGGCGCGCTGCTGGAAACCCTGCTGGACGGGATCGACAATGCGCCTCTACCCCGCCCGCTGATTGCAGAGCAGGTCGGAACCCTGCTGGCACTTGCCACTGGCGTGGAAGAACCGGTCAGCGGCACGCGCCATCGCGGACAGCTGGCGAGACGGATACTTCGGCGCATCGAAAGCGACTTTGCCGACCCCAACCTCTCGCCCGAACGCGTGGCAGAGGATTGCGGTATCTCGAAACGCTATCTGCAAACGTTGCTGGCAGGCAGTGGCACCAGCTTCGTGCAGGAATTGAACGCGATGCGGCTGGACAGGGCGAGCGACATGCTGGCCGATCCGCGCGCTTCGGGTCTGCCGGTGGCCGACATCGCATTTCGCAACGGCTTCCTCGACCCAGGTTATTTTACCCGGCTGTTTCGCAAGCGTTTCGGCATTACGCCGACCGCGTGGCGTTCGGGCCATGCCCCTCAGAGCTGAGGAGCGGCTTTTTCATGAAATACCTGCTCGCCCTGCTCGTACTCGCCGTGCTCGGCCTCGGCCTCGCCTACTACATATCGCCGCTGCACACATTCAATACGCTGGTGCCAAAGGATTCGGGCGGCAGAAAAATTGCAGGCAGCGTTTCCTACGGAACGGGTGAACGGCAGGCGCTGGACATCTATGCACCGCTGGAATCACCGGACATTGCCCTGCCAGTGGTCGTCTTCTTCTACGGCGGCAGTTGGAACAGCGGCACACGGGAAGGGTACGATTTCGCAGGTAGAGCGCTGGCCGCGCAAGGCTACGTCGTGGTCGTGCCGGACTATCGGCTGGTGCCCGAAGTGCATTTCCCCGCCTTCGTGGAAGACGGCGCGGATGCCGTGAAATGGGTGCGGGCGAACATCGCCGAACATGGCGGCGATCCTGACCGGATCGTGCTGATGGGCCATTCTGCTGGCGCGCATATCGGGGCCATGCTGGCGAACGATTCGCAGTGGCTGGGCGATGACCGCGCCGCCTTGCGTGGCTTTGTCGGTCTGGCTGGCCCCTACGATTTCGCGCCGTTCGATACGTCCGCATCGATCGAGGCGTTCGGCGAATGGCCCCGCGTCGAGGAAACGCAGCCTGTCACTTTCGCAGGCGAAGGCGCGCCGCCTGCCTTGCTGCTGACAGGTGCGGACGACACCACCGTGAAACCGCGCAACAGCGAGGCGCTGGCCGCCGCGTTGCTTGCCACCGGTGTGCAGGCCCGGATGGTCAGCTATCCGAACATCGACCATATCGATATCCTCATCGCGCTGGCCCGCCCGCTGCGCGGCCGAGCGCCTGTACTACAGGACGCCAGCCGCTTCATTTCGTCGGTAACGGCGGTGGAAAGCACCGAATAAGACAAAATCCCCTGCGTTTCTCTCCTACGGGCGTTGCGCTGGAATCCTTTGCCCGAGCGCAGTGTCGACGTATTCTCTCGTCGAAATACCAGCCGTGGATGACCCCGCAAAACAGGGGCGGCACGGCAGGTGAAGCATTTGAGAGGATGCCACAGCAATGTCTGACAAGAGCTTTCCCCTACCAAGCTCGATCAAGGTGATTGAAGGGACCGAGGAGGCACAGGCCGCCTATCCCTATTACACCCAGTTCGTGCCCGAGGATGACCAGAAGTTCTGGTTCTACAACTCGATGCATTTTCCAGAGCCGATGCATCATTTCGACATGATCACGGCGGAAGCGGCCTATGTCGCCATGGGTGCCTTCAACACCCGCGTTCATGTCCTGCCGACTGCAAAGGGCGTGGATCACCGCATCATCAATGGCCGCGTCTACATCGGCGGCGTGGTGGTGACAGACCCTGACGAGATCGCCGAGCGCACCGAGGAATTCCAGCAGCGCGCGTTCTACTACTACGAACACTGGGAAGACCTCTACGCCCAGTGGAAGGACAAGATGAAGGCGCTGATCGCGGATGCTCAGGCTCTGCCCAGTCCTTCACTGCCGAAGTACGAACCGGTCGAGACTTTCAAGGAAGGCGACGCGGTGCCCGCCAGCCATGACCTGCTGAAGATCTACCAGCAGCAGGTGGAAGGCTACCACCGCATGTGGCACCACCACTTCGAGTTCCTGCTGCTCGGTTACGGCGCCTACATGACCTTCTTCGATTTCTGCAAGAAGGCCTTCCCCGAAATTTCCGATCAGGCGATCAGTCGTATGGTCGCAGGCATGGAAGCCGAGATTTTCCGCCCTGACGAGGAGGTAAAACGCCTCGCCCGACGCGCGGTGGAACTGGGCGTGGACCACCACTTCACCGATAACATGAACATCGACGGCGTGCTGGCCGATCTCGATGCGCTTGGCGAAAAGGGCAAGAGCTGGCTCGACGAACTGGAGACCAGCCGCAACCCTTGGTTCAACGTCTCCAGCGGTGACGGGTTCTACCACTATCACCGCAGCTGGAACGACGACCTCTCGCTGCCTTTCGCTGCGCTTCCCGGCTACATCGAGAAGATCAAGGCCGGCGAGGACGTGACCCGTCCGACCGAACAGCTGATCGAGGAGCGCGAGGCGCTGGTCGCCGACTACCGCGAATTGCTCGACACCGAGGAAGAGAAGGCCGCCTACGACCAGCTCATCAACCTCGCCCACCGCGTGTTCCCTTATGTCGAGGGGCACAAGTTCTACTGCGAGCACTGGTACACCAACCTGTTCTTCAACAAGATCCGCGAATTCGGCGCGCTGCTGGCAGAGCACGATTTCTTCGGGCCGGAAGGCGTAGAGGAGGACGTGTTCCACCTGACGCAGTACGAACTCGAAAGCGCGATCATCGACCTGATGCTGTCGTGGGGCGTCGGCAACGAACCGCGCGGACCGAAGCACTGGCCCGCCCTCGTCGCCCAGCGCAAGGCGGCAATTGCGGAGTGGGACAAGCACACCACCCCGCCCGCTCTCGGCAACGTGCCGGATGCCATCGACGATCCGGCAATCAACATGCTCTGGGGCATCACCCGCGAGAACCTCGACAGCTGGCTGGATGACGGCAGCGAGAACGAGAAGGAACTGAAGGGCTTTGCCGCATGTTCCGGCGTGGTCGAAGGCGTTGCCCGCGTCGTGCGTTCGGTCAGCGAGATCGGCCGCATCCAGCAGGGCGACATTCTCGTGTGCCAGGTGACGAACCCCACGTGGTCGCCGATCTTCCAGAAGATCGGCGCGGCGGTCTCCGACATCGGCGGTTCGATGAGCCACATGGCCATCGTGGCGCGCGAATACGGCCTGCCTGCCGTTGTCGGCACCGGCAAGGCCACCACCCGCATCAAGGACGGCCAGCGCATCCGCGTGGACGGCGGCAAGGGTACCGTCACCATCCTAGACGACGAACCCGTGCTCGAGGACGCGTAAGATAATGACCGATGCAGTTGCATGGTTCGCAGACGTTGGCATCGCCGATCGCCCCACCGTGGGCGGCAAGGGCGGCTCGCTGGGTGAACTGACGCAGGCGGGCATCGACGTGCCGCCCGGCTTCGTTGTCACCGTGGCCGCGTTCGAGCGTTTCCTCGAAAAGCTGGAAGCCGTGGAGCCCATCCGCCCGCAGGTCGAGGCGCTCGATCCCACCGACCTTGGCGCGGCGACGAAGCTTTCCGAACAGCTGCGCGCGCGGCTGATGGAAGAGGCCATGCCTGCCGACGTGCAGAAAGCTTTGAAATCCGCTCATGCCCAGTTGTGCGAGGACGGCCAGCCCGTCGCCGTACGCTCCTCCGCCACCACGGAAGATGCCGAGGACGCGAGTTTCGCCGGTCTTCAGGACACCTTCCTGTGGGTGCTGGACGCAGAAGATATGCTGGAACGCGTGCGCGAATGCTGGGCCTCGCTCTACTCTGTCGAGTCCATGACATACCGACGCAAGCAGAACTTTCCCGAGGAAGGCGTGGCGATGGCCGTGGTGGTGCAGCGCATGGTCGATGCCCGCTGTGCAGGTGTGATGTTCACCCGCTCCCCCACCACGGGCGACAAGTCCGTGATCACCATCGAGGGCGCGTGGGGCCTTGGCAGCGCCGTCGTCTCCGGCGAGGTCACGCCCGACAAGTGGACGCTGGGCAAGATCACAGGCGAAATCAGCCAGCGCGACATTTCCGACAAGCACGCCCGCCAGATCCCCGCGGAAGGCGGCGGTATCGTCGAGGTGGAGAACGAGGCGGACATGCGCTCCAGCCCCTGTCTCACTGATGACGAACTGCTGGCGCTGCGCGAAGTGGGCCGCAAGATCGAGCGCCACTATGGCAAGCCGCAGGACATCGAATGGGCCTTGGACCAGGGCGGCAAGGTCCTCCTCCTGCAATCGCGCCCCGAAACGGTGTGGGCGATGAAAGACGCCGAGGCCAAGCCCGTGAAGAAGGCGGCAGACACGCCCTACAGCCACGTCATGTCCATATTCGGAGGCAAGAAATCGTGAGCCTCACAGGCAAGGACGTAGCCGAGATCGCCCGGCTGCTCGCCGATTCCGAGTTCTCCTCGCTCGACCTGAAACTGGGCGACACCAAGCTGCGCATCCGCCGCGATGGCGGCGGCAGTCGCGGTCGCTGGGTTGAGGACGAGGACGCTTACGAAGATGAAGCACCCGCAGCGGAAGGCGCTGCAGGTGTAGAACCTCCCCCCGCCCCGCCACCATCGGGCAGCGCCGAAGCGCCCAACGCGGCAGGCGCGGGCGAAGTCGACGTGCCCGCCCCGCTGCTGGGCAATTACTACGCCGCCCCGCGCCCCGGCGAAGATCCCTTTGTTTCCGTGGGCGACCGCGTGGAGCCTGACACGGTCATCGCCATCATCGAAGTGATGAAGCTGATGAACTCGGTGCGCGCCGGGGTCTCCGGCATTGTAACCGCCGTGCTGCCGGAAAACGGCAGCGCGATCGAAAAAGGCCAATCGATCATTCGGGTGAAAGTGGACTGATGCTCCCCACACCCGATCAACAATTCGTCATCCCGGGTTTTTCAACCAGGCCCTTCGGGTCGCACCGAGGAGAGAACCAGGAGAAAGCCCGGGATGGCGGAGCAGGCAAGGCATGAATCATGGCTGACATCCAGATCGTCGAAACATCCCTTCGCGATGGCAACCAGTGCCTGTGGGGCGCCACGGGCATCGACACTGCGAAGACTCTCTCCATTGCCCCTGCGATGGAGCGCGCGGGCTTCTCCGCAATCGATTTCACTACCTCCACCCACATGGGCGTGGCCGTGCGATACAAGCAGGAAGACCCGTGGGAACGCATCCGCGCCATGGCGGACATTTGCAAGACCACGCCGTTGCAGTTCCTTTCCACCGGCTTCCGCTTCATCGCCTGGGAAACGGCAACGCCCGACTTCATGGAACTGGCCTTTGCCACGCTGGCGAAGAACGGCATCCGCCGTTTTGCCCTCGCCGACCCGATGAACGATGCAAAGTCGAACGTCGAAGTCGCCCGCATGGTTAAGCGCGCCGGCGGCGAACAGGTAATCGGCGCGCTGGTCTATTCGATCAGCCCGATCCACGACGATGCGCACTATGCCGATGCCGCGCGAACAATGGCGGCGAGCAAGGATATCGACGCGCTCTACATCAAGGACCCGGGCGGCCTGCTGACATCGAAGCGCGCCGCCACGCTGATCCCCGCGATCATGAACGAGATCGGCGACGTGCCGCTGGAACTGCATTCGCATTCCACCATCGGCCTTGCCGAACAGGCATATTGCGAAGCGGCCGACATGGGCATCACTGCCCTGCAATGCGCCAGCGGCGGCCTGGCGAGCGGAACCTCGCATCCTTCGGTGCGCGGCACGGTGGCGAACCTGCGCTCGCTTGGCCACACGGTCGACATCGATGACGAGGCGGTGGACGAGATTTCCGACTGGTTCACCGCCATTGCCGACGCGGAAAACCTGCCCAAGGGCGAGCCGATGCATTTCGACGCCGCCTACTTCCAGCACAACCTGCCCGGCGGCATGGTCGGCACCATGCGCCGCCATCTCGCCGATCAGGGCGTGCCCGAACTGGAAGGCGCTGTGATCGAGGAAATGGGCCGCGTGCGCCAGGAACTTGGCTGGCCCATCGTGATGACGCCGTTTGCCCAGATGTTGCAGACGCAGGCGGTGATGAACGTCACGGGTGAGGAACGCTGGTCGGTCATTCCCGACGAGATCATTCGCTTCGCGATTGGCAAGTTCGGCCGCCCCAACGCGCCTGTCGATCCCGAAGTGATGGACCGCATCATGTCCAACCCGCGCACCAAGGAACTGGAAGCGGAAAAGGGCATGGCTGACGTGAAAACCCTGCGAAAGAAGCTGGGCGAAAACCTGTCGGACGAGGAATTCCTGCTGCGCGCCACGATGCCGCAGAACCTTGTCGACGCGATGGAGGCAGCCGGTCCGGCGGAGCGCGAATACGATCCGAAGAAGTTGCCGCTGATGAACCTGCTGAAAGAGGTCCTCCAGCGCACCGATCTCGACGAGTTCAGTTTCGAGAAGGACGATATTTCGGTGGAGGTGGAGCGGTAGGGAGCGGCCCCGCTTTCCTACCTCTCGTTCAGCGAGGCAGATTACCCGGATGTTCTCGCCTTATCCTTCTGATTTATCGCTCAATTCACCCATTCCCGGCGAAGGCATGATTCCTTCCCCTGGACTGTGTTCCATGTGTTCCAAGTTAGGCAGGCTGTAATGCGTACACCCAAGGGTTTCATGTTCGATCTCGACGGGACGCTGATCCTCTCGAACCGCAAGCTGGGCAGCTATGATGCCATTCCTGGCGCGGCGGAAGCATTGCAGGAGCTCGATGCGCTCGGCATTCCGTGGATCGCGCTCACCAACGGCAGCGCCTATGGCAGCCGTATCCAGGCCCCGCGCCTGCGCGATGTGGGCCTGCCTGTGCCGGATGATCGGCTTTTCACGCCCAACTCGGTCGCGGCCAAGGTGATTGCCGATGGCGGCTACGAACGGGTGCTGGTGCTGGGGAACGGCGGCGTGATCGACGCGCTGGAGGAACTGGATGTGTCCTGCGTATCCCCCGATGCAGACGATACGACTTGCGATGCCGTGTATGTGGCATGGCATCCCGATTGCATCATGCCGCACATCCATGCCGCCTGCGAAGCGGTGATGGGCGGCGCTGCCTTTCTCTCGGCATCCGACGTGCCGTTCTTCGCCACCAAGGAAGGCCGCAGCTTTGGCTACTCCTGCGCAATCAACGGTGCGGTGCAGCGGGTGACGGGCGTAGAGCCGCAGCCGACCGGCAAGCCGAGCGCCCATGCGCTGGACTTCATCGCCAGCCAGCTTGGCATCGCGAAAGAGGATGTGGGCGTCGTCGGCGACGATGCCACGGCGGAAATGCAGATGGCGCGCGAAGGCGGCGCAATCGGCATTGCCGTTACGTCCGGTGCCACCAGTGCGCAGGAATGGGCAGACCAGCCGCCGGGCAAGACCCCGCACATGGTGATCGAGAACATCGGCGAGTTGGTGACACGGCTAGGGATGCGCTAAGGCTCCTTTTCAAGAGGAGTTTTGCATGCAGCTTGGACGTTTCAATCACATCGGCGTGGCCGTGCCCGACCTGGCGGAGGCGATTGCCCACTACCGCGAAGTGCTGGGCGCGACCGACATTACGGAGCCTTTCGACCTGCCCGAACAGGGCGTGAAGGTCTGCTTCGTCAACACGCCGGGCCATGGCGGCTCCGAGGGGACACAGGTGGAACTGCTGGCCCCGCTGAGCGAGGAATCGCCCGTCACCAACTTCCTCGCCAAGAACCCGCTCGGCGGGCAGCACCACGTGTGCTTCGAAGTGCCCGATATCGGCAAGGCGCGCGAGGAATTCGAGGCCATGGGCAAACGCATCCTCGGCCCCACCCGCATCGGCGCGCATGGCACGCCGATCTTCTTCATCCACCCCCGGGACATGATGGGCCAGCTGACCGAAATCATGGAAAGCCCGAAAGAAGGGGCCGCTCCGCACGCGTGAAAGGATAGACCATGAGCATCGCCTACCCGTTGATCCTGCTGCTTGCCCAGGCGGGCGCGCAGGCCCCCGGCGCAAGCCAATGCGAAGAGCCGGTGACGCAGCAGGCGATGAACTACTGCGCGGGCCTGGAGTTCGAGGAAGCCGATGCCGAACTCAACCGCCAGTGGGGCGAGACGAGAGCGGCAATGCGCAGGCTGGATGCGCAGACTTCGCCCGATGACGGCAGACCCGCCTACTTCGCGCAGCTGCGCAGAGGGCAGCGGGCGTGGCTCGTCTTTCGCGACCAGCATTGCGCCAGCGTCGGCTACGGGGCCAGAGGCGGCTCATTGGAGCCTCTGCTGGTGGCGAACTGCAAGACCGAACTGACCCGCGCCCGCACCGAACAGCTGCGCGAACTGGCGGAAAGGCCGGAGTGACCGAAGCGTTCGACTTCGAAGCCTATCTCGCCTGCTTCCTGACAGGCGACGATGCTGCTCTGGTCGAACGCTTCTATGCCGAGGACTGCGAAATGCACTCGGCCAGCGGCGTGCGTCGCGGCCATTCGGGTATGATGGAATTCCTGAACTGGGCGCATGACGGCGTGCGCGAATGCCCGCGTATGCAGCACTACCTTCAGGACAAGCGCACGGTGTTCGCCGACATCGACATGGACTTTCACGCGGCGAAACACCGCCCCGATTTCCCCTTCGGAGAACTCCACCCCGGCGATAGCCTGACCGTGAAGTTCCTCGCTCGATACGATCTGGACGAAGACCAGCGGGTGAAGAAACTCACCACCTCAGCGTGGCCTGCGGGCGCAGGGGTAACCACACTTCCACCGCTCGGCGGGCATCCCAGCCAGATCGCGGCCTATCACGCCTACGCCGCAGCATTCTCGAACGGCGACGCCGCGCGTTTTCGCCGTTTCTACACCGATGATGTGGCGCTGGAGCTATCCTCCGTCGGACAGATCAAAGGCGCTGATGCCATCGCGGCATTCTATACGGACATGTTCGAGGCGGTGCGCGAAACGCTGACGATCCACGAACTTGATGCAACTGACGAACAGATCGTGGTCGATTGCACCAGCCGCTTCACCGCGATTGCCGATGCGCCGGACTTCGTCGTGGCGCCTTTGGCCAAGGGAGACTTCGCCGAGGTCGGAGTGAAAGTGACCTATTCCCTTCGCAACGGACTGATCAGCCATATCCGTGTCGAGCGAACCCGTCCGCCGAGCGTCACCCGAGCCTAGCCACGATATCGCGGACTTTCTCGAGAGTTTCCGGATCGTCCACGTCGATCAGGCTTTCGGGATTTGCCTCGAAGACCTCAAGGTCCTTCAGGTCAGCCAGGAAGCGTCCCAGACCACTGTCGCCGGAAAGGTCAGCGAACTTGCCTACATCCTCTGCCGCGATGCTTACGGGAACTCCAAGGCGTCCATCGGGATAGCGGGTGGCCGCATTTGCTCCGGAGGTTGCGAGTTTGCGCAATTGTTCCGGCTCAATGAGAGGCATGTCTGCCAGCAACAACAGCACTCCGCGCGAGCGGGCTGCGGCCTCGCGGCAGGCCAGTGCGACCGAAGTGCCCTGCCCCTCGTCACGCATCGCGTTCGTAACAAGCTGCCAACCCTGCGCGCTTCGAGCGAATGCCGGTGCATCGGGGCTGACTACGATCACACCAGGCTCGAGCCCTGCGTCCTTCACCGCATCGAGCACCCATCGGCCGAGCGGTTTGCCTTCAAGCAGCGCATCCAGCTTGCCGCCGCCGAAACGGCTTGCGCGGCCGGCGGCGAGCACCGCGACGAGCGGCGCGCTATCAGCGTGGTCCGGCATGGTGGTGCGGGTGGCGCAGTTCGAATTCGCCCGCGATTCCGGCCAGTGCCGACAGCGCGAGGCCGAGCGGCTCGCGGCTGTGCTTTACCGTTCCGATCGGGCTGGCGATCCGTGCAACCTGTTGGGGCGCATAGCCGAGGGCGACGAGCTCGGCCTCCCTCGCGGCGCGAGCAGGCGCTCCGCCCTGTGCGCCAATGAGGAATGCGGGCGTCGTAAGCGCCCATTGGAGAATGGCGCGCTCCCACTCGTGATCGTGGAACAGCAGCACGATGGCAGTCCATCGGTCAGCTGAACGATGGTCCGGCACTGCGCCGAGCGCCAGCGAACCATCGTCGCGCCCGTGGGCCTCGACCGTAATGCCGGACGCTTCAGCAACCTGCGCTATCGCCACGAGTTCAGGCCCCTCGCCAAACAGGACCAGCCGCAGGTCAGGCACATAGCGGCGCAGCGCCAGCGGGCTGGGTTCCGGCAGGGCAAGAGAGGCTTCTCCGCGCGCATCCAGTTTGGCGACGGCCGCGCGGCAGGCATCGCGATCGGGTTCGGGGTCTATCAGAATGTCCAGCCCGCCGCCGCACGGCAGGCGGAAGTCGATTTTGGGCGAGCCGGCGCCGTAGCGGATCACGCGGCGATCACCGCCCGCAGCGATTTCGCGCGCCAGTTCCTGCTCAAGACAACCGTCGGCAAGACTGCCGGTCACGCTGCCATCAGGATGCACGGCAAGCTGCGCGCCAAGACGACGCGAGAAGCTGCCTTCGATATGGGTAATGGTGCACAGGCCGACGCCCGTCTGGCAGGCAGCGCGCAATGCGGCCTGATCGCCTGCCAGTTCAGCACTCATCCGTTACTGGGTGCGGGCAGGAATATCTGCCGGGGCAATGCCCATGCGCAGTTGCGCTTCCTCGCCGCGCAGTTCCTCGAAAGCTACCATGAGGTTGATATAGGCGCGCCCGCGCGGAGTGCCACCATATTCGAGGCCGGGCAGCAGATCATCGCCCATGAAGATCGCGAAGCTTGGAATACCTTCGAGGCGAGCCAGCGCGTCTTCCGGCGTGCCGCCCATCTGTGCTGTTTCCTCGGCAATCTGCACGAGGCCGCGGTTGAAAATGACCCAGCTGAGGAATTCCTCACGCGTGTGAACGCCGCCATGGCCCGCAATCACGTTGTCAATTTCCGGTACGTTGTAATAGGCCGCAGTAACCGTCGTCGGCAGCGCCAGCATCGAACCACCCGACGCCGGATCGATCAGCGGGCTCATGTGCCAGGCGTAGATGTCGCCTGCCATCATGGTGCGATCTTCGGGGAACACCACGAAGGCGTCACCGTCGGTGTGGCCTGCCCCAAAGTAGTGGACTTCGACACGATCTTCGCCCTCACCAATCTGGCGGTAGGTGCTGAATTCCAGATCGACGCGGTTGGGCGGGAACGGCCCTTCTTCCGACTTCATTCGGGCAGCCGTGTTGGCCTGCGCCACCACCTGCACGTCGTCATTGGCGAAGAATGCGTTCGATCCGACATGATCGGGGTGCGAGTGGGTGTTGATCAGCGTGGTGATCGGCTTGTCGGTGATCTTGCGGATTTCGGCGAGGATGCTTTCGCCGGAATTCGGCACCTTGGTATCGACCAATACGACGTCTTCAGAACGGACAAAGACAATCGAATTGCCGCCCGCGCCGGGGATGCGCCAGACGTTCTCGCTCACCTGCTCGGCCTCCGTGATACCCGGAAGACCCTGCGCAAAAGCGCCGGTTACGGCCACGCCGCCAAGAAGAATTGCCGAAAGAACTGCCACGCGTTGCATTATTATCCGCTCCCCAGATTCAGGACTCTGTCAACGAACCAATAGGCACCTGCGAGCACCACCGCAAGCGATCCGGCGATAACGATACGCTTTGTTATGACTGGCGCGCGGGCGCGAAGCCACGCCAGCGCCAGGGCAAAAGGCACCACGATTGCGAGTTGCCCGATCTCGACGCCGATGTTGAACGCAAGCAGGGACCACGCGAGATTGCCGTCCGGCAGTCCGAATTCGCGCAACACGAAGGCGAAGCCGAAACCGTGGATCAGGCCAAAAAACAGTGCGAAATATGGACGCAGGTCTCGTTGTCCTTCCTTCCGCAGCAGATTGTCCGCACCGACGATCACGATGGTGAGCGCGATCAGCGGTTCGATAAGCCATGCAGGCGGCGCGAAAGTTCCGGTGGCTGCGAGTGCCAGCGTGACCGAGTGGCCGATGGTAAAGGCCGTTACGATGATGGCCAGTCGCCGCAGCGATCCGCCCAAAAGGATCAAACCGATCAGGAACAGCACATGGTCCGGCCCGATCAGTACGTGATGCGCGCCTGATGGAAGAAATGTTCCAAACACCGCGAATACGCCTGCTGCAGTTCCGGCATAGTGAGTTTGTGCAGTGCTGTCGGCCGAGAACAGGAACTGCTGCTTCAGGTCTCCACCTTCGTAGATATTTACAAAGGTCTGGTGCGCAGGATCGTAGGGAAAGAGGTGGGCATCGACTGTCAGTGCCGGCGGCTGCGCTCCGTCGAGGCGAAAAGCGAGACGAATTGCGTCCTCTTCCGCAGAGGGAGAAATGTCGCCTACTTCCATATGCAAGGCCGCCCCTTCATCGTCGATGAACACGATCCTGTCCGAGAGCAGTGCCTTGATGTCACTGTATTGAGACGCTAACACACGTTCATCGAGCAGGGTTGACGGTTCCTCGATACCCAGTTCGTGCGCGATATCGATTGTGTGAACGCTGAGCGTGCCCTCGATGTGCTGCTCGTGCAATTCGACGTCAGCATAACTGAACGGGGCAGGATGCGCGTTCGCCGGGTGCGCAATCAGGGCGATGCCAACAACGAGGATTGCGAGGAAAGTTCGGAAAAGGATCAATTTTAACACTTTGTTGCGTGAAGGGCACGGGCCGGCAGCTTTATGTGCATAGTCATAAGCATTTGGTTGGCCCAATAAAACTAGCGGCGTAAATGCCTTTTTGGAGACGGGATTTGATAAACGGGGTTGGGGCTATGGCAAGCATTGCGAAGCTGCATCGCGGCCTTCTTGCTTCTGTTTCGCTTCTTGCCGCAAGCGCCTGCACAACACCTGCCGTAGACATTGCCCAGCCCGACATCGTTGTTCCTGCCGACTGGCAAATCAGCAATCCGGCACCCGTCAGTACCGACATTACGGAGTACTGGACGCTGCTGAACGATCCGCTGCTCACGAGTTATGTCGAGCAGGCGATTGTCGAGAACCGTGACCTTGCGCAAAGCGCGGCGCGGCTCGAACAGGCCCGCGCCTCTCTTGTGCAGGCGCGCGCAGGTTACCTGCCATCACTTTCCGCCAGCGGCGGCGTGAACAGGGATATCGGCGATCTTTCGCGTGACGGGGTGCAGTTCTCCCTCGGCGCGGATGCGGCCTGGGAAATGGACCTGTTCGGACAGATTTCGGGCAACGTTGCCGCAGCGCAGGGAGAACTGGCAGCGCAAGGATACTCGCTCGCCGATCTGCAGCGCCTGTTCGTCGGACAGGTCGCCATTGCCACGATCAATGCTCGCGCCACGGCAGAACAACTAGCGATTGCCCGGTCCACCCTCGCCTATCAGGACGACAACCTGCAGATCGCACGCTGGCGCAACCAGGCCGGGCTCGTCTCCAGCCTGGACGTTGAACAGGCTCGCACCCAGCGCGCGCAGACCGCCGCGAGCATTCCGCTCCTTGAAAGCAACCTTACGGCGACCGCCAACTCCATTTCCACCCTGATCGGCGAAGCGCCGGGCCGCGTGCTCGCCGAAATCGTCGCGGATGAGCCGGAGCCGGTGCCCTCTCCGCCCATGCTGGCAGGTTTTGAAGCCCCGGCGGAAGTCTTGCGTCGCCGCCCCGATGTGCGCGCCGCAGAGGCAAGCCTCGTTGCCAGTACCGCCCGGATCGGCGTGGCGCGCGCGCAGTTGTTACCGCTTGTCCGCCTTTCGGGCAGCATCGGAACCGGCCCCGTCAACGCCGGCAGCCTGTTCGACATCGTCACCGGCGGCCTTTTCGCAGGTGTCAGCCAATTGATCTTCGACGGCGGGCGCACCGCCGCGCAGGTGGACAGTGCCGAGGCTGGGGCAGAGGCCTCTCTCGCTGCCTGGGAGCAATCCATTCTCAACGCGCTCGGCGACGTGGAAACCGCCGCGGTCGACCAGCGCACCGCTGGCGAACGCGTTGCGATCAACGAGGAAGCGCTGGACGCTGCCAACAACTCGGCCCTTCTGGCGCGCAGCCAGTACCAGGCTGGCCTCACCGATTTCCGCACATTGCTTACCGCCGAGAACCAGTTGCTCTCGGCCCGCAACCAGCTCGTTTCCGCAGAGGCCGACAGGGCCATTGCCTTCGTGCGCCTGACACAGGCGCTGGGCGGCGGATGGAGCATTTCCGACTACGATTTCCCGCCGGTGGCAAATGCCGCTGCGGATAGCGACAGGACCGCGCAATGAGCCAGGCAGAAACAGAACAGGACATCGCCGACTATCTGGACAGTGCGAAAACTCGCAAGTGGTACAAGCGCCGCTGGGTGTGGGTCGCGGCAGCCGTCGTGGTAGCGCTGATCCTGTTCCTGACCGTGTTCTCGAATGGCGACGACGGCCCTGATTATATCACCGCAGAAGTGGAAGAGCGCTCGCTCGACCTCACCGTCACGGCTACTGGCAGCTTGCGCCCCACCAACCAGGTCGAAGTCGGCTCCGAAGTCTCCGGCCGCATCGACGACGTGCTGGTGGATGTGAACGACGTCGTCTCGCGCGGTCAGGTTCTGGCCCGCATCAACACCGATGTGATCGAGGATCAGATCACGCAAGGTCGCGCCAACCTGAACGCCGCCCGCGCTGCCGTTCTGCAGGCGCAAGCCACGTTGCAGGCAGACACCGCCCAGCTTGAACGTCTGCGCGAAGTGCGCCGCCTTTCCGATGGCCGAGTGCCCAGCCAGGCAGAGATGGAACAGGCCGAAGCTGCCGTCAGCCGCGGCCAGGCAGCTGTCGCCAGTGCGCGCGCCAACGTCTCCTCCGCCCAGGCCCAGCTTTCTAGCGCGCAGACCAATCGCGACCGCGCCGTGATCCGCTCGCCGGTATCCGGCGTGGTGCTCGCGCGCCAGGTGGAGCCGGGACAGACCGTGGCAGCCAGTTTCAACACGCCGACGCTGTTCGTGCTGGCGGAAGACCTTTCCACCATGCAGCTGCGCGTCGATATCGACGAGGCCGACGTTGGCCAGGTGCAGTCCGGTCAGGAAGCGTCGTTCACCGTCGATGCCTATCCGGGTCGCCGTTTCCCCGCGACGGTCGAGCGGGTCGATCTTGCCTCCAACAACATCGCACTTTCCGAACAGCAGCAGCAATCGCAGCAGGTCGTGAGTTACGAAGCACGCCTGATCGTGGACAACGCCGATGGTCTGCTGCGCGCCGGCATGACCGCAACCGCCACCATCTCCACCGAAAGCACCGGCGTTGCCATGCTGGTGCCCAACGGTGCGCTGCGTTTCAATCCCGACGAGGAAGAGGAAGGCGGCAGCATTTTCGGCAACCAGCAGTTCGGCCTGGACGATGAACAGGGCGCGGACATAGGCGTGGGCAGCCGTCAGCGCGTCCATGTCGTCGAGGATGACGGAAGCTTGCGCGCCATCGAGGTCGTGACAGGGCAGAGCGACGGCCGCCAGACCGTGGTCACGTCCGACGAGCTTGAAATCGGCATGGAAGTTGTCACCGGGATCAGGGCCGGCGGCGAGTGAGCGAACAGCCCCTCATCCAACTGGAAGGGATCACCAAGTCCTTCGGAGAGGGCGCAGCTGCGTTCCAGGCGCTGAAGGGCGTGAACCTTACCATTGACCGCGGCGATTTCGTGGCGGTCATGGGGCCATCGGGCTCGGGCAAATCTACCACGATGAACATCCTCGGCTGTCTGGATGTTCCTACCAGCGGCCGCTTCAGCTTTCGCGGGGTCGAGGTGCAGGACCTCTCGCGCGACCAGCGCTCCCTGCTACGGCGGCGCTATCTCGGCTTCGTGTTCCAGGGCTTCAACCTGCTGGCCCGCACCACCGCGCTGGAGAACGTTGAGCTACCGCTTCTCTATCGCGGCGAAAGCAAGAAACTGCGGCGTGAAGCGGCAGAGCGCGCGCTTAATCAGGTCGGCTTGCTGCCATGGGCCGATCACACGCCTGCAGAGCTTTCGGGTGGCCAGCAGCAGCGTGTCGCCATCGCCCGTGCATTGGTGACCGATCCCGATGTGCTGCTGGCGGACGAGCCGACCGGCAATCTCGATACCGAACGATCCATCGAGATCATGGAGCTTCTTTCCAAGCTGAACCGCAAGGGCATCACTGTACTGATGGTTACGCACGAAGCGGAAATGGCGGAATTCGCCAAGACCATCGTGCACTTCCGCGACGGTCTGGTCGAACGCATCGACAAGGGTTCGCGTGCAGTCGGTTCAGTGCAGGAGAACGCCTGATGTTCGAGCGTTTGCGCCTTTCTGTCGGGATGATCGGGGCAACCATGCTGCTCGCCCTGCGCGAAATTCGTCGTCACTTGCTGCGCAGCTTCCTGACGACGCTGGGAATCATCATCGGCGTAGCCTCGGTCATCACCATGGTCTCGCTTGGCGCAGGCCTGCGGGCCGACGCGCAGGAAACGATCTCTGGCCTGGGATCGGATGCTTTCATCGTCTTCCCCCGCCGCGTGGATCCAAACCTGCCGTCGCCCCCGTTCGACGGCGAAGACATCCGCGCTGTCGAATTGCAGATTCCCGGTGTCGAAGGTGCCGCTGGCTCTGTTCAGAGCAATACCACCGCGTTTCACAACGGACAGAACTGGTCCACCACCGTGCAGGGGGCGGACCGGCAGTTCTTTGACGCGCAAGGCATCGAGATCGTCGAAGGTCGCAGCTTCACCGACCGCGAAGAAGCGCGCGGCGAGGCGGTCTGCATAATCGGCCCCAAGGTGGTCGAGGAAATTTTCCTCGCTGATCGCGTGTTGGGCGAGCAGATGCGCGTGGGTAATGTTGCTTGTCAGGTTGTCGGCGTGATCGATACTCGCGCCAATGCCATCGGCGGTGGCAATGATCCCGACGACGTTGTTCTGACACCATTGAAGACCGCGCAGCGCCGCTTCACAGGCAGCACCGACGTGCAGTTCTTCGTGGTCAAATACGATCCCGTTTACGAATCCACTGCGCTTCAGGACCAGTTGATTGACTTGCTGAGAGAGCGCCGCGTCATTCAGGACGGTGAGGAAAACAACTTCAACATCGTCGACACTGCAGAGATCAACGACACGGTGAACCAGATCACCGGCGTTATGACGCTCGTTATTACCGCCATTGCCGCGATCAGCCTGCTTGTGGGCGGCATCGGCATCATGAACATCATGCTGGTTTCGGTGACGGAGCGAACGAGAGAAATCGGCATCCGCCTCGCAATTGGCGCGCTGGCGCGCGAGGTGCGACTTCAGTTCCTCACCGAGGCCGTTGTGCTGTGCTGCTTCGGCGGTCTGATCGGCATCGGACTGTCACTGGGCTTCTCGATGCTGCTGACCAGTGCATTCGACATACCCTTCATTTTCAATCCGGCAGTGACGATAGTCAGTTTCGTCTTCTCGGCGTTGATGGGTGTGGTGTTCGGCTATTACCCGGCGCACCGCGCAAGCAAGCTCGACCCAATCGAGGCGCTGCGGCACGAATAGGGCCGCGCCCCAGAGGAACGCGGCCCCTTGTCGTCAGGCCGTGTCGACCAGCACCACTTCGCTGTCTTCCAGCGCCGTCACGCGCAGCGTGTCGAGATCGGCAATGGCCACACCGTCACGCGCCTCGGCGACTTCGCCTTCGATCTCCAGCTTGCCGCTAGCAGGAACGAGATAGCCTTTCCGGCCGCCAAGATCGTATTCGACGGTTTCGCCCGCCGCGATGGTCGCGCCCAGCACACGGGCATCGGAATGTATGCGCAGCGCATCGCCATCCTGCTCGCGTCCGCTGGCGAGCACATCGAACCGGCCCGCGCGCGCGTCCTTGGGGAAGCTCTTGGTGCCCCAACTCGGCTTGTGACCCTGCTGGTCTGGCAGTATCCAAAGCTGGAAGGAATGGGTCTCCTCGTCGTCCATGTTGTATTCGGCATGCTGGATACCGGTGCCAGCGCTCATAACCTGCACGTCGCCCGCTTCGGTGCGCCCCTGATTGCCGAGGCTATCCTTGTGCGTGATCGCGCCTTTGCGCACGTAGGTGATGATCTCCATGTTCTCGTGCGGGTGCGGCGGAAAGCCGGACCTGGGCGCGATGATATCGTCGTTCCACACGCGCAGCTTGCCCCAGTGCATACGGCGCTGGTCGAAATACTGCGCGAACGAGAAATGGAAATTGGCATCAAGCCAGCCGTGGTTGGCCTTGCCCAGGCTATCGAACTTGCGAACCTCGATCATCGGTATTCTCCTTTGCAAGAGGAGATGGGTTGTCCCTGCCAAGGCGCAATATCGCCGTTTCTTGAGCGGCCCCAAGACGGGCTTTAGTCGTCTCCGAGCCGATAACCGAGCGGGTAGAGCGGATCGGCGCTGTCTGCGGGCGCGCCAGGGCGTTGTGCTTCCACAGCAGCCATCGAACTGGGCAGTTCGTAAGGCAGTCGGCCACGCGCAGTGGCCTTGCCCATCAGCACATCAAGCAATGCCGCATCGCTCGAGCCGAAACTGGCAAGCAGCACGTTCGCGTGATCTTTCAGGGGAGTGAGTATGGCAGGGCGATCAAGCTGGACATCGACGGCAACCGGCAAATCCAGAGGAAGACTGTCGAGATAGGTCATGGCCGGATTGTCCGCCGGAAATGCGAGGCTGCCTTCCTGGTGCATGGAACCGAACATGTATTGCGGGTGCAGAATCTCGTGCGGTGACGCCGTGCGAACGATAGCCATTTCCGCCTGCGCCGGATCGTCAACTGGCTCCAGCCCGGCTTCGCGCGCCGCTTGCGCGTCCACACCGAACAGCGCGACACGTGTGCCTTCGCGAACGGTCCAGTCCTCACCGGCTTCGAGAAGCACCATGCTCTCGGCCATTGCCCGGCGGCCTAGGGCGATTTCATCCGGAGTGCCGATTTCCGCCACGGCCTGATCGGGATCTACGAACGGGTTGTCGAACAGGCCGAGGGCGAAGGATTGCGTGAGGATTCGGGTAACCGCAGCATCGATCTGATCCATCGACACGAGGCCCTGTTCCACAGCGTCGATGATCGGCTTGGGGTCATCTTCCCCGCCGAAAATGTCGATGCCGGCGCCGATCCCTTTGGCGAAGCGTTCGACCACCGAAAGGTCGCGCACGCCCCACGCGGTGGAGACCGTGGCGAAGCTGGGCGGTTCGCCTTCCGGGTGGCCCTCGACACATTCGACGCTGCAATCCTTGGCGATTGCCCAGTCGGAAACGATCACGCCGTTGAAGCCAAGATCGCCGCGCAGAATGTCGGTCAAAATCTTGCGATTGTAGCCGACGCCGACCTGTTCCAGCGGTTCGCCATCCAGCTCCAGTTCTTCAAGGATGGAATACGCCGGCATCACCCCGGCTGGACGGGCTTCCAGCGCGCCTTCGAACGGGCGGATGTGCAACTGCCATTCTTCCGCGTTCAAAACCGAATGGCGGCCGTAGAAATTGTGAGCGTCGAAGCCCGTGCGCGATGCGGAATATCCTGCGAAATGCTTGATGACAGCGGCGACGCTGCCGGGTGCGATACCGTCCACCCCGCCCTGCAATCCGCGAACGAAAGCAGCGGCTGTCTGCGCAGAGATTTCCGCGTCCTCTCCGTAGGTATCAAAATTGCGCGGCCAGCGCGGCTCGCTGGCGAGATCGATTTGCGGGCCAAGCAACATTGCGAAACCGGTGGCGCGCAGGTCCTCGCGCACCAGAACACCGTATTCCTCAGCAAATTCCGGATCATTCAGCGCACCGATGCCGACTCCGTTGGGGAATTTTGCGAACTGGCCACCTTCAACGCTGGCGCCTGCCAATTCGGTATAGCCGTGCCTAGGATCCGTCATGATAAGAGCCGGAATGCCAAGGCGACCGCCTTCGGCCACTTCCTGCACCGCGTTGTTCGCCTCTGCCAGTTCGGCATTTCCAGTGGCCAGGCGCGAGATAAGATGGGTTACGCCGTTGCCGATCACCAGCGCTTCAACGCCTGCAAGATCGTAGCCCGTGGCGGGCTGTCCCAATGGAGCATTGCCGGGAAGTGACCCGACCACCATCAGGCCCACCTTCTCCTCGAGCGTCATGCGCGGCAAGAGATCGGCGGCCCGTTCTCCGGACGAGAGACGCCAGTCCTCGTAGGGCGTAAGCGCACTGTCACGATCAAGATCGCGGAATTCGAGATTGTCTTCCGAAATCAACGGGATCTGCCGGGTGGAGAGGCTGGTTTCAGCCTCCCCCTCTTGCGCGCAGCCGACAATCAGCAGTGCACCGCCAAGCAGCGCGCAGAATCCAGTAATCTTCGACATGATCTCTCCCGGTAAGAGAGATCAGCCTATAATCACTGCACGGCATTCGCCAAGCCCGATGCGGGCAAAACCGTCCCGTTCGGCATATGCGGTCATGATGACTTCATCGCCGTCCTGTAGGAAGGTGCGCGTTTCGCCATTGGGCAAAGTGATGGGCTTCTTCCCGCCTTCGGTCAGTTCGATCAGGCTGCCCTCGCCGCCCTCGTTGCCGCTCGTCAGTGTGCCGGTACCTAGCAGATCGCCGCTCCGCAGGTTGCAACCGCCGACCGTGTGGTGCGCCACCAGCTGGGCCGCAGTCCAGTACATGGCTGTCATCGGACCGGAGCTGAGCTTGTGCGGCTCATCGCCGTCCTCGCGCATCTTCGTGGTCGATAGGTAGACGTCCATCGTTACGCCGAAAGCGCCGGCCTTCTGGTCGTTCTCGTCGAACAGATAGTCCAGCGGTGCGGGATCTCCCTCTGGTCGCGGCGTCTGCGCTTTGCGGTAAGGCGCCAGTGCATCCATCGTCACGATCCAGGGCGAAATGCTGGAGTGGAAGTTCTTTGCCAGGAACGGGCCAAGCGGCTGATATTCCCATGCCTGGATGTCACGGGCAGACCAGTCGTTCAGTATGGAAATACCGGCGATGTGCTGCTGCGCCTCTCCGATGGGAATGGGCTGGCCGAGCGCGTTCCCCTTGCCCACCCAGATTGCCATTTCCAGTTCGTAATCCAGGCGCTTGCTCGGGCCGAAGCTGGGCACATCGGCATCGGGTGCCTTTGTCTGTCCGCTGGGGCGCTTCACATCCTTGCCGGAGAGGCGGATGGATGACGAACGACCGTGATAGCCAATCGGCACGTACTTGTAGTTCGGCAGCAATGGATTGTCCGGCCGGAACAGGCTGCCGATGTTTTCCGCGTGGTGGATACCGGTGTAGAAGTCCGTGTAGTCGCCAACTGTCACCGGCATGTGCAGCTTGCAGTCCGCAGCCTTGTGCAGTGCAGGCTCGATGGCGCTCTTCTTGTCGCCGTCGGTCAGCAGCTTAAAAACACCCTGGCGAAGTGCACGCATCGAATCTGCGCCGCGATCCAGAAGGTTATTTAGCGTAGGCTCGCCCGCAAGGCGTGCTGACGTTGCGGCTTCGAGTTCCAGCAGGCCGGCAATGTCACCCAGGTCGAGGATCATGTCGCCAATTGCCATACCACCGCGCGGGCCACTCCCGTCCTTCGGAGTGAACACGCCAAGAGGCAGGTTCTGAACCGGAAAATCCGGGTGGCCGTTGGCACTCTCGACCCAGCTCTTCGCGTCGGGATCGTGGGTAAAGTCGGTTGCGACGGGCGTATCGGTCATTTGGGCAAATTCGCTTTCTCGAAGCCTGTCCAGCAGGCGTCGTAATCGGTTTGCAGTGTATCGCCATTCATGGCGAAATCGGTGGTTTGAATGATGGCGCGGCTTTCGAACATGAAGGCCAGCGTGTCCTCGATCTTCATCGGCTTGAGATCGGCCTCCATCGCCTTGCGCGTGCTTTCCGCGTCTGGCCCGTGGCCGTTGAACTGGTTGTGAAGCGAAGCGCCGCCGGGCACGAAGCTGCCGCCTTCCTTGGCATCGTAGACGCCATGGATCAGGCCCATGAACTCGCTCATCACGTTGCGATGGAACCACGGCGGACGGAAGGTGTCCTCTCCCACCATCCAGCGCGGCGGGAAGATCACGAAGTCGCAATTGGCAGTGCCGGGCGTGTCCGATGGGCTGGTGAGCACAGTGAAAATCGAGGGGTCCGGATGGTCATAGCTGACCGTGCCGATGGTGTTGAACCGGGCAAGATCGTAACGGCAAGGCGCGGAGTTGCCATGCCAGGCGACCACATCGAACGGCGAATGGTCGATAGTGGTGCCCCACAGCCTGCCATTGAATTTCTGGACGATCTCGAAGTCCTCGTCCCGGTCCTCGAACCAGGCGACGGGCGTTTCGAAATCGCGCGGATTGGCAAGGCCGTTTGCGCCGATGGGGCCGAGGTCCGGCAGACGGAAGGCCGCGCCGAAATTCTCGCAGATATAGCCACGGGCAGGCCCGTCGATCTCGACGCGGAAACGCATGCCTGCTGGAACCAGCGCGATATGACCGGGGGCCACGTCCATACGGCCAAGTTCGGTCACGATCCGCAGCGCGCCCTGCTGCGGGACGATGAGCATTTCGCCATCGCTGTTCTGGAAAGCGCGCGTGTCCATGCTGGCCGTGGCTGCATAGAGGTGGATGCCGATGCCACCCTCTGACGGTCCACCGTTGCCGCCGTAGGTCACGATTCCGTCGATGAAATCGATCTCACTGTCGGGCATGGGAAGCGCGTCCCACCGGAGGCGGTTGGGCGACGTGTGACCGCCATCGGGAGCGGAAAAATGCTGCGCACCGGCGTAGGGCTGGAAAGCTCCGTGCGCTGTTGTCGGGCGCATGCGATACAGCCAGCTGCGGCGGTTCTCTGCGCGAGGCGCGGTGAAGGCGGTGGAACTGAATTGCTCTGCATAAAGGCCGAACGCGGGGCGCTGCGGGCTGTTGCGCCCTTCCGGCAGGGCACCAGCTACCGCTTCGGTGGCGAAATGGTTGAGAAATCCCATCTGGTAGTGCATCTTTTAGTCTCACCTGAAACTTCTTTCAGGCTCAATGCCTCGCTTCGCGCGTATTATCAATGCTCGTAAGAGGACAACGACCGAAACCGCCGGAGGTGCCGATGAAACTGTATGGATACTGGCGAAGCTCGACCAGTTACCGCCTGCGCTGCGCGCTTGAACTCAAGGGGCTGGAATATCAGCAGGATCCCGTCAGCCTAATCGACGCCGCTCACAAAGACGAAGCATTCACTTCGCGAAATCCCTTCGCCGGGGTGCCGATGCTGGAAGCCGACGGCAGGGATCGCGCGCAGAGCATGGCGATCATCGAATGGCTGGACGAACGCTATCCGGAAAGCCCGCTGCTGCCTGCCGATATCGAACTGCGGTTTACGGCCCGCGAACTCAGCTATGCCATCGCTACTGAACTTCATGCCCCGCTCAATCTGAAGGTGCTGAAGTATCTGAAGGACCCGCTGGGCCACGACCAGGCAGAGATCGACGCATGGTATCGCCATTGGCTCGCCGCCACTCTGGTGCCGGTGGAGAAGCGGCTGAAGCAGCTCGACACCGGAGAATTCCTGTTTGACGCACCGGGTCTGTTCGAGGCGGTGCTAATTCCGCAACTCTACAACGCGCGGCGGTTCAATTTCGACCTGGATGCCTGCGACAAGATGGTACGGATCGAGCAGGCCTGTCTGGCGCTCCCCGCTTTTCAGCGCGCCCATCCGGACAATCAGCCCGACGCACCCTGAACCGCGCACTTGCTCCCTTTGCCATGCCCATTAGATAGGCAGGCGAAGGAGAGCCATTTCATGGAATCGATCGTCCGCAACCCCGCGAATTCCCCCGACACCCATTGCACGCCGGAGGAGTACGAAGCGCGCTACAAGCGCTCTGTCGAGGATGCGGATGCCTTCTGGCTGGAAGAGGCGCACAAGCGTCTCGACTGGTACACCAAGCCTACCAAGGCAGGCGAATGGTCGTTTGATCCGGTGGACATCAAGTGGTTCGCCGATGGCTCGCTGAACCTGTGTTACAATTGCGTCGATCGCCATTTGCCGGAGCATGCCGATCGCACCGCGCTGATCTTCGAACCGGACGATCCCGCTTCCCCCGGTCGCAGCCTAACCTACGCGCAGCTTCACACCGAAGTCGTGCAGATGGCGAACGCGCTCAAGGCCATGGGCGTGAAGAAAGGCGACCGCGTCACCCTTTATATGCCGATGGTGATCGAGGGGCTGCTGGCCATGCTCGCTTGCGCGCGCATCGGGGCAATTCACTCGGTCGTGTTCGGCGGATTCTCACCGGAATCGCTGGCAGGCCGTCTGGAGGCATGTGAAAGCCGCTTCGTCGTCACTGCTGACGAAGGGCTGCGCGGCACCAAGAAAATCCCGCTGAAGGCAAATGTCGACGCAGCGCTGGATCATGACGGCGTCAAAGTCGACGGTGTTCTCGTCGTTCGCCATACCGGCGGCGAGATCGCGATGAAGGAAGGCCGCGATCACTGGTATCACGACGTTGCCACTGGCGACGATTGTCCGTGCGAGGAAATGGGCGCGGAAGACCCGCTGTTCATCCTCTACACCTCCGGCTCCACCGGTAAACCGAAGGGCGTGCTGCACACCACCGGCGGCTATGCGCTGTGGACGGCGGCGACGTTCCACTACACCTTCGATTACCAGCCGGGCGAAATTTTCTGGTGCAGCGCCGACATCGGCTGGGTGACGGGCCACAGCTACGTCACTTACGGCCCGCTGCTGAATGCAGGCACCAGCGTGGTGTTCGAAGGCGTGCCCAATTATCCGGACTTCGGCCGGTTCTGGGAAGTCGTCGCCAAGCACAAGGTCAACATCTTCTACACCGCCCCCACCGCAATCCGCGCGCTGATGCGAGAGCATGACGAATGGGTGCACAAGCACGATCGCTCAAGTCTGCGCATTCTCGGCACCGTGGGTGAGCCGATCAATCCCGAAGCATGGCGCTGGTATTACGAAGTGGTGGGAGAAAGCCGCTGCCCCGTGGTCGACACTTGGTGGCAGACCGAGACGGGCGGCCACATGATTACCACTCTGCCCTATGCCCACGACATGAAGCCGGGCAGCGCGGGCAAGCCGTTCTTCGGCGTGCAGTTGCAGCTCGTGGACAACGAGGGTCAGCCGCTGGAGGGCGCGACAGAAGGCAACCTCTGCATCACCGCCAGCTGGCCGGGCCAGGCGCGCACCGTCTACGGCGATCACGACCGCTTCATCGAAGCCTATTTCAGCACCTTCAAGGGCAAGTACTTCACCGGCGACGGCTGTCGCCGCGACGAGGACGATTACTACTGGATCACCGGCCGCGTGGACGACGTGATCAACGTATCCGGCCACCGCATGGGCACCGCCGAAGTCGAGAGCGCGCTGGTGCTCCACCCGCAGGTCTCGGAAGCTGCCGTGGTCGGCTACCTCCACGACGTGAAGGGGCAGGGTATCTACTGCTACGTGACCCTTATGGAAGGCGAGGAAGCGACGGACGACCTCTACGCGGAACTGAAACAGCAGGTGCGCAAGGAAATCGGCCCCGTCGCGACGCCCGACCACATCCACTTCACCGACGACCTGCCCAAGACCCGTTCCGGCAAAATCATGCGCCGCATCCTCAGGAAGATCGCCGAGAACGATTACGGCTCTCTGGGTGACACCTCGACACTGGCGGACCCGTCGCTGGTGGATCGCCTGATCGAGGGGCGTCAGAACCGGTAAACCGCGCTAGTGCATGTGCGGCTTTTCAGCGCCGCGCGGCACACGGATATTGTCGACCAGCCTGCGGATATCGGCCGGCGGCGCCTTGGTAAGTGCCGCCACACCTATGGCGACCGCAAAGTTGATCAGCATGCCGACAACACCGATACCTTCAGGTGAAATGCCCAGAAGCCAGTTCGCATCCACGCTGGCGGCAGGCTCCCACAGTTTGAAATAGGCGATGTAGAGGAAGGTGAAGGCAAGGCCGCTCACCATTCCCGCAATAGCGCCCTCGCGGTTCATGCGCATGGAGAAGATGCCCATGAAGATCGCCGGGAACAGGCTTGCCGCTGCAAGGCCGAAGGCGAAGGCGACCACCTGCGCCACCCAGCCCGGCGGATAAACGCCCAGATAGCCTGCCACCACGATGGCAGCCGTCGCCGCGATGCGGGCAGCGCGCAGTTCGCCTTTCTCGGTGATCTCGGGATGGAATGTCTGTTTAAGCAAGTCATGGCTGACGCTGGAAGAGATCACGAGCAGCAGTCCTGCGGCGGTTGATAGGGCGGCGGCCAGTCCGCCTGCCGCCACCAGCGCGATTACCCAGCCGGGCAGATTGGCGATCTCCGGATTGGCGAGCACCATGATATCGCGGTCGACGTAGACTTCGTTTTCCGTAAGCGTCGCGGGGTTGTCGAGCAGGCGCTCTCCCGATTGGCCGACGCCGCTTTCGCTGAAAACAGGCGCACCCTCGAAAGCGTCGCCGGGGCGATATTGCATCACGCCGTCGTCGTTCTTGTCGCGCCAGGCGATCAGGTCGTTCGCTTCCCAGTTGGTGAACCACTCGGGAGCTTCGGAGTAAGCCTGCTCGTTCACGGTTTCGGTAAAGTTCAGCCGCGCAAAGGCACCCACCGGGCCAGCCGTTACGTAAAGCAGAGCGATGAACAACAGCGCCCAGCCAGCCGACTTGCGCGCGTCCGACGCCTTGGGGACGGTGAAGAACCGCACGATCACGTGCGGCAGGCCCGCCGTGCCCACCATCAATGCCATGGTGATGCAGAACACGTCGATGGTTGACTTGCTGCCATCGGTATAGGCCGCAAATCCGAGGTCGGTCAGCACCATGTCCAGCTTTTGAAGCACGTACAGTCCGCTACCGTCGTCCACTTCGCTGCCCAGCCCCAGTGCCGGGATCGGGTTGCCGGTCAGCTGGAAGCTGATGAAGAAGGCGGGCACCATGTAAGCGAAGATCAGCACACAATACTGCGCCACCTGCGTGTAGGTAATTCCCTTCATCCCGCCGAGCACGGCGTAGATGAAGACGATACCCATGCCGATCACCACGCCCCACAGGATCGGCACGTCGAGGAAGCGGCTGAACACGATGCCAACACCGCGCATTTGCCCGGCGATATAGGTAAAGCTGATGAAGATAAGGCACACCACGGCCACCACGCGCGCAGCCTTGGAATAATACCGCGTGCCGATGAAGTCTGGCACGGTGAACTCGCCGAATTTCCTGAGGTATGGCGCCAGTAGCAGGGCAAGCAGCACGTAGCCGCCGGTCCACCCCATCAGATAAACAGAGCCGTCATAGCCGAGGAAAGCGATCAGGCCCGCCATGGAGATGAAGCTGGCCGCGCTCATCCAGTCGGCTGCGGTCGCCATGCCATTGACCACAGGGTTCACACCGCCGCCCGCAACGTAGAACTCCGAAGTCGAACCGGCGCGGCTCCAGATGGCGATGGCAATGTAGAGGGCGAAGCTCAGCCCTACGAAAATGTAGATCAGCGTCTGCGTTTCCATGCTGGTTGCGCCTCAGCCTTCGTCGTCGTCGAGATCGAACTTGCGCTCGATCCGGTGCATCGCGACCACGTAGATTACGATCAGCACGAGAAAGACGTAGATCGCGCCTTGCTGCGCGAACCAGAAACCGAGCGGGTATCCGCCGATGCTGAACTGGTCGAGGAAGTCGCGAAACAGGATACCGGCACCGAATGACACGGCGAACCACACGGTCATCAGAATGCTAAGCAGGCGAATATTGGCGCGCCAGTAAGCCTTGTGACTCGCCTCGATCGGCACTTCTTCGGTTTCAGGCTGATTGCCCCGCTCTTCCATCACGTTCTCCCCCGGCGCATCTTCGTGCGCGCATTTTCAACGCTATCTTATTCAGAACGCACCTGCCAGCCGTTCGATCATCCAGAAGCTGGCGAGCGTGCCGACTGCATATCCCGCGTATCGCTGGGTATGCCGGGGCAGGTGATCCGGCCCGAAACGGTGCATCAGGGTAATCGCGCCAAGGATGGCGGCGGCGAAGATCACCTGCCCGATCTCTATGCCGACGTTAAAGGCCAGCAGCGCGGCGAGAAAACCCTCTTCGGGAAGGCCGATCTCTCGCAGCACGGCGGCAAAGCCAAAGCCGTGCAAAAGGCCGAAAGCAGCCGCCACGACAACGGGCTTTCGCCATGTCAGCGTGTCACGCCGCCCCTTCACGATCTCCACCGCGAGGAAGACGATGCTGAGCGCGATCACTCCCTCGATCGCCGCTATGGGAAGGCGCACTATGTCCAGCGCAGAAAGCGCCAACGTGATCGAATGCGCGATAGTGAAGCCTGTGATCGTCACAAGCGTGCGCCGCCATGTTCCGGCAATGAAGATCAGCCCTGCCACGAACAGCAGGTGATCGAAACCAATCAGGATGTGTTCAATGCCCAGCGCGATGAAGCCGCGCCAGCCGGTGTCGGTCGCCTCCTCGTCTCTAATCGCTACAACCGCGTCCTGCGGCTGCGCGACGATGGTGCGCAGGGGTGCATCGGGCGCTGGCTGCACGCGCAGGATGGTTGCGAAGCCGGGATTTGCGAAGGGGTATTCGATGGCGATGGTCGCGCCATCCAGCCCGCCCGCGCATTGCCAGCGCTGCTCGCGCCAGTGACCAAGCGCATCGCTCCAACTGCGCACCCTGCCCTGTGCCTCGCACGCGGGTGAGGACAGGTCCGGCACATGGCGCGCGGCGACGTTGTTCGGCACTTTCCAGCGCGCGAGATAGGTGCCCTCGCCTGTCGCCTCGATCTGGACAGTGAGAGGCCGGTTGTCGTCCGCCCATGCAGGCGCGGCCACGGCCAGCAAAAGCAGGAACAGGATGCGGCGCAGGATCATGGATTCAGGTCGCGCGCGACTTCGATCCGGTAGCGGGCGAGGAAATCGTCGAGCGCGCTGTTTGCCAATACCTGCCGCTTCGCCGCCAGCGCGTCCTCGCGCACCCGTCCCTCGACATCGGCGAAGTCAGGCTCCCGCGTGTCCAGCCGCTCGCTTAGCCTGACGATGTGCCAGCCATGATCGGATTGCAGCGGCACCGACCACCTGCCCACCGGCTGGTAGAATACCGCCTCGGCAAAATCGGTGCCGAACTGGCTGGCCACTACCTCTTGCGACACGTCGGTATAGACCCGCTGATAGGGGAAGCGATCCCCGGCCACGTCTTCCTCGCCCGCCACCAGTTGCTCGCGCAATGCCTCCGCCTGCTCCTCGCCGGAGCGGGCGAAAACATGCTCGAAACTGATTTCCGAAGGCTGCGCGTATTCTGCGCGGTGGGCATCGAAATATTCGCTCACTTCCTCGTCGCTGACCGTGACCCCGGCAGCCGCTTCCTCGATCACCAGCATCCGCATCTGCTGGACCACGCGCTGACGGATCAGCGGATCGGCAGCGACGAGTTCCAGCGCCAGCCCCTCTCGATAGAGTGCTTCCTGCAAGGCGGCATCGCGGATCAGTTGCTCGCGATCTTCAGCGGGCATTGTATCGAGCATCGCGCCAAAGGTCTGCGCATCGTAAACCTGCGCGCGCCCTTGCATGAAAGCGAGCAGGTCGTCCCGGTCGATGGCGATACGCTCGCCCCCGCTTTCGGCAGGCGACAGCGCGGCGACCACCGCGAATATGGCCGCACCCGCCAGCAGGAAATGCAGCAGGGGTTCGCGAAATAGGCGTTTGATCATCCCGGTCCCAAAACGGCTCTCGTTCTACGGCGAACGATAGGCCGAGCCCCGCGCAGGGTCGATAGGAACGCGCCAGATCAAATTTGATTTTGCACAATGCGGCGCGTCCCGGGGCGCTGCAAACAGGCTCTGTAGTTTTAAGGAGACCTGAGATGCTTCCGGATTCGAAGCTCGTCAAAGAGGGGAAGCGGGCCATTCCCGGAACACTCGTGTTTGACGGTGACGCGGCGCAGGCGGGCTATGCCCTCAATGCCATGTGCTATTCCTTCAACCAGGCGGAAAACCGCGCGGCATTCGTAGAGGATGAAGAGGCCTACATGGACCGCTTCTCCCTCACTGAAGAACAGCGCGAAGCCGTGCGCAATCGCGACGTGCTCGCCATGCTCAGCGCTGGCGGCAACGTCTATTACCTCGCCAAGCTGGCCGGCATCCTTGGTCTGAACGTGCAGGACCTTGGCGCGCTGCAAACAGGCATGTCGCTCGACGATTTCAAGGCCGCGCTTCTCAGCCACGGCATGACCGAAACCCATATCGCGGACGATGAAAGGATCGTGGCATGAGCGAGATTTGCGGAGGCATCTTTACGAGCCACGTGCCCGGCATCGGCAACGCCATTGCCAAGGGCCTGCAGCAGGACCCGTACTGGAAGCCGTTCTTCGATGGCTTCGATCCGGTGCACAAGTGGCTCGCAGCCGAAAAGCCCGATGTCGCGGTGGTGTTCTACAACGATCACGGCCTCAACTTCTTCCTCGACAAGATGCCGACTTTCGCCATCGGCGCGGCAGCTGAATACAGGCACGAGGACGAAGGCTGGGGCATCGCCTTCCAGCGCCCCTATCCCGGCCACCAAGATCTTTCGTGGCATATCATCGAAACGGTGGTGGAAAGCGAATTCGACCCCGTGATGTGCCAGTCGATGCTGGTGGACCACGCCGTTGCCGTCCCGTTCGAACTGTGCTGGCCGGGCGATGCGCCCTTCACCACCAAGCTGGTGCCGATTGCGATCAACACCGTGCAGCACCCGCTTCCCAGCCCCAAGCGCTGCTTTGAACTGGGCAAGGCCGTGGGCCGTGCCATCGAAGGGTTCGACAGCGACGAGAAGGTGGTGGTGTTCGGGACCGGCGGCCTGTCTCACCAGTTGGAAGGCGAGCGCGCGGGCCACATCAACGTCGATTACGACAAGTTCTGCCTGCGCAATATCGCACCCGATCCCGAGGCGCTGCTGCAGCACGACACGCTCGACATCGTCGAACTGGCGGGCAGCCAGGGCGTCGAGATCCTCAACTGGATAGCCGCACGCGGGGCCATGCGTGGCAGTGTGCGCGAACTTTCCAGCAACTACCACGTGCCGATCTCCAACACGGCAGCGGCAACGGTATTGCTGGAGAACAGGGCGACGGTCGGCGCCTGACCCTTACCGACCCTCCCTGGACTTGGGCCTCGCAAGGTAAGTGCGGGGCCCTTTCTTTTGGGTGGGGGAAATTCGGCCCGCGGGTCAGGTTATGCGATCAGATCGCGTTGCTGAACTTGCGCGCGCTCTGCTGGCGATAGGGATCGAATGCCGCCGCGATACTGCGGGCATAGGGCACGGCATGGCTGCCGATGGTGACGTAGCCATTGTCGAGCGAGCACAGCCCAGCCTCGAGATACGGTGTCAATCGTTCCCGCGCCGCTTCCAGCGTGGCTGTATCGACGCGCGCGCGGCCACGGCACAGCAGTTCCTCGATGATCGCGCCGCAGCGGCGATCCTCGATGCTGCGACGCTTGCCGCGGGTGGCGGTCAATTCGCCTTGCGATAGCATCATGCGATAACGGCCCGAATTCTTCTCGTTCTGCGCCAGCAGGCTGGGGAATGAACTGATGGCCGATGCGCCAAGCCCGATCAGTGCAGGTGCCTGATCCTCGGTAAAACCCTGGAAATTGCGGCGCAGCTTGCCCTCGCGCGCTGCCACGGCAAGCGGATCGTTAGGGAGGGCGAAATGGTCGAAACCGATGGCCTGATAGCCTTCGGCAACGAGGCGATCATGCCCCATCGCCGCCATCTTGAAGCGCATCTCGTTGCCGGGAAGGTCGCTCGCGTCGATCTGGCGCTGGCGCGGGAACATGCCCGGCACGTGGGCATAGCCGAACAGGGCTATGCGATCCGCGCCGAAGTGATGCGCGTGGTCCAGCGAATCCGACAGATCGTCCATCGTCTGACCGGGAAGGCCATACATCAGGTCGAAATTCATCGAGGTGATGCCCGCACCGCGCAGGATTTCCACGCCCTTCTCGATCATCTCCATCGGCTGCACGCGGCCAATGGCTTCCTGCAATCGCGGGGCGAAAGTCTGCACGCCCATGCTGGCATGGGTCGCGCCGATGCCGCGCAGGACAGCCTGCCATTCATCGGTAAGGGTGCGCGGGTCGAGCTCGATGGAGATGGTCGGAGCATCAAGCGGGAACTTGATGACCAGCTGATCGAACAGGCGAACGAAATCGACAGGAGCCAGCGCGTTCGGGCTGCCCCCGCCAAAGGCGATGCGGGTCACGCGCGCATTTGCTGGCAGAAGAGCGGCGACCAGCGCAATCTCGCGATGCAGCGCTTCCATGTAGCTGTCGAGCCGCTGCTTGCGGTTTGCGGCGGCAGTGTTGCAGCCGCAGTACCAGCAGATCTTCTCGCAGAACGGAATATGGACATAGAGCGAGACCTCGCCCGTCGCCATCGAGATGGCATCGGCAAGATCGTGCGGTCCGATGTCGTCACCGAATTCCGCAGCCGTGGGATAGCTGGTGTAACGCGGAACGGGCGTCGCGAGCAGGTTGGGATGGTAGGGCCACATAACGTGTTCGCTTATCTGTCAGGCCTGCGAGCCGGTCATTGTTCTGGATCAACTAGCTTGTGCTTGTCGCGCCTTTGGCACCCTTTGGCGCAGCAGATAGTGGCAGGCGTGGCGGGCACATCGCCCTGCTCCATCGGGATAACGAGCGTGCTTCCCCGGCAAAGCGCCAGGATCAGCTCCGCAGGACCATCCTCCGGCATCGTGATCGGACCGGCCATTGCGGGCACGAGCGCTGTGATACCAATGACTTCGGCAAGGATGCTCATGCCGCGTCGTCCTCTTCGTCGTCGATCAGGATGCGGGCAGCCGCACCATCAGGATCGTCGAACTGATTGTTGCGCAGCGCCCAGAAGAACGCCGCGAGGCCAATGGCCCCCAGGAACAGCGCGATGGGCAGTAGGATGAGAACGCCGTTCATTTCGCGGCTCGCATCAGGCGAAGCGAATTGGCCACCACCAGCAGCGAACTGGCGGACATGGCTATGGCGGCGATCAGAGGCGTCACCAGACCAGCAATGGCCAGCGGCACGGCAAACACGTTGTAGATGATGGCGAGCGCGAAGTTCTGCTTCACAACCTGCATGGTACGACGCGCAGCGCGAACAGCGCGTGGGATTGCGGACAGCGAATCCTGCACAAACACGAAGTCCGCTGCCTGGAGGCCCACATCGCTGGCAGAACCCGGCGCGATGGACGCGTCCGCCGCAGCGAGCGCGGGTCCATCGTTGAGGCCATCGCCCACCATCAGCACCTTGCGCCCGGCATTGCGAAGGCGGGCAACCAGCGCCTGCTTGTCCTCTGGCCGGGAATTGGCCTGTGCGGTCAGGCCAGCCACTTCCGCCACGCCTGCCACGGCCTTTGCAGTATCGCCGGAGAGGATTGAGCATTCGATACCCTGCGCACGCATTTCAGCGATGGCTTCGCGCGCATGGGGACGTAGCGCGTCGGCAATAGGGATCAGCCGATCGACGCCTTCGCCCGTCTTGAGCAGCACCGCAGTAGTGCCTGAACTTTCAGGCCGCTTCAGCGCAACGGCGCGGCCATTGTAGGTGCCGAAAACCCCCTCCCCCGCACGTTCGAACACTTCGGTCAGCGCAGCGGGCGCGATGCCCTTGGCTGTCAAAGCCTTTTCCATAGCGCGCGAAAGCGGATGGCGGCTGTGGGATGCCAGCGCGAGCGCAATGCCCGCCTCCTCGTCGCTCAACATGGCCAGCGCCTGCGCATCGGGCACTGGGCGGCCCAGCGTCAGGGTGCCCGTCTTGTCGAGCAAGGCGCGGTCAACGCTGGCGAGGCGCTCGAATGCAGAACCGTCCTTCACCATCACGCCTGCCCGCATCAGCGCGCCGCTGGCGACAACCTGCGCAACAGGCACGGCGAGTCCCAGCGCGCATGGGCAGGTGATGATCAGCACGGCAACGCCGATTACCAACGCCTCGTAAAGCGTCGCACCAGCGATCAGCCAGCCGACCACGGTCAGCAGGGCTAGCGAGTGGACGGCCGGGGCGTAGAGCCGCGCGGCGCGGTCCGCGATGCGGACATAGCGGCTGCGGTCCTGCGTGCTCGCCTCCATCAGGCGCGCGATTTCCGCGAGCGTGGTGTCCTTGCCTGCGCTGCTGACGCGAACGTCCACCGGTGCCTCGAGGTTCAGCGTTCCCGCCAGCGCAGTCTCGCCTTGAGCCAAGGCAACCGGACGGCTTTCGCCGGTCAGCAGCGACTGGTCGAACCGGCTGCTGCCGGAAATGATTTCACCGTCGGCGGCAAGGCGCTCGCCCGTGGCAATGCGCATCACCATGCCCGGCTCGAGATCGTCTGCGGCTAGGTAGGTGAGCGATCCTTCCGGGTTCACCACCTGCGCGCCCTTGGCCGCTTGGCTGACCAATGCCTCGACCCCGCTGCGCGCCTTGTCGCGCATCATTGCGTCGAGCACGCGGCCGGCCAGCAGGAAGGTGAGCAGCATCAGTGCGCCGTCGAACCAGGCATGCGCGCCGCCGACCCAGACTTCGTAGAGACTGAGGCCGCTGGCGATGATGACACCCAGCGAGATCGGCACGTCCATGTTGGTGCCGCCGTGCTTCACCGCGTTCCACGCCGACTTGAAGAATGGCCGACCGGCAAAGCCGATGGCGGGCAGCGCGATCAGCGCGGAAATCCAGTGAAACAGCTCGCGCGTCGAACCTTCCGCGCCGGACCACACGCTGACCGACAGCAGCATGACGTTCATCGCCGCAAATGCCGCCACGGCCAGCGGCGCCAGCAGCGGTTTCACAGCGCTGTAAGGCTTCTCCGCCTGCTTGCGGCGCGGCTGCGCTTCGAAGCCTGCCTCTGCAATGAAGCGGGTCAGATCGCCTTCGTCGACGGTGCCGTCGTGCGTGACAGTCACCATGCGCGAAGACAGGTTCACCCGCGCCGCGATTACGCCTTCGTGCTCCATCAGCCCGCGCTCGACCTTGCTCATGCAGCCGGCGCAATGCATCGCCGGCACCGCCAGGATGCTGGTGTGCTCGTCAGGATAATGCGGCAGCGCGCTCACTGGAGGTCATCCTCCCGCCGCCAGGTGGAGACGCCGTCGCTGAGTTCCAGGCGCAGCGTCCAGCGACCTTCCGGCAGTTCTTCGTCGGAGAGATAGGTGCCCTCGCCTATACGGGTGAAGCCGAGAGCCTGATCGGGCATGCGACCAAGCGGATGGCGAGCCGTCGCCTGCGCAGCCAGAAAGTCCGGCGCGCCATTGACCGAGACGACCAGCCGCCCGTCGGGTCGCCACGTGGTAACCGCTTCCCAGCCCAGCGCCTCGCTTTCGCGCGCTTCTTCCAGCCAGCCGTTGAATTCCTGACTGGCAACGTAGGAATTCTTCACCACGATCCCGCCGAAAGTGGAGCTGGCATAGCTCGCCATCGTAAAGTTTACCGCAGCTACGCTGCCGAAAAAGGCAACGAGAATGCCGGTCATGTGCCACCCGGTGAAACGCTTTTTGCGTGCCTGAGCCATCAATTTCCTCCTGGCGTGACGAAGCGTGTTTCCACCGCGTCGGTTTCGGCCTGTTCGTCCAGCGACACGACCGAAAGACTGAAATCCTGCGGATCGGTGCCCTGCGGCGCGCGGACGTAAAGGCGCACGGTCTGCGTGGCGTCAGACGGCACGTTCACATCAATCGCGCGCGCAGCGTCTTCATTCGACATGGTGTCGGACCACATCACGGCGCCCGGCAAGCCTTCGATACCCACGCGCATCGTGCGCGGACGAGCCTCCATGTTGCGCAGCTTCACGGTGTAGTTGTTACGCACCTCGCCGTCGCTCATCAGCATGTAGGGCGGATTGCGATCGGGTTCGGCGGAAATCTCTGTATGCGTGCGCGCGCCAAGGGCGAATAGCAGCCCAAGGCCGATGCCTGCCCAGACCATGAAGTAGAGAATCGAGCGAGGACGCAGCACCTTCTTCCAGGTGGGACGGTGGTCCTGCCCTTTGATCTCGCCTTCGGAGTCCTCGAGCGTCAGATAATCGATCAGGCCACGTGGGCGACCAACCTCTTCCATCACGCGGTCGCAGGCGTCGATGCACAGCGCACAGGTGATGCAGGAGATGTCCGGTCCCTTGCGGATGTCCCAGCCCGTGGGGCACACGGCAACGCACTGGTTACAGTCGATGCAGTCGCCGAATTCACCGGGGCTCTTCTCCGCCTTCTTCACGCTGCCGCGCGGTTCGCCGCGCCAGTCCTTGTAGGTGACGGTGAGGGACTTCTCGTCCATCATCGCAGTCTGGATGCGCGGCCAGGGGCACATGTAGATGCACACCTGCTCGCGCATGAAGCCGCCGAAGATGAATGTGGTAGCCGTGAGGATGCCGACCGTCGCGTAGGCGACGAATGGCGCTTCCAGCGACCAGAAATCGCGCACCAGCGTTGGCGCATCGGCGAAATACATGATCCACGCGCCGCCGGTCCAGAAGGCGATCACAAGGTATATCGCCCATTTGAACAGTCGCCGCGCGATCTTGCCCGCGGTCCACGGCGCGGCGTCCAGCTTCATGCGCTTGTTACGGTCGCCATCAACGAAGCGGTCGACGTGCTGAAACAGGTCGGTCCATACCGTTTGCGGGCAGGCGTAGCCGCACCATGCGCGACCCACCATGCTGGTGACGAGGAACAGGCCCACGCCCGCCATGATCAGCAATCCGGCCACGAAATAGAATTCGTGCGGCCATATCTCGATATTGAACATGTAGAACCGGCGATTTGCCAGATCCACCAGCACCGCCTGGTCGGGCGCATATTCCCCGCGATCCCAGCGGATCCACGGCGTTCCGTAATAGATCGCCAGGGTGACGATCATTATCAGCCACTTGAAGCGGCGGAAGAAGCCGTCAATCCGCTTGGGATGGACTTTCCTGCGGGCCTGATAGGTGCCTAGCAGGCTGTGATGCAGTTCGGGTTCAGGGCTGTTCATCGACTTGGACCTCGGGATCTTCAGCGACTTCGATGAAGTCTTCGCCTCCCCCGAGCGAGTGGACGTAAGCGGCCAGCATCGAGATGGTGACCGGATCGAGCCTGCCCTCCCACTTGGGCATCATCCCCATTTTCGGGTTGAGGATCTGGGACGCGATCGCTTCCCGGCTGTTTCCCCGCAGCCAGATTGCATCGGAAAGATTGGGTGCGCCGAATTCACGCAGCCCCTCGCCATTCGGGCCGTGGCAGATGGCGCAGTTCTGCTCGAACAGCGCGGCACCGGCAGCATTCGGCTCGGCCTGACCGCTGAGGGACAGGACGTGATCGACCACCGCGTCCACTTCCTCGCCGCTGAAGATGCCTTCGTAGGCCGGCATGGCGCTGGTGCGCGATTCCGGATCGCCCTGCTGGCGGATACCGTGCGTCAGCGTGAATTCGATGGCGCGGATGTCACCGCCCCACAGCCAGTCGTCGTCATTCAGGTTCGGGTAGCCGAGTTCCTGGCTGCCCGCTGCACCAGAGCCGTGGCACTGGATGCAGTTGACCTGGAAGGCGGCGCGGCCACCGGCGACGGCCTGCTGCATCAGCGGGGCGTTTTCAGAAAGGCGCTCCAGCGGAATCTGGGCGATTTCCTCGCGCACGGTGGCGCGGGCCTGGTCGGCAACGCTCATTTCCTCGGCCAGCTGGCCACGGCTCGTCCAGCCGAGCACGCCGGCCGTGGCGCGTTCCACCATCGGCCATGCCGGGAAGAGGATGACATAGACCAGCGCCCACACGACGGTGGCGTAGAAGGTCCACAGCCACCAGCGGGGCAGCGGAGTGTTGAGTTCCTCGATGCCGTCCCATTCGTGGCCGACAAATTCGGTGCCAGTGGGTTCGTCGACGCGCTTGTTACCCATCGTTCTCGTCCTTGAAGATCATGTTTGCGGCATCATCGTGGTGGCGCTTCGCGCTCGGGCGGAAGGCCCAGACGGCGAAGGTGATCCACATCACCGTCATCGCCAGCAGCCCCCAGCTGTCGGCCAGTTCGCGCAGGAAGCTGTAGGTTTCGGGATTGTTCACCGGCCCGTCTCCGTTGCGAGGTCTTCCTGCGCGGCAGCGCTGTTCACATCGACCAGCGTGCCGAGCATCTGGAGGTAGGCGACCAGTGCATCCATTTCGGTGATGCGGGTCGGATCGCCGTCGAAGTCACGCACTTGCGCGCCGGGGTAGCGTTCCGTCAGGTCGCCTGCGGCCACATCCGGGTCAGCCTGCGCGACGAGGTCCTGCTCTGCATTGGCAAGATCTTCTTCGGTATAGGGAACACCCACGATGCGCAGCGTGCGCAGCATTTCCTCGGCATCGGGCACATTCAGGCTGCGCTCCGACAGGAAGCTGTACTGCGGCATGATCGACTGCGGCACGACGCTTTGCGGATTTTCCAGATGCTGCACGTGCCATTCGTCCGAATAGCGACCGCCGACGCGCGCCAGATCAGGTCCGGTACGCTTGGAGCCCCACTGGAACGGGTGATCGTACATGCTTTCCGCCGCCAGCGAGTAGTGACCGTAGCGTTCAACTTCGTCGCGGAACGGGCGGATCATCTGGCTGTGGCAGGTGTAGCACCCTTCACGAATGTAGATGTCGCGCCCGGCCTGCTCCAGCGGGGTGTAGGGGCGCATGCCCTCCACTTCCTCGATGGTATTGTCGATCCAGAACAGCGGAGCGATTTCCACGATCCCGCCGATCGCGACCGTTACTAGGGCGGCGGCGCCCAGCAGGGTGACGTTGCGCTCCAGCTTGGCGTGGCCCTTCACCGTTGCGGCGACATCGGGCGGCACTTCGGAAAGAGGCGGTGCGGACTTGGTTTCGTTCTCGGTAGTCATGTCCGTGTCTTTCATTCAGCAGGAGTGGCAACCGCGGGACGGTCGGCCTGCTCGTCGTAGGGAGTCTCGGTCATGGCGCCTTCGGTGCGCTGCTTGCCGGCGATGGTCATCCACACGTTGAAGACCATGACGAAGGCGCCCGAGAGGTAGAGCAGGCCGCCGAAGGCACGCAGCAGGTACATCGGGTGCAATGCGGCAACCGTGTCGACGAAGCTGTTCACCAGGTATCCGTCGATGCCGTATTCGCGCCACATCAGGCCTTGGGTGATGCCTGCCACCCACATGCTGGCGGCGTAGAAAACGATGCCGACAGTGGCGAGCCAGAAGTGCCAGTTCACCATGCGCAGGCTGTAGAGACGCTCGCGCTTCCACAGACGCGGCACCAGGAAGTAGACTGCGGCGAAAGTGATCATGCCGTTCCAGCCAAGGGCACCGGAGTGGACGTGGCCGATGGTCCAGTCAGTATAGTGCGACAGGCTGTTCACGCTCTTGATCGACAGCATCGGTCCTTCGAAGGTGCTCATGCCGTAGAAGGCCAGCGCCATCACCATCATGCGGATGATCGGGTCGGTGCGGATCTTGTCCCAGGCGCCGTTCAGCGTCATCAGGCCGTTGATCATACCGCCCCAGCTGGGCATCCAAAGCATGATGGAGAACACCATGCCCAGCGTCTGCGCCCAGTCGGGCAGCGCGGTGTAGTGGAGGTGGTGCGGACCTGCCCAGATGTAGAGGAAAATCAGCGACCAGAAGTGGATGATCGACAGGCGGTAGGAATAGACCGGACGTTCCGCCTGTTTCGGCACGAAGTAGTACATCATGGCGAGGAAGCCGGCGGTGAGGAAGAAGCCCACTGCGTTGTGCCCGTACCACCACTGCGTCAACGCATCCTGCACGCCGGAAAACAGCGAATAGCTCTTGGAGCCCACCAGGCTGACCGGCACCGCCAGGTTGTTGACGATGTGCAGCATGGCGATGGTCAGGATGAAGGCGAGGTAGAACCAGTTTGCCACATAGATATGCGGCTCCTTGCGCTTCAGGATCGTGCCGACGAACACCGCCAGGTAGGCGACCCAGACCACGGTCAGCCACAGGTCGACATACCACTCCGGCTCCGCATATTCGCGGCTCTGCGTGACGCCCAGCAGGTAGCCGGTTGCGGCCAGCACGATGAACAGCTGGTAGCCCCAGAACACGAAACGGGCGAGGCCCGGGAAAGCCAGCCGCGCGCGGCAGGTGCGCTGCACGACATAGAAGCTGGTAGCGATCAGCGCGTTGCCGCCAAAGGCAAAGATCACCGCGCTGGTGTGCAGTGGGCGAACGCGTCCGAAATTGAGATAGGGTTCAAAATTCAGCTCCGGCCAGACCAGCTGCAGGGCGATGAACAGACCGGCGAGGAAGCCGGCGATGCCCCAGAACACGGTGGCGATCACGCCCCAGCGGATGGGGTCGTCGTCATACCTTGAATCGTCTGTGGGAAGGCGCAGCACATCGCGCGTCTTCGCGTCGAATTCCGTCTTCCACACGCTGACGATCAGGCCGATGAAGGCCGCGATCGAGGCAATCAGCATATGGGCGGAGAAAAGGCTGTCCACCGCATTGGCCATCGCGGCCAGGCAGAGCAGCAGGATGGCAAACCAAATGCCGGTTTTGGTGAGTGTTGCGTCCATGATTCGATCCCTTGAGAGCAGGGGTGCTCTGCGGCAGGCGGGATCAAGGTTCGTTGATCCACGTCAAAAAGATCGTTTCCCGAAAAAGAAATATTCGTTCGCGAAAATTGCGATTGATCAAAGCGGCTTGGGACAGCCGGGAGCAAATCACCATCACACCGCAGGGAAGGTCTCGAATCGAACGGCCATCGCGGTGCTGATGGAGAAGTTTAAATGAAGACTGCAATGGTTTCGAAGGCGAGCACACTGGCCCTCGCCGCTGCTGCCGGCCTTGCTGCGATGCCTGCCGCTGCGCAGGAAGCCGGAGATATCCAGGTCAAGGTTCTGGCCACCGCCGTGCTCCCCGATGGCGAGATCGACGAGGTCAACCTCGACCTAGTCGGCCTGCCCGCAGGCACCCAGACCGAAGCGAACGACAACGTCGTGCCGACCGTCGCCATCGAATATTTCGTCGCCCCGAGTTTCTCGATCGAGACGATCTGCTGCGTGACGCAGCACGATGTCGACGGCGTCGATGGCGCTGCCGGAACCGAACTCGTGGCTGATGCGCTGCTGCTGCCAGCAACCGTTACCGGCAAGTTCCACCTGAATGCAGGCGGCGTATCGCCCTATGTCGGCGCAGGCGTGGCCTACTTCATCTGGCTGGATGACGAACCGGGCGCCACCGCAGTGCTGCTGGGCGCGGACGATTTCTCGCTCAGCGACGAACTGGGCTTCGTTCTGCAGGCCGGTATCGACGTGCCGGTTGGCGAGAACCTGCTCGTGTCAGTGGATGCCAAGCGGTATTTCATCGATACCACGGCAACCTGGTATGCCAATGGCACGCCGGTAATCCAGACCGAGCACAACCTCGACCCCTGGGTACTGAGCGCAGGCGTCGGCTTCCGTTTCTGATGAATTAAACGCCGGTTTAGCCGGCAATGTCCTCCAGCGCCGTTCGGTCGATGATCTCGACCGAGCGGCGCGTTGGCAATCCGATCACGCCATCGCGTTTCAGCATGGTCATCTGGCGGCTGACTGTCTCGATCGTCAGGCCCAGAACATCGGCCACCTGCTGGCGAGAGAACGGCAGGTCGAAGGTGCGCAGCGGCGTTTCCGAAGGCGCATCGCAGCCGGTTTCAACCAGCCTGTCCGACATTTCCAGAAGGAAGGTCGCCACCTTTTCCTGCGCTGTCTTGCGCGACAGCAGCACCATCCACTTGCGGGTCCGGTCCAGTTCGGCAAGCGTGCGCTCCAGCAGCTTGTGCTCCAGCTTGGGATGCTCGCCCGCAACTCGGTCAAAATCGGCGCGTGCGAACACGCACACGCGCGCTTCGGTCAGCGCGGTCACCGAATGGCCCGCTGCACCGGCGAACGGCCTGCCGATGAAATCGGACGGATAGACAACGCCAACGATCTGCTCGCGCCCGTCTTCGGTAGAGGACGAGAGTTTCAGCACCCCCTCGATTACATTGGCGACCAGCACGGACTCGTCGCCTTCCCAGATCAGCGGCTCGCCCGGCTCCAGCGTGCGGCGGCGGCCCATGTGGTTGAGCACCAGCAACTCGTCATCACCGAGGCCGGCACAAATGGCGCGATTGCGCACAACACAGGTGTCACAAGCAGACATAGATCAGTTTGCTACCATCAGGAGGCGCGCGCCTCAATCTCCGAAAATCGTTCGACTACCTTGGCGCATGGCTGTCACGTCATCCTGCAGATGGGACGGGTTCGACGGGTTCATCGACATCTGACCTGCCCATCCAGCCTTTGAAGCGATCGACGGCGCGCATTTGCAGGATCGCCAGTGCAGGCACCAGCAACTGTTGCATCAGAGTTCCGAACAGAATGCCGAAACCGAGGCTTGCCGACATCGGGATAAGGAACTGAGCCTGGAGATTGGTCTCGAACGTGATTGGCGCAACACCCAGGAACGTGGTGATGGCAGTCAGGATAATCGGGCGGAAACGCGACTTTGCGGCATCGATGATTGCGTCCTTGCGCTCCATGCCCTTTTCCAGATTCTCGTTCACGAAATCGATCATCACCAGCGCTCCATTGATGACCACGCCCGACAGGGCGATGATGCCGAAGAACGAAACAAGGCCCAATGAAATTCCCAGCAACAGGTGACCGATAAGAGCACCGATCATGCCGAACGGGATAGCTGCCATGATGATGAATGGCTGCACGTACGAACGGAATGGTATTGCCAGCAAGGCATAGATACCCGCCAGCGCCAGCAGGAAGGCGCTGCCGATATCGCCGAAGCTTTCCTGCTGTTGCTCTTGCTCTCCGCCGAATTCGAATTGCAGACCCGGATAATCGGCAGTGATTCCGGGCAGGATATCTTGCGTCAGCAGGGTCGCCATTTCCTGGCTGGTAACGGTTTCCGTATCGAGGTCTGCAGTCACGGTGTGGATGCGGAACCCATCCTCTCGCTGGATCGAGGTAGGGGCATTGGTGATGGAGATATCGGCCAGGCTAGAAAGCGGGACCTGACCGCCCGGTACGCGCACACGGTAGTTGCCGATGTCGGGCACGGAATCGCGCTGTTCCTCTGGCAAGCGGACATAGACACGCACGTCTTCGCGCCCGCGCTGCACGCGGACCGCTTCCGAACCGAAAAACGCCGCACGCACCTGCAGCGCAAGATCCTGCAAGGTAATGCCGAGCGTCCGGGCTGCGGGCTTCATGGTCAAATCGACCTGCCGCACACCGTCATCCTGATCGCTTTCGATATCGAAAACGCCCGCAACCCGGCCAAGCTCTGCCATCAGTCTGTCAGTGGCTTCTTCCAGAACCTCCCGATCGGGGTGGGAGACGCGCACGTTAACGGGTGCCCCCGCCGAGATAAGACTGGAACTTAGCGAGATGGAACGGGCTTCCGGAATTTCCCCCATCTCCTCGCGCCAAGCCATTTCGAACTCACCTGCGGTAAAGTCCCTGTCTGCCGCCGCGATGAGGCTGACCTGCACGTTCGCCACATTGGGTTGAAGGGTCTGGTTGTTGTTCAGCGGATTGGCACCCGACGAAATCAGGCCAATGGTGGTGTAGGTGGATTCCAGAACGTCGTCGTTGCTGTCCTCCAGTTCGGAAAACCGGCTGAGCGCCCGCTCCCCGGCACGCTCGATCCGGGCGGTGATCTCGGAAGTCCGCTCTATCGAAGTCCCCGCCGGCATCTCGATGGAAGCGGAGATTACGTCAGCCTCGATCTCGGGAAAGAATTCCACCTTGATGATGCCCGCGGGCACCAGCGCCAGTATCAGGATCAGCAGTGCCAACGCGCCCGACAGCACGAGATAGGGCATGTTGACGGCGAACTTCAGGCCCCGGTCCAGTGGGCCGTCGATGAAAGCCTGCAGACGCCTGTCGAAGCCCTTCTGCACCGCCTCGAACTTCGCAAGGAAGCGGTTCTTCGTATGTGTGCCTGCCGCCGGCAGATGGCTGAGGTGATAGGGCAGGATAAGCAAGGCTTCGACCAGCGAAAGAGCCAGTACGGCGATCACGACCAACGGGATGTCGGCCAGCACCTTGCCGATGGTGCCGCCCACGGCCAGCAGCGGCGAGAAGGCGACGATGGTAGTGGCAACGGCGAAGAACACCGGCGCCTTGACGCGTTGTGAGCCGGCGATTGCAGCACCGATGCCCGAACGGCCACGCTCGCGCTCGGCGTAGATATTTTCGCCCACCACAACGGCATCGTCCACCACCAGGCCAAGCGCGACGATAAAGCCGAAGAGCGAGAACATGTTGATGGAGCTGCCCATCAGTTCGATCACGTAAATCGCGCCGACAAAGGTCGCGCCGATGCCAAGCGCGGTCCAGAAGGCCAGCCGCACGTCGAGGAACAGGGTCAGCGCGCCAAGCACCAGAACAAGACCGATTGCGGCATTTTTCAGCAGCAGCGTGAGCCGGTCATTGAACAGTTCGGAGCTATCGTCCCAGATAGCGTAGCTAACGCCCTGGGGGAGGACGCGCGCGGAGTCCTCCTCCAGATAGGTCATTGCGGCCCCTGCCACGTCCAGCACGCGCTCGTCCGACGTGCGGTAGACATCCACGAAGGCGGCAGGCTGACCATTGAAGCGGGAGATGAGATCGTTGTCCTCGAACCCATCGGTGATCGTCGCAATGTCGCCGAGGCGCAGGATCGTGCCGTCGGATCGCGTGCGCACGATGATGTTCTCGAAATCCTGCTGGTCGTAGTTCTGCCCCACGGTGCGCACCCGCACCTGTTCCTGATCGGTTTCGACAGAGCCTGCGGGACTATCGAGGCTGCTTTGAGTCACGATGCGAGAGATATCGGTCAGCGAGAGGCCGAGTGCCTGCAACCGTTCCTGAGGCACATCGATAAAGACCTGGTACTCGCGCACTGCCGTCGTCTCGACATAGTTGATCTCGGGCAGTGCAGCGAGAGAGTCTTCAAGCTGGTAGGCTGCTTCTTTCAGGGTACGTTCCGGCACATCGCCGTAAAGCGCGATGCGCATGACGCTCTGGCGCGTGGTGTTCTCGCGCACGTCGGGTTCTTCGGCATCGACGGGAAAAGTCTGTATCTGGTCCACTTCGCTTTTCACATCGTCCAGCGCCCGGTCAACGTCGGCGCCGGTTTCCAGCTCGACCACCACGGTGCCCCGGCCTTCGGAGGCGGTACCGGAAACCTTCTTCACATCGTCGATGGCCTGAACGGCCTCCTCGATCTTCTGGACGATGGATTCTTCCACTTCCTCGGGCGTGGCGCCGGGATAGGTGACCGAAACGGTAATCGCGTCCTGGCTGATCTCCGGAAAGACCTCCTGCACGATGGTATTGTATGACGCGATTCCGGCCACGAACATGAACAGCATCAGCAGGTTCGCGGCAACGCCATTGCGCGCCATGAAGGCGATAACGCCCTTGCGATTGCGCGCGCGTTCGCCCGTCGGTTTCCCGTGGCGATCCTTTGGCTCTTCAGCGTGGGGAAATGCGCCTTCGCTCACAACGCGTCATCCCCGCGTGCTTCACTCGTTTCAGTTCGCAATGCCATGCCATTGACCGGCGTGCGGATCGAACTGGTGATGACATGGCCACCCTCCCCCAGTCCCGCGCCAGTGACATAGGCGAAGTCGTCCGTTCGTTGCAGCACCTCGACCGGCACAATCGCCAGTTGACCCCCGCGCAGCACCCACACCTGGTTGTCAGGACGCAAGGCATTGAGCGGAACGCGCGCAAAGGACTTGTCGCTGCCGCCCGTAATGGTCGCGTTCACGAAGCTGCCGAGCAGTAACGGCGGAGCCGTACCGGCATCTTCCTCATCAGAGACCGGCATGCCGCCGTTCATCGGATTGGAGACACGCAGGAACACATCGATCGTGCGCGTTTCGGGATCGAGGATAGGGTCCACCCTGTCGACATAGGCATCCCAGCGATAGGTCGTGTCGCCATAGTCCAGCATGACCTGCGCAGGCACACGGGTGCCGACGGCAGAGAACAGGGCGGGCACCAGCGCGGCCTCCGCCTCGGTCAGCGAGATGCGCACTTCGTATGCCCCGCTCGCCACCAGGGCGCCAAGAGACTGGCCGGGCTGCACCAGCGTGCCGACCGAAGCGCTTTCGCTGCGCACTATCCCGGCAAACGGGGCGCGCACTACGGTGCGGGACAGCGCGAGGCGGGCATCGGCAAGCTGTGCCTCTGCCCGCTCGCGGGCGGCACGGGCGGAGCGAAGCTGCGGCTCGCGCGTGGCAAGAATGTTCGGCTCGTCAGCGCTGGCGGCGCTGCTGGCGGAGGATCGCAGGCCTTCGGGAGGCAGGATGCGCGCAGCGTAGTCGTTGCCATCGATGGACTGGCTCAGCACTTCGCGAGAAGACTGGCGCTGGGCGAAACGTTCCAGTTCCGCCTCTGCAATAGCCATTTCTTCCTGCGCCTGCAGCACGGCCACGTCCTGTGCGGCAATATCGGCCTGTGCGCTGCGAACACGGTTGTTGTAGTCAGACGGGTCGATGCGGAACAGAACCGCGCCATTGCCCACGCGCCCGCCTTCCTGAAACGCGGGATTGACGTAGACGAGCCGGCCCGAAACCTCCGCACCCAGCGTCACTTCTTCACGTGCCTGTACACTGCCGGAACCGTATATCTCGATTGCTCCTGAGGAGACTTCGTATGCGGCCGTCTGCACCAGTGGCACGCTTGGCGCAGGCTCCTGCTCTTCAGGTGCGGGACGCAGCGCAATCATCAGGGCAGCGATCGCCACTGCGCCGACCAGGAGCAGGATTGCCCATTTCGCCTGCTTGCTCATTGACCTTCGTCCTCTTGGTATTCGTCCTGCGGGATATCGGTGAACCAGTCGCCGCCAAGCGCGCGATGAACGCCCAGCCGCGCAAGTGCGACATCGCGGCCAGCGGTTGAAAGGCTGCTCTCCACTTGCTGAAAACTGCGCAGCGCATCGAGGTAGCCGACATAGTCACCAACGCCGGATCGATAGCGCCGCGCTTGTAGGTCCAGTGTCGCCTGCGCTTCGGACCGCTGGGCGGCGATCAGCCGATAGCGTTGACGCTGCTCCTCGTATGTCTCGATAGCCGTCGTCACCTCGCGATATGCGTTGAGCACGGCATTGCCGTAGGCCGCTGCAGCCTCGTCATAGGTTGCCCGCGCTGCTGCGATATTGGCGGAAATGCGACCTCCGTCGAAGATCGGCGCAACGAGATTGGAACCGAGCGAGATCAGCCAGTTCTGGCCTATATCCAGCACATCTGCGGGCGATGCGCCCTGTGTGCCGGTGCTGGCAGAGAGGCGGAGCGCCGGAAAACGCTCTGCCCGGCGGGCACCGATACGCAGCCGGGCAGCTTCCAGCCGTTCCCAGCTTGCGGCAACGTCAGGCCGCTGGGCCAGCAACTCCGTGGGAAGACCGGCGGGGACCGGATCGAAAACCAGCTGGGGCAGCAGCGGTTGATCGAGCGTTGTTGCGAGAGTTTCGGGATATTGCGCCAGCAGGACCGCGAGCCGCCCCTCGGCATTGGTCAAGGCAACCTCGCGCTGTGGCAGGCTGGCTTCGAGGGCGCGCAATTGTTCGCGCACCTGGTAAAGCTCGAAACTCTGGGCAAGTCCGCGCAAATAGCGTTCCTCGGTGCGGTCGGTCCGCTCGCCCAGCACATCGACGTTCTCCAACGTGTTCTCGATCTGGAAGCGGGCGTCCACGATGTCGAAATAGGCGGAGATCACCTCTGCCGTTGTCGCCAGTCTCGCGGCGCGAAGATCGTATTCCGCCGCAACTGCATCGGCGCGTGCTGCGCCCAGATCGTTGCGGACGCGGCCGAACAGATCGATCTCGTATGCCGCCGCAAGGCCGAGCGAATATGTCTCGTTGGTGATGCGCGATGGCGCGCCGGGGAAGTTGGCGAAAGCGCCGCCCGAGACCGGAGTGTCGGAATAACTCGCGCCCGCGCTGCCTTCCAATGAGGGAAGCAGTCCGGCACGCGCAACGCGCGCTTGCGCACTGGCCCGCTCCGCCCGAGCCGCCGCTTGCGCAATGTCGAGGTTGGCATCAAGCGCGGTGTCGACAAGCTGGTTGAGCACCGGGTCCTCGAACCCTGTCCACCACGCGGCGGGACGATATTCGCCACCGGTATCGGCGGCCGGATATGCCCGAGGCATTTCAGCGACCACGGCGGGCGTTTCAGCTTCGGGAGCCATCGAGACGCAGCCACCCAGAGCGAGCAGCATACCCGCGGCGTAGAGGCGATGCAGGTTCATGCCTGCCCTCCTGCTAGGATCGCGCGTGCTGACTGCTCCAGCTGGTTCAGCAGCATCTCGCGCGTGGCGGCATCGAATGTCTTGCGCTTCATCAGCAGGCCGAGCGATGCGTGCGAGTGACGCAAGGTGATCGCCATGCCGAACAGGAAGACGCTGACGGCCTTCGCCTCGCTTTCATTCAGTTCGGGGCGCAGGATTGCGACCTGAGCTGCCAGAGCTTCCATCATCGGCATGATCTTGCCCTGCATCAGCGCGAGCACTTCAGGCGAAGGGTCCTGCTGCTCGCGGCCGATGAATAGTGCAAAGGGCGCGCTGCCTTCGCTGAGCATGAATGTGCCAGCCGAGCGGATCATCGCGCAGATGGCAGCCACGCGCTCTTCCCGCGTTGCCTCATCGCCCGGCAAAGCCAGCTCGGACGCACCGATAACTTCCTGGATATGATCGAAAATGTGCTCTGCCGCAGCGAGATACAGCCCCTCCTTCCCACCGAAGTGATAGGTGATAGACGACATCGGCGTATCGACAGCAGCAGCGATTTCGCGCGTGCCCACGGCATCGAAGCCGCGTTTACCGAATCTTTCGATGGCAGCGTGGATCAGCTTGTTGCGCATTTCGCAGCCTTATTCGTTCGACTGAACAAAAACAACCCGCTTCGCGTCGGGCATGGGCAGCGCGATTTCTCAAGGTTTGTCTTTAACCGGCGTTGGCCATAAGGACCGAGAAGGAGAGGATGCAGGGTTTGACTAGCTTGGAAAAACAGCTTTTTCAGCGCTATCTGCGGCATTACCGCCCCAGCGTGATGGTGATCGTGATCGCCAGCGTGCTGCTGAACATGCTCGTCTTCGCAGGTTCACTCTACATGCTGGTTGTCTACGATTCCGTACTACCCAGCGGAAGCGTGCAGACGCTGCTCGCCCTCTTCGGCCTGCTGATCGTGGTCTATGTGTTCCAGGCACTGTTCGAAGCCGTGCGGAGCGAGGCTCTGCTCGATCTGGCGCGCAAGATGCACCGCGATCTGGGGGAGCGCGTGCACCACGCCACTGTGTCGCGCCCGATGCGCAAGGGGCCCGTTTCTGGCGACGGCCTCGGGTTCGTTCGCGATCTGGATCAGCTTTACATGTTCCTCAGCTCCAGTGGCCCCGTCGCGTTGATCGACCTGCCCTGGGTTATCGTTTTCCTGCTGGTGCTCACCCTGTTGCACTGGTGGCTGGGGCTTGCCGCGCTGGCAGGCGTATTGGTCCTCGCCGCCATCGCCTGGACATCGAGCAGACGAACGCAGGAACAATCGCGCGATCTCGCCACCTTGACGGGAACGCGCCAGGCCCGTTTGCAGGCGGAATTACAGATGGCGGAGCCCGCTTTGGCACTGGGAATGCGCGAGCGACTGCTGGCCAGATCAGCCCAGATGGACGCAGAATTTCTTGACCGGCAGGGCGCCCTGTCGCGCATCGTCGCCCGCTTTGGCGGGGCAGGAAAGGCCTTTCGCCTGTTCGTGCAGTCTATGGTGCTGACAGTGGGCGCATTGCTGGTAATCGACGGGGAAGCGAGCGGCGGCATCATCCTTGCCGCATCCGTCCTTTCCGGCCGCGCGCTCGCGCCGGTGGATCAGGCCATCGCCAACTGGCGCGGCTTCGTCGCTGCGCGCGAGGGCTGGAGCCGCCTGATCGAAGCTGCGAGCGACCTTGCCCCGCCGCCCGCACGATCCATCGAGCTTCCTCCTCCTTCGGGCGACCTGTCCCTGCGCGATGTGTGGGTTGCTCCGCCAGGCACGCAGATGCTTGCCGTGAAAGGCGTTACGCTGAACATCGCGCCCGGAGATGCCCTCGCCATTATCGGGCCAAGCGCGGCAGGCAAGACCACGCTTGCCAAGGCCATTCTTGGTATCTGGCCACCAGCGCGCGGAGAGATCAGGCTGGACGGCGCAACACACGACCAGTGGCATGCCGAGATGCTCGGTGCGTCGCTTGGCTACGTACCGCAGAACGTGGAACTGGTTGCCGGAACCATCGGCGAGAACATCGCCCGTTTCGATCCTGCCGCTACCTCCGATCAAGTGATGGAAGCGGCGCGCGATGCCGGAATGCACGAGACGATCCTCGCCTTCCCGGACGGTTATGACACACCGCTATCCCACGGCGGGGCGGAGCTATCTGCCGGGCAGCGCCAGCGCATAGGACTTGCCCGTGCGCTTTACGGAAAGCCCCATATCGTCGTGCTGGACGAGGCCAATTCGAACCTCGACCAGTTTGGTGACGAAGCGCTGGCCAAGGCTATTGCCGACGTGCGGGCACGCAAGGGTATCGTCATCATGATCACGCATCGCCCTGCGACTCTCGGCCCCGTCAGCCATATCGCCGTTCTCGATTCCGGACGGCTGGTGGAATTCGGCACAAAGGAAAAGATGCTCGATCGCTCTGTGAAGACGGGCAAGGCCCAGATCGAGGGGGCGCAGCCATGAGTAATGCACTGGTTCCCGGCGGCGAAAATCCGGCGCTCGGAGATCTCTGGCCGGAGGAAGTTTCGAGAGAGGAAACCCCGCTGCGCCGCCTGCTGGCGGGTGCCGGCGGGTTGCTGGCCCTGCTGCTGATCCTGGCCGCCCTCATTCCCATCGGCGGCGCGGTGATTGCAAGTGGCGAAGTGGGTGTGGAGAGCCGCGTCAAACGTGTCGCGCACCCAAGCGGCGGCGTGATCGAAAACATCGCGGTGGAGAACGGGCAGCACGTCGATGAAGGCGACCTGCTGATAAAGCTGGAGGACACCGTTTCCGAAGCGGCACAGAGCTATTCCACGATGACGGTCGAGCAATTGCTGGCCCAACGCGCCCGTCTTGAGGCGGAGCGGCTCGGCAGCAGTCGCATAACTTTCCCGGAAGAACTGACCAGCGCCGAAACCGCCAACGCCCGCCGCGCAATGGCCGAGGAGACCGCGCTTTTCAGCGTGAGACAGGGCGAAGCAACGCAACTCGCCGCACAGCTGCGCGCGCGTATCGAGCAGCAGAACCAGCAGATCGCCAGCTATGAGGCGGAGATTGCCTCCCTCGAAACCCAGCGCGAACTGATCCAGCCAGAACTGGAAGGCGTTCGCGACCTGTGGGAACGCCGACTGATCACCATCAATCGCCTGAACGAACTGGAACGTACCGCTGCGGCCCTCGACGGTTCGATTGCCTCCACCCGTTCGAACATCGCGCAGGCCCGCGCACGAATTACCGAGACGCAGGAACAACTGATCCAGCTGGGCCAGTCGCGCCGCGCGGATGCTGCGACACGGCTTGCAGCGCTCAACACGTCGCTGAACGAACAGCAATTGCAGCGGGTCTCTGCCACGGACCTGCAAGCGGGCCGCGAGATCGTGGCCCCCTATTCGGGAACCGTGGAGAAGCTGGATTTCGCCGCCATCGGCGATGTCATCCAGCCAGCCGAAACGATCATGGAAATCGTGCCCGACGACGAACTGATGATCGTGGAGGCGCGGCTGTCTCCTCGTGATATCGATCAGGTCAGGACCGGACAGGAAGCGCGATTGCGTTTCACGTCGTTCAACAATGCCGCCTCGCCGCAAATTGCGGGTGAAGTGACTTATGTCGCCACCGACCGGCAGATCGACGAGGTATCCGGGCTTACCTACTACCTTGCACGCATCACTCTCGATGTGGGGCAAGTAGATGAGGAAGGGCTGGAGCTGCGCAGCGGCATGCCGGTCGAGGTCTATATCCGGACAGGCGACCGTTCGATGCTGTCTTTCCTGACAAAGCCCCTGCGCGACCAGTTCAACCGCGCTTTCCGCGCGGACTAGGCATCGTTCAGCAGACAGAGAACCCGTAGACGTCGCATCCTACCCGCACGATCTCGTTCAGGCGGGAGAGACGTTTCGCCTTGGCGATCCAGTCACGGTAATAGCCGACATCGGTGAATATCTTTGCGGTGTTGTTGAGCCCGCAACCGGCACCATACGAGACGAGGCCCACCAGTTCCCGCTCGCCGTTCTCGTTCAGCACCAGCGGTCCACCGCTGTCTCCGCGGCACGCATCGACGCCGTCGTCGTTACCGGCGCACAGCTGGCCCGGCAAAATGTCTACACCGCGAAGCTGGCCCGTGTTGCCGCACACCGCCGGATCCCTCAGCGTCAGGTCGCCGCGCTGCAGGATACGGGCATAGCGCTGCAAGGCGCCATCCGCGTCGCGAATATCCTTGGCGTTGAAGGTAACGCCCTGCACACCCCAACCTGTAAGTTGCAGGTCGGCATCAAGCCTCTGGTTGCGATTGGCCCTGCCCGGAATTCTGGCTCTTTCGATCCCCGGTATCTCGACATCTGACGCCAGACGCAAAAGAGCAATGTCATGGAGCCAGTTGTTGCTCTTGCCCGTGTAGCGCGCATGCACGGCCGCGCCGACGATGCGATACTGCCAGCCACCGCCATCCGCATGACGTGACCCCAGCCGCACGCGCATCAGGTCGTAAAGGTCCTGGGCGTTCCAGCCGGAAATGCAGTGTGCGGCTGTAATCACCCAGTGCGTGCCGATAAACACGCCGCCGCACAGGTGGCGGGCTTCCCAGTCAGGACGATAGAGGCCGAAATTCTCCAGTTCCCCCCGCCGCAGCTCTTCGGTCTGGAACAGGTCCAGTCCGGCCTGCGAACGGATCAGTTGCGCCTGCCAGGGTGCATCGCCTTCACGCGTGGGCTGGCCGATCACCACGTACTCGGCATCGGGGTTCCAGTCGCTCATGAAGGCGCGCGTTTCGGGCGAGCACCCGTCGGCATAACTGTACTCGGCAGCAGTGCCGTCTTCGTAATATTCCCGGTAAACGGCCTGCGGGCCGGGATAGACCGGCTGCGGGCACGCAGACGATTCCTCGGCAACGAACAGCGACCAGGCGACCTCGGCATAAGGTGTGGTTCGCGTGTATTCGAGAAGAGCCCGCCAGTTGCGTGGATGTCTGTCGGTTGCCTCCTCAACCAGCTTGTCCCGCGTATCGGAAGGCAGATAGGCAACGAAGTTCAGGAATGCGCGAACGGTTTCCACCGGCTGCTCTATCAGCGCGGCGGCGAGAATGCCGCGCTCTCCGATGGCAAGGCGATGCGAAAGGTCGAGCAAGGCCTCCCGGTCATGCGGATAAAGCTGGGCGTAGAGATCGCGAAAACGTGGCTGCTCTTCCTCCCGCAGTTCGGCCACGATCTGGCCGTATCCGCGTTCCTCGTAGCTGTATTGAGACCAGTCCTCTAATTGTGGCGAAATCACGGAGGCATAGGGAAGCAGCGTATCCTGCTCGGGCGGCGCCTCCGGCTCAGGCTCCTGCGCCCGCACGGCAGGCGCACTGGCCAAGGCCAGCGTCGCACCAGCGAGGCTAAGGGCGAGCTTTCGCATGTATCAAGTCCAGCGGCGGAAGGCCTCTTTCGGGAAGCCCTCCGCGCATGGCCTGGATGGGCCGATCAGTCGCGGACCGGACGCGGTCCATCCTCGTCGCCATTGGGTTCGAGAGATGCGTCGACCCCATCCTCTTCACCCGTTGCATCAGGCTCATCGGTCATCGCCTCGGCGCCGGCGTCCATCTCTTCTGCAGGTGATACGATTGCCGGAGCCTCTTCCTCTGCAACGGCCTGTTCCTCGACCATTGCATCGTCATCGGCACTGTCGGCACATGCGGCGAGGCCCAGAGAGGCAGCCGCAACGAACCCTGCGAACACGAATTTCTTCATAGATTCCCCCCAATCCGAAAGTCGGAAAGCCCCAGCCTCAGGTGAGACCGAGACGTTCGAGAATTGCCGTAAAACGCGGTTCTTGTCGAATCCCCGCCAGGAATGGGTCCACCGCCATTCGCGCAAGACCGGGATCGCCCGTTTCCAGACCCGCTTCGAGCGCACCGAGCGCGCGCTCGTTTTCGCCCCACATCGCAAAGGCTTGGGCTTGCTGGTAGAGGCTGTTGTCACCGAATTCCGCCACCATTTCGGCAATCCGGACTTCTCCTGCCTCCCGTCCTTCCAACCGTTCATCGACGATTGCGAAGCCACGTAATCGGCCCATTTCCCGCGGCTCTTTCTCGTAAAATTCACGCGCGGCCTGCGAATCGCCTTCCAGCAGTGCCATGTCGCCCAGCAAGCGCCAGACGGTGCTCACCTGTTCGTTCAGCGAGAGGGCAGCCTGCACTTTTTCCCGCGCGTCGTCGAAGTCACCAGCAAGGAAATCGATGAAGGCGGCGGACCGGAACACCTGCGCATTAAGCGGGTCGAGCGCGAGGGCGCGCGCCATGGCATCGCGTGCCTGCTCGAAATCGCCGAAATTCGCAGCGAACTGCGCATAGGCACCGATGATCTGGGCGTTGCCGAAACCCAGCTCGAAGCTGGTCCGATAGGGCTCGCGCGCGCCCCTGAAATCGAGATCGTACTGACGGATCAGACCGAGGGCAGCGTGCCCTTCTGGTGCATCCGGTTCTATCTCTATCGCCCGCAGAGCCAGCTCTCGCGCGCGCTCCATCATTGGAGCAACCTCCTCTGCCGAGCTGTAGGCGGCAGCAACCAGAGCCATCGACCAGCCGTAAGTGGCGTAACCTACCGCGTAATCGGGATCGATGGTGATGGCCTGCTCGAATTCCTCCAGGGCTTCGCGGTCGGTTTCCTCGCTGGCGGCAAGACGGATCAGCGCCAGACCGTGCAGGTAATGGTCCAGCGCCTCGCTACTCTGAGTTCCTCCGGGTCGCTGCGTGACAAGCACGCCTTCCTGCTCGGTCGAAAACAACTGATCGACGACACTGGTGGCAAGTTCGCTATGCAATTCGAGCGTGTTTGCGGGATCGCGTTCGAAAACCTGCGACCACACCTCGAAACCGCTGCCCACATCCACAAGCCGTGCCGTGATACGCAGGAGTTCGGTAGAGCGGCGCACCGATCCCTCGAGGACGTAGGCAACGCCCAGCCGTTCGGCGATTTCGGCAATGTCCTCCTGCGCCTCTCCGAAAATGCGAGAAGAAGTCTCGGCGGCCACCTGCAATTGGCGATTCATGCTGAGGGTGGTGCGCAATTCCTCGGCGAGGCCCGCAGAGAAATAGTCCTGCTCGGGATCGCCACTGAGATTACGGAATGGCAGGACGGCGATGCTGTTCGTTTCCGCTGCGTCACCCATCAAGCGTTGTTGCCAGACGGCAAGGCCGCCAGCCGCCAGCACCACACCACCAGCACCTGCCAGCAGGAGCGTGCGGCGTGAAAGACCGTTTCGCGATACAGGTGGCAGTGACGGCATCGGCACCGCTTCCCGCCCGTGCGTGGCGGCGACAGCAGCGACCAGCTTTTGCGCAATCGGATCTGCTGCCTTGCCGGACCAGGTGGAAAAATCCAGCGCCTGAAACTGGCGAAAGCCGAGCGGTGCGACAGAACCATCGAGCGAGACGGGAATCAGGCAGTTCCGGTCGCGTCCGCTCATGGCTTCGTCGCGCACCCAGTTGGATCCGGTGGAGGTCTGCGTCCACAGGACCACGACGGCTTCCGCGCTTTCCAGTGCCTCTTCCGTGGTGTCGAGGTATTGTGAACCCGCTTCCAGTTCGCCGTCCCACCAGACGGTGAAACCTGCCTCTTTCAGTAGCGCGATGATCCTCTTGGCGGCCTGCTGGTCGGCGCGCGAATAGCTGACGAAAACGCTCGTCTGCTCGTCCGGCCCGCCTTGCGGCTGTTGCTCCTGGTCCATTGCCCCGCCCTTCACGCTTGAACCATTCCCGACGCTACACCTCGCCGGCGCGCAGCGTCAAAGCCGAAAGGCCTGGCCTCAAGCTGGCAGAGCAATGTGTTTAGCACTGAACACCGCCTGCCAGTTTTCGAGTTCTTCCAGCACGATTTCATCAACCGCGTGAGCAAGTTCGCTGACCGGGCCATAGCTGATTGCCCGTTCGGGCGAGCCGAGCAGCAGCGAGATGCGTTCCGCGACGCCGTCCAGCTTGCCTGCCGTCACATCGGAGATAGCGGCGAAGCGTTCGAAATCGGCGAAGAACCGGATGCCCGCGATACTTGCGCCCAGCGTGGGGAATGCGATGCCGAGGAAGGTCAGCCACATGGAGACCGATGTTGGCCAGTCGTATGGCAGCAATCCCAGTACCGCGCCCAGCTTCAAAAGCAGGTAGATCGACACCGATATGATAGCGAGCGAGAACAGCAGTTCCGCAAAGTGATCGAGCCGGTGATCGACCTTGCGCAGGCGGCTGGCCTTGGCGAGATGATAGTCGCGCTGTTCCTTCACATGGGGCAGCAACAGGGTTTCGAGCACCGAACGGAGGTATTCGCGGTCGAGGGCGAGAATCGGCAAGCCGGCAAAACGCAGGTGATGGCGGGCATATTGTTCCGGCCACGCTCGATCCGCGGCTCCCGGCCATCTGCCGGTGGAGCGGAACACACCCAGCAGCAACATGATCGGGCCATGGCGCAGATATTCGGCAACGCGACGCGTCTCGAACCAGCGCGCATGCCACGCGTATCTCCGGCCGATCAGCGTAATACCCAAGATCATGCCAAGCAGGGCGAGTTCAATCGCTGCAAAAATCCATTTCTGTTCCAGTAGGCCGAGCGGCAGGTAGGCCGCCCCTACAATGACGGCGAAAGCTGCCAGCATGAAGTTGAGGCACATGCCGCTGCGATAGGCGTCGGAAAGCCAGCTGGAGATACCGTCCGCCCATGCGAACTGCGGCAATATGGTGGAGACGATGCCATCGACCTGCCGTTCGTCCACATGGCGCAGACCGCGCATGGCCGTGATAGTTCGATTGGCACTACCCTGGGCAATTTCGTCGGGTCGCTCATAGGTGGTGACGAGGCTGTCATCCCGGTTGGGTTCACCCCCCAGCGCCTTTTCCATTCCGCGATATAGCGTCCAGATGCGGTTGCTGCCGCGGTGCCAACGCTCGCTTTCCAGTGGAGTTGCCGCATCCTGCGAATCCAGCCCAAGCGCCGAGGTGATTACCGTTTCGAGTGCGTCGGGCACATGCTCGGGCGGATTGGCAATTTCCTCGGGCCGGGTCAGCATGCGCCACTGTTCCGGTTGCACCGGATCGACCAGAAGCACGGGCGTACCACCTTGCAAAGCAGCAACTGCCGTATGGCCGGTGCCCCCCGCAAGATTGGCGAGCCTGCCGTCCCACACGGCTATAAGCAGGTCGGCGCGCTCGGCCATCACACGCCCGGCCAGTGCCACGCGATCGTTGCTTTGCGCCTCGAAAATCCGGCGTTTCGCAGGATCGTCCGGATCGGCCAGCGCGGCGAGGAATATCTCCGCGATTTCGGCGTCACGCTCTGCAAGTTCGAAGCACTGCGCGGACTCCATGTATTCGCGCAGCCGCGCCACCCGTTCCGCCATCGCGGGATCGGAAACGTCCTTCCCTTCGATCATTGCGCGCGCATCTGAAATCGCGGAGGGGCTGAGGTTGATCGCGGTATAAAGCGCCTTGCCGAAGGGCAGGGGTGCTACTAGCCGCCAATCCCTGTCCAGTGCGAGGCGCGCGGTAATCTGGTCAACACCCTCCGCCAGCAGGTTGTAAAGCCGCACAGGTCCAAGGGCGTCGCTCTCACCACCAACGCGCGCTGCCACCCGGTCGAAGAGGTTCGTCAGCACCGCCTCAACTTCGTCGAGATTGGCTTCAAGGGCATCATTGGTATGGCGGTGTCCGGTGACCGCGATGGAGAGGTGCCGTCTGGCTTGCGCGGGCCGGGCCGTGGTCGTCATGCCGCCACCTCCCGGCGCTTTTCATTGCAGGCAGCGATGACCAATACCACTAATGCTTCCCCTGCATCATCAAAGGCAATGGTATAGGTCGTGGAAGTAAAATGGAAATAGTCGGCAACGCCTTTTGCGCGCCCCTCCCTTTTATCGCTTTACTTTCAGAATGATCTGACGCGCCTCAATCTTTCGTCCGACGCGACCGGCGCTAATCCCGGGCATTCTTCTCACGGTGCTGGTTATAGCTTTGCAGTACTTGCCGCATCCGATCCAATGCCTCTTCTCGTTGCTGGGCGGTCTGCAGCTTTTTCAGTTCGGCTTTCAGAGAAGTTGCGAAGTCCGCGTACTCGTTCTGCCAGTCCTCGCCGACCAACTCTGCAAGGTCGGTGCGCCCGGTTTCAAGCCGCTTGGCTGGCTCGCCCGGTGGCAGCGAATACCGCTCCCCGATTTCTGGCAGACGGACCGAGAGGCCCGGGTGGCGGCGCTGCAATTCGCGGCGCATTTCCTCCACTGATCGCGGCTCCCCGTGATCGAGAAACAAACTTCCCGCGATAGGCATGCGTGCGTCGATCCAGTCCAGAAGCTCACTCTGGTCGGCATGTGCGGAATAGCTCTGGATGGAGCGGATCTGCGCTCGGACACGCACATCCTTGCCGCTGATGCGCACGCGCTTCTTTCCCTCCAGGATCACCCGGCCAAGCGAGCCTTGCGCCTGATATCCGACGAACAACACCGTGGACTCCCGCCGGTGGAGATTGTGGATCAGATGGTGCCGGATGCGCCCGCCCTCGCACATTCCCGATGCGGCAAGAATGATTGCACCTGAAATGGAGTTGAGCCGCATCGAGTGCTCGACATCCATCACGTAATGGAATTGCGAGTGATCGAAGATGTCGCGCCCGCCGGTGTCTTCCAGTTCGGCCGCATAGCGGCTGAAAACTTCGGTGGTCTTGTTGGCGAGCGGGGAATCGATGAACACCTGTGCGTGCGGGAAAGCGCCCGAACAGATCAGGTAATGCAGGTCCAGCAGCAGTTCCTGCGTGCGCTCCAGCGCGAAGACGGGGATGATGAGATTGCCGCCGCGCAGCAATGCGGCCTCGACCTCTGCCTGAAGCAGTGTGCGCCGTTCCTCGATGGAAATATGGTCGCGCGTGCGATCGCCATAGGTGCTTTCACAGACGACGTGATCGACGCCTGACGGACCATCCGGGTCTTGCTGGAAAGCCTTGTTATCGGGGCCGATGTCGCCGGAAAAAACCATGTGCACGCCGCCCACCATCAGGCCGACTGAGGCGGCGCCGAGGATGTGGCCAGCGTTCCACAGCCGCGCCTGGAAGCCGTCGGCAGGCTCGAACGGCTGCTCCAGTTCCACCGCGCGGCACTGGCTCCAGGCGTCCATTGCGTCCGCGCTGGTGTAGAGAGGCTCGAACGGCTCCTCGCCCGCGCGGTCGCGCCTGCGATTGCGGCGCTGGGCATCGTATTCCTGTATCCGGCCTGCATCGGCGAGCATGTGTTCCAGCAGGTCGCGCGTTTCACGGGTGCACCAGATCGGCCCGTCGAAGCCCTTGGCGACAAGCTTTGGTAGCAGACCGGAATGGTCGATATGAGCATGGGTCAGCACCACCGCGTCGATCTCCGTCGGATCGAAAGCAAATGGTTCGAGATTCAGCAATTCCAGCGAGCGCGACCCCTGGAACAGCCCGCAATCTATCAGAATACGGCTGTCACCATAGGCCACTTCCATGCACGACCCGGTCACGGTTCGCGCCGCACCGTGGAAGACGATGCTCGGCGAAGTCTCGGTCATGCTGCTCTCCCATCCCTCCGGGCCAGAAGTCTGGCTTCAATCGTAGGCTAGAGCAATCGCCTTCCTGCACCTTGTCGCAGGTCAATTCGCCGCGTGGATGCCTATCCTGCTGCGAACAGCAAACGCCCTTCGCCCAGCACTTCCAGGATTTCAGCGATCTCGCTCTGCTCGAAAGCGAAGCAGCCCAAGCTTCGTCCGACGCGGCCCTGGTTGCGAGCCATGGCTTCGTCGACGTAGTTCGCACCGTGGATCACGATGGCACGCTCGAATGCGCGGTCGTTCTCAGCTTCCAGCCCGTGCAAGCGACGCGACCGGCCATGTTTACCGACGTAGGCCTCGCCAGTCAGGTAGCTGCCCTTTGAAGACGCATTGGAGCCGGGCACGTTGGAAAAGCGCTGCGCGAAGCCGCTGTTGCCCGGATCCGACCCACGCCCGTGCGACACGAGAAAGGACTTGGTGATCTGGCCCGCCTCGACATCGGCGATGTGAAAGCGGAATTCCCGCGAATGGGCCGTGTAGTCTGCAATCCCGATGCGGTCTGCAAAGGTGATCTGGCCGCGATGGCGTTGCAGGGCTGCAAGGGCCTGCCCCAGAACGCCCTGCGGAGCAGGCGCTGGTGGCTGCGGCGGCATTGCCGTCGGGCTGGTCGGCGTAGTAAGTATCGGAGCGGCAAGGGTTTGCGGCGTAAGTACTGCCCCACCCGTAGCCAGCGAAGCGCCCAAAAAGGCGCGTCTGGTGATTTTCATATCAGGCGATCCCGTATATCTTTTACTTGAATATAGGTACTGGGACGGCCCTCAACAATATTACGGAACCTGACGGGACTATGCTGAAACGGATTTTCGCAGCGCTTACTTTGGCTGTTCTGGCTACTCCTGCAGCCGCGCAGGATGGCGCGTCATGGTCCTCTGCCGATCTTACCGTATTGAATCGCTGGGTAGATCTCGCCCCGCGCGATGCCCTGCCTCGCCCCTCGACCGATCGGCTGGAGCTTGCCCGTGCATCGCGCATGTCCGATGCGATAGACCGGGAGGCGAACGCCCTCGCCCTACAGCTTGCCCGCATGCATCTGCTTGGAAATGCGGAGCAATCCGAACGCAGCGGGTGGCATATCGTCGACACCGACGAAAATCTGCCATTGGAAGGCATGATGGCGAGCGCTGTTTCCAGCAACACGCTGAACACTTTCTTCGCCCTAATGCGCCCGACGCACCGCGAATATTCAGCCCTGCGCACGGCCTACGCGGGCGAGAGCGATCCCGAACGGCGTGCCACCATCGCCCGCAACATGGAGCGTTGGCGCTGGATGCCGCGAGACCTTGGCGACGACTACGTGCTGGTGAACGCCGCGCAATACGAGGCCGACCTGTGGCGCGATGCCCGCCACATAGGCACATGGCGCGTGATCGTGGGCAAGCGCAGCACGCCTACGCCCGTTTTCCGCGCCACCATCGAAGGCGTGGTACTGAACCCCTGGTGGGAAATCCCCACCAGCATCGTGCGCGAGAGTGTCGGCGCGCTGGTGCGCAACCGCCCTGCCGTGGCGCGTGCGCGCGGCTACGTGGTGCAGAACGGTCGCTATCGCCAGCGTCCCGGGCCGAACAATGCGCTGGGACAGATGAAACTGGTGATGCCCAACCCGTACTCGGTCTACATGCACGATACCCCCAATCGCGGCCTGTTCGACGAAGACGTGCGCAGCTTCAGCCACGGCTGCATTCGCACAGGCGATGCCATCGGCTATGCCACGACCCTGCTGGAAGGTGTTGCCACGCGAGAGGAAGTCGACGCCATTCTCGAAAGCCGCGAGACGACAACGATTTCGCTGGCCGAGCCCATTCCCGTCTACGTCACTTATTTCACCGCCGTCGGCGATGGCCGGGGCGGCGCGCTACTGTTCGACGACATCTATGGCCGCGACGCGGCTATCCACTCGATCGTGCAGGACAGCGGCGAACTGGCAGCCGCTTCCGGCGCCCGTTATCTGGCGGCGAAGCAGGCCAGCGATGGGAGCGATTGTTCGGCGCTGGGCAACGCTACTAGCTAGTCTTGAACCGCGAGAAACGTCCGCCGTCCGCGATCACCTCGCGCGCGCAGTTGTGCCCCGGTGCACCCGTCACGCCGCCACCTGGATGCGTGCCCGATCCGCACATGTAGAGGCCCTTCACCGGCCCGCGATAGGCGCCGTGCCCAAGCACGGGCCGGGCTGACCACAGCTGGTCGAGACTCATGTGCCCGTGGAAGATGTCTCCGCCCACCAGGCCGAACTTGCGGAACAGTCCCTTGGGGCTCAGCACCTGCTTGCCGAGGATTGAGGCGCGAAAACCCGGCGCATGGGCTTCAACCGTGTCAATGATGGTATCGACGGCTTTGTCCTCCTCGTCGTCCCAATCGCGCCCGTCAGGCAATTCGGGCGCGAATTGCTGGCAGAACAGGCTGGCAACGTGCTGGCCTTGCGGAGCGAGGCTGTCGTCCACCGTGCTCGGGATCAGCATCTCGACGATCGGCTTCTTGGACCAGCCGTGCTGCTTCGCATCGAGGAAGGCGCGGTCCATGTAGTCAAGCGTCGGCGCGATGATGATGCCCGAAGAATGATGCTCTCCCGGCTCCGGCAAGGCGGTGAAGCGCGGCAGTTCGGAAAGCGCCACGTTCATGCGGAAAGTGCCGCCTCCTGCCTTGAACCCGCGCATGCGGCGGCGGAAATCCTCCGGCTGGTGATGTTCGGGCAGCAGCTTTCCGTAAAGCAACTTCGGCCCGACATTTGCGATCACGCGCTTGGCGGCGATCTCCTCGCCGCTCTCCAGCTTCACGCCGACGGCAATATCGCCATCCACCAGCACTTCGGCCACCGGGCTTTCCAGGCTGATTTCCACGCCCGCTTCGCGGCAGACCTTGGCCATGATCTGCGTGATCGTGCCCATGCCCCCGACGCAGTGACCCCAAGCGCCCTTCTTGCCGTTCACCTCGCCAAAGACGTGATGCAGCAGCACGTAGGCGCTGCCCGGCGTATCGGGCGAGGCGTAGTTGCCCACCACGGCATCGAAGCCGAAGGCGGCTTTCACCGGCTCGCTTTCGAACCACTGGTCGAGAAAGCTGGAGGCAGACTTGGTGAACAGGTCCAGCACGTTGCGCTTGGTCTCGAGGTCGAGCCGCGACAGGCCCCAGCCCTGCGCCGCACCTGCCAGCAGTGTGCGCATGCCATCGCCGACGTTGGGCGGCGATTTCAGGGCGAGCTCGCGCAGCACTTCGGCCACGCCTTCTAGCGCGTCGTAATAGGCAGGCAGCGCCTCTGCATCGCGGGCGGAGAACTTGCGGAACTCGGCCTGCGTGCGTTCCATTCCGCCGCCGAGTTTCAGATATCCGCCATCGGGCTGCGGCAGGAAATTGGAGATCGGGCGCTCGATCACGCGGTAGCCGTTCTCGACTAGCCGCATGTCGTCAATCACCTTGGGTTGCAGCAGGCTGACAGTGTAGCTGGCGACGGAGTTGCGGAAACCGGGGTGGAATTCCTCGGTAACGGCGGCCCCGCCCTCGACATCGCGCCGCTCGACGATGCGCACCTTCAGCCCCGCCCGGGCGAGATAGAAAGCGCAGACAAGGCCATTGTGGCCAGCGCCGATAATTACGGCATCGTATTGCTGGCTCATTGCTTGCTCCATCCCGCGGCAGGCGCTTTCTCAAGACGTGCCTCGGGGATGATCTCGCGCATACGGCGGCAGAAATTCTTCAGGCAAACCTCCTTGTCGCTGAGCGGCCCCATCGAGAAACTGCGCGAAGCCATCCCCTCCTGCACGCGGGTAATCAGCACGGTATCCTCGGCATTCACCTGCCGGTTGATGCGCCAGTTGAGATAGCGCGCGGCGCGCATTTCACGGCGCTCATCCGGCAGGACGTAGCTAATCTCGCGGATCAGGCTGGTGGTTGGGCCGGTGGGAAGCCATTGCATGAAATCCACCTGGTCGGGATAGATGTCGAAAGCGACATTCGGCCACAGCTTCAGGTAATTCCAGCAGCGCTGCTTATCGGGCGGCAAGTGCGGCACAGGGGGCAGCAGCCGCTGGTATAGACGTTCGGACCAGTCGGCGCTCTCGCGGTCGCTGAGTTCACCCCACATCCGGTCGACATGCGGTTCGGCTTCCACGCCGTAGCTTTTGCCGAACAACCGTGTCAGGCCGGGGTGCGCGACGGGTATGTGCAGGCCATCCGAATAGTTGTCGCCCACGTTCTTCCAGTTCACCTCGCGCGGGCGCAGGGTGAGGCGGCCCAGGGCGCGAAGGTCAGCGAAACGATAGGGCGCGATCAGGCCCTCATAGGGTGCCATCATTTGCGCGACGGACGGACCGCCATCGTCCTCCAGTCGGACAAAAAGGAAGCCCTGCCATTGCTCGAGTTCCACCGGCACCAGCCCTGCCCGATCCTTGTCGAGTGTGGGGTAGGATGCGCTGTCGGGCACACCCGTCAGTCGTCCGTCGAGATCGTAGGTCCATGCATGATAGGGGCACACCAGCTTCTTTGCGCAACCCCGCGCCCCGTCGACGAGACGCGATCCACGATGGCGGCAGACATTGGTAAAGGCCCGCAGATGCCCGTCCGCGCCGCGCACCGCGATCACGCTTTCGCCGCAATAATCCAGTGTGTGCCAGTCGCCCGCACCCGGAATATCGCTCTCGTGACAGACGATCTGCCAGCTTGGGCGGAAGACACGATCCAGCTCCACCGTGTGGAACTCCGGATCATGGTAGGTCCAGGCAGGCAGGCTCCAGCCTTCCAGCGGATCGGCCTGTGGCTTGAAAGTGAGGGCAGCGTCGCGGGTCACGACTGGGATTGAAACCGCCTTTGGCCCGCGCTGTCCAGCCCCGCCCTTATTTCAGCGTCTCGATAATGGCGGAGAAGTCGCGCGCGCCGTTGCCCTCGGCATCGAAGGCCTCGTAAAGCTGCCGCGCCCGCTCTCCCATCTGCGTGTCGACACCGGCAGTTTCGGCAGCTTCCATTGCAAGCTTCAGGTCCTTCAGCATCAGGCCAGTTGCAAAGCCGCCCTGATAGTCATTGTCCGAAGGAGACTTCGGGCCGACGCCGGGGACCGGGCAATAGCTCGTCATCGACCAGCACTGGCCGGAACTCACGCTGGATATATCGTAGAAGGTCTGCGGATCGAGGCCCAGCTTCTGCGCCATGGCAAATGCCTCGCATGTGCCGATCATGTGGATGCCCAGCAGCATGTTGTTGCAGATCTTCGCAGCCTGTCCGTTACCGGCCTGGCCCGCATGGATCACGGCCTTGCCCATGCCGCTCAGCACGGGTTCTGCGCGCTTGAATGCTTCTTCCGTGCCGCCGACCATGAAGGTGAGCGTGCCAGCCTCTGCCGCAGCGATGCCGCCCGAAACCGGCGCATCGACCATGGAGTAGCCCGCAGCTTTGGCAGCTTCCGCCACTTCGCGCGCTGTAGCGACGTCGATGGTAGAACAGTCGAGGAATACTGCGCCCTCCGGAGCCTTGCCGATCACATCACCGGTATAGACTGCCTTCACGATCTCGCCGTTGGGCAGCATCGAGACGACTGCCTCGACCCCCTCGCATGCTTCGGAGGCGGAAGTAAAAGTGTCGCAGCCATGCTCTTTCGCCGCCGCCAGTGCTGCTTCGGACAAGTCGAAGGCCCGCACTTCGTGTCCGGCTTTCGCGAGGTTTGCGGCCATGCCGCCGCCCATGTTGCCAAGGCCGATGAATGCGATTTTCATATCAGCGACCCTTCCAGTTTCCGTCGCGCTTCTCGACAAACGCTTTCATGCCTTCAACCTTGTCCTCGCTGGCGCAGAGGATCTGGAACAGGCGGCGTTCGTGGGCGAGGCCGTGCTCCAGCGTGGTTTCGAACGCGGCGTTGACCATTTCCTTGTTGGCGATGGCGGCCATCGGCGGCTTGGAGGCGATCGTGGCCGCCGTCTTCAGGGCATCTTCCAGAAGATCGTCGTGCGATACGACGCGGGCCACGAGACCTGCGCGTTCGGCTTCGGCGGCGTCCATCATGCGGCCCGTGAGGCACATTTCCATCGCTTTCGACTTGCCCACGGCGCGCGTCAGGCGCTGCGAGCCACCCATGCCGGGGGCTACGCCAAGGTTGATCTCGGGCTGCCCGAACTTCGCCTTGTCGCTGGCGAGGATGAAGTCGGCCATCATGGCAAGCTCGCAGCCGCCACCCAGGGCAAAGCCGTTCACGGCGGCGATCCACGGCTTGCGGGTGCCTTTCACAACGTCGGTCTGCCAACCGGAGAAGAAATCATCGAGGTAGAAGTCCACCGCTTCCTTCTCGACCATTTCCTTGATGTCGGCGCCTGCCGCGAAGGCCTTGTCGCCCGAGCCGGTGAGCACCAGGCAACGCTGGCCCTTGTCGGCATCATAGGCGGCAAACGCCTCGCCCAGTTCGCGCAGTACGTGGCTGTTGAGCGCATTCAGCGCCTTGGGGCGGTTCAGAGTCACCAGCGTGACGGCGTCGCGCTGTTCGACGAGGATGTTTTCGAAATTGCTCATGTTCAGTCTCCTTTTCAGGAAGCGCAGCGTTTGCGGATATCGGTGGGGGCGACCTCGGCGCTCTCGGCCCGGCTGATAACCAGCCGTTCTGGGTTCTCGCGCAAGGTCAGGCGCAGGTCGGTGTTCCAGGTGTCACCTTCTCCGGACATGGCGAGCGAGACGACCGCGCCGCCTTCGCCGTCGCTTACAGAGCGGACTTCACCCACGGATTCGTAGAAGATGATTTCACCCGAAGTAACCTCGGCGCGAAGATCGGAAGCCGGGTTACAGCTGCCTTCTTCGTAGTCCCATACGCCGTGGAAACGCGCAGGGATGCCTTCGCTCTCACTCATTTGGGACAATGGCGGCGCTCCGTCACCGATGCCGCCATCCGGCTCCACCGGCATGGCAGTCTGCTCGGCCTGCGGCTCTATCTCGCCGCCGTCATCCTGCGAGCCGCAAGCTACCAGCGCGAATAAAACAGGCATCAGCAAGACTGTGCGCATGGCAATCACCCCATCGTCGGAATTACGAAAGCATTGCTACCGTCTCCACCGCCGTCGGGCCAGCGCTGCGTCACCTTCTTCGACTTGGTCCAGAAGCGCAGCCCTTCCATTCCGTACTGGTCGATGTCGCCGAAGCCGGAACGCTTCCAGCCGCCGAAGCTGTGGTAGCTGACCGGCACCGGGATCGGCACGTTGATGCCGACCATGCCGACATTCACGCGGGCGGCAAATTCACGCGCGGCGTGGCCGTTGCGCGTAAAGATGGCAACGCCGTTGCCATACTGGTGCTCGCTCGGCAGGCGCAGCGCGTCCTCGAAATCGTTGGCGCGCACGATCTGGAGGACCGGGCCGAAGATCTCTTCCTTGTAGCTTTCCATGTCGGGCGTGACGTGGTCGAGCAGGGTCGGGCCGACGAAGAAGCCGTCCTCGTGCCCCTGAAGGCTGAAACCGCGACCGTCGATGACGACTTCGGCGCCTTCCTTCTCGGCGGTGTCGATCCAGCTTTCGATGCGCGCCTTGTGCTCCGGCGTTACCACCGGGCCATAATGCGCCTCGGGATCGTTGGAGACGCCGACCCGTAGCGCGTTGATTGCCGGGATCAGCTTTTCCTTCAGACGCTCAGCCGTGTCCTCACCAACGGGCACGACCACGGGCAGCGCCATGCACCGCTCGCCAGCGGAGCCGAAGGCGGCACCGGCAAGGTCGTTGACCACTTGGTCGAGATCGGCATCGGGCATCACCACGCCGTGGTTCTTCGCCCCGCCGAAAGCCTGCACGCGCTTGTGATTGGCGGCGCCGCGCTCGTAAATGTACTGCGCAATGTCGGAGGAGCCGACGAAGCTGATCGCTGCAATGTCCGGGTGGTCGAGAATGGCGTCGACCATTTCCTTGTCACCGTGGACCACCTGCAGCAGCCCTTCGGGCGCGCCAGCTTCGAGGAAAAGTTCCGCGAGGCGGATGGGAACGCTGGGGTCACGCTCGCTGGGCTTGAGGATGAAGGCGTTACCGGCAGCGATCGCCATGCCGAACATCCACATCGGAATCATCGCGGGAAAGTTGAACGGCGTAATGCCAGCGCCAATGCCGAGCGGCTGGCGCATCGAGTAGACATCGATGCCGGGCCCCGCGCTGTTCGTGAACTCGCCTTTTTGCGCATGGGGAATACCGCAGGCAAATTCGATGACTTCGAGGCCGCGCTGCACGTCGCCCTTGGCATCGTCGATCACCTTGCCGTGTTCGCTGGAAAGCAGTTCGGCCAATTCCTGCATGTTGTCTTCAAGCAGCTGCTTGAACTTGAACATCACACGGGCACGGCGCTGCGGATTGGTGGCTGCCCATTCGGGCTGCACTTTCTTCGCGTTCTCCACCGCGCGGGCCAGCAGCGAGGCATCGCCCAGTGCGACTTCTGCCTGCACCTCACCGGTCGAAGGGTTCCAGACCTTGTGCGTGCGGCTGCCTTGCGTGGAACCAGTTCCACCGGCGATGAAATGATCGATCTGTCGCATCTGCATTCTCTCCGCTCTTCTATGGAAAGAGCGCATGTCAGATCGAAAAGTTGCACACAATGAAAAAGTTTCATTCGCAACCTTCTTGCGCAAATCACTGCGACAGCGTGTTCGGCTCGCGGCTGCATGGGTTGGAAGCGATCAAAATGGACGTTGGGTAATTGCTGATCGCCCGCTCAGGTATCGCAGCTCGAACCGGGATGGAAACGACAAGCCGACTGCCCGCAGACTTCAATCCCGGGCAACGCCCCGCGCGGCCCTGCCGTCGGCTCGTATTGCGGCCTCGTTCAAGTTACTTCGTCCATCGCGCGAAACCCGGCGGCTACCCGCGCATCATGCATCGGGCATTGCGGCAAACAGTCGGTGGATATCCTCTGGCCGGGCCAGATCTGTTCCGGGCGTCAAGGCCGCTGCGGCTCCGGCGGCGAGGCCGAACCGGAACGCATCAGCCACCGGAAAACCACGCACCAGGCGAAAAACCAGTCCGGCAACGAAGCTGTCGCCCGTACCCACGGCGCTTACGGCCTGCACTTTCACGGCGGGGAGCCGGATCACGCCACTGCGGTTGACCAGCATTGCTCCGTCTGCGCCAAGCGAGACTGCCACGTTCTCACAAGCACCGCTCACCACCAGTTCGCGCGCAGCCGTCGCTATTTCCTCTTCGCTCTCCAGCGGCCTCCCGACATGGCTGCCGAGTTCTCCGCGGCTCGGCTTGACGAGGAACAGCTTTCCTCCGGCCAATCCTCCGGAAAGCCCGCGGCCGGAACTGTCCAGCACCATGCGTTTGCCGCGACGGTCGGCAATGTCGGCGACCCGGGCAAAGAAATCGTCGGGCATTCCGTTCGTCAGCGACCCGCTGGCGACGAGATACTCGAAATCTGATTCCTCAATCCTGGCAAGGCATTCCTGCCAGTTCGCATCCGAAACCGTCGGGCCATCGGCGACAAGGCGATACTGCTGACCACTCATCTTTTCACGCACGGCAACAGCGATGCGCGTATCACCCTCGATGCCGATCCGCACCCGGTCAAGGTCGTGCTGATCCATCAACCGATCGAGCGTTTCGCCTGTTGTGCCGCCCGCCATGTAAATGCAGCGTGCGCTGCCACCCAGTTGCCCGAACACACGGGCGACGTTGATCCCTCCACCGCCCGGATCATGGCGTTCGTCGCGGCCTCTGATCTTGTGCGTCGGCAGGACTTCGTCGACCTCGAACGAGAGGTCGATCGTGGGGTTGACTGTAATGGTGACCAGTTCCGGCATCGCTGCGACTTCTCCCACAAGCCTGGATAAGCTGACTTGGCTGGATGGAGGGTAATCGATGCTGTGTTCAACCGGAAACCGAGCCGAGCCGGTATCCCCATTCAAGCCTTCTCGGTTACGTGCCGAAGAGCGCCAGCCGCAGAGCGCAGCCAGGCATATTGTTGTGGGTCAAATCGGTGTGAGCGTCTTCGCACTATGGTAGGCTTGCCGGAAGGGGGAAGCGAATGAAGCGAATGCGGGCCATGCAAATCGATCGACCGGGCGAGCCTCTGCGGATGATCGAAAGGGAAATTCCCCATCCCGCTGCGGGCCAGCTTCGCATCGCCATCACGGCCTGTGGGGTTTGCCGGACGGACCTTCACGTAGCTGACGGCGACATTCATGGAATGCTGCCCGTCGTGCCCGGTCATGAAATCGTTGGCCGTGTAGATGCGCTGGGCGAAGGTGTTTCCGGCTTCGCTCCGGGCGAGCGGGTCGGTGTGCCATGGCTTGGCCACACCTGCGGCAACTGCCCTTATTGCATGACCGGCAAGGAAAACCTCTGCGACAATCCCTTGTTCACCGGGTTCACGCGCGATGGTGGCTTCGCCTCTCATTGCATTGCCGATGCAAGGTTCTGCTTCAAGCTGCCCGAAGCGTTCGACGATATTCATGCGGCCCCACTGCTGTGCGCCGGGCTGATCGGCTACCGCGCATACCGGCTCGCAGGTGAGACCGAAGCAATCGGCCTCTACGGTTTCGGCGCAGCGGCGCACATCCTCGCCCAGCTGGCGATCTGGCAGGGCAAGCGGGTTCACGCCTTCACGCGGGACGGAGACGAGGCTGCACAAGACTTCGCGCGCGCTCTGGGCTGCGCTTCGGCCAGCGATTCATCGCAACTGCCGCCGGAGGAACTGGACGCGGCCATCATCTTCGCCCCCGTGGGTGCGCTCGTCCCGCAGGCATTGCGGGCGGTTCGCAAGGGTGGCCGCGTGGTGTGCGCGGGCATCCACATGTCGGATATTCCCGCATTTCCCTATGCCGATCTGTGGGAAGAGCGTTCGATCCTGTCAGTAGCGAACCTGACGCGCGATGACGGGGCGGAATTCCTCCCGCTCGCGGCAAGGGCCGGGATTGCGACGAGTGTCACGCCCCTTCCGTTGGAACAGGCGAACGAGGCGCTGCGCCGCCTGCGGGACGGCGAAGTGGAAGGCGCACTGGTATTGATCCCGTAATTCGAATTGACCTCGAACAAGGAAATCGAAACTCTGTCCGGCATGGTTTGAGGGATGCCGCTCCACGGTGGGATTGGGAGAGTAGGATATGCTTCGCGTTCGGCGCCTGCCGATTGATACGCACCCGGACAACACCGCCTTCATGCTGCGCTACAGCGACGGCTATTCGGCGGAGCAGTTCCAGGCCCTGCGCAAGATACGCGTGACTGGCGGAGACAGAGAAATTCTCGCCACGCTGGCGCTGGTCGATGACGACGAAATTATTGCCAACGGCGAAATCGGCCTTGGCGAACAAGCCTTTCGCAGGCTTGGTCTCCCCGAGGGCACCGAGGTCGAGATCGCACAGGCGCGCCGTCCCGCCAGCCTCGATCACGTGCGTCGCAAGATCGACGGAAACACGCTTGGCGAAGCGGAAATCGCCGCTGTTATCCGCGACATTGCAGCCTATCGTTATTCTCCCATGGAGATCGGCGCATTCCTCGTCGCTTGCGCAAGTTTCATGAGCACGCCCGAAACGCTCGCCATGACGGAAGCAATGGTGGATGTCGGCAACCATCTCAGCTGGGATTCGAAGCTGGTCGTGGACAAGCACTGCATAGGCGGCATTCCCGGCAACCGTACTTCCATGATCGTGGTGCCGATCGTGGCCGCTCACGGCCTGATTTGCCCCAAGACTTCCTCGCGCGCCATTACTTCGCCCTGCGGCACGGCGGACGTGATGGAAGTGCTGGCGAACGTCGAACTGAGCGGCGAGCAGATGGCGGCGATCGTGGCAAAGGAAAACGCCGTGCTGGCTTGGGGCGGGCGGATGAACCTCTCCCCCGCTGACGACGTGCTGATTTCCGTGGAGCGCCCGCTAAGACTGGACACGTTCGAACAGATGGTGGCTTCGATTATCTCGAAGAAAGTGGCGGCTGGCTCCACTCACCTTGTGATCGACATTCCCGTAGGCCCGACGGCCAAGGTGCGCTCCCAGAACGATGCGGTGCGCCTGCGCAAGCTGTTCGAATACGTCGCACGTCACATGGGGCTTGAGACGACGATCGTCTTCACCGACGGATCGCAGCCCATCGGGCGCGGCGTCGGACCGGTGCTGGAAGCGCGCGATGTAATGGCAGTGCTGCGTAACGAACCGGACGCACCGGTGGACCTGCGCGATCACGCACTGGCGCTGGCAGGCCATATGCTCGATTTCGATCCTGCGCTCGCAGGTGGCCGGGGTTATGCGCGCGCGCTCGAACTGCTGGCTTCAGGAGAAGCGCTTGCGGCGATGGAGCGGCTGATCGAGGCACAGGGCGCGAACCCCGCCAAGCCGGAGCTGGGCAAATTCCAGCACGAGGTCACGGCAAACGAAAGCGGCAGGGTTATCGCCATAGACTGCGAGCGGATTGCCCGCATCGCCAGGCATGCAGGTGCGCCGATGGATCAGGGTGCTGGCCTTGACCTGATGCACAAGGTTGGCGCGAGTGTGAACAAGGGCGACACGCTTTATCGCATTTACGCGAACTCTCAGACAGGCCTTGGCTTTGCTTGCGATTTCGCCGGCGAAAGTTCCGGCTACACCATTGCGCGATGACCGCTACGCTCCACGCCTTTCCGGAATCGATTGTCGCGGCGCGAATGCTGGCGGACAGGCTGGCCGTCGAGACTTGTCCGATAAGCCTGCACCGCTTTCCCGATGGCGAAAGCCTCGTTCAGGTGAAGCCGCGCGCCGGCACGGCTCTGCTCTACCGGTCCCTGGACAGGCCCAACGACAAACTCGTCGAACTGCTGTTCGCCGCATCTGCCCTGCGTGATGGCGGTGCTCAGCGCATTGTCCTGGTGGTGCCCTACCTCGGTTACATGCGCCAGGACATCGCGTTCAAGCCGGGCCAGGCGGTGAGCCAGAAGATCATCGGCAAGCTGCTGGCCCAGCATTTCGACGCGCTGCTGACTGTCGATCCGCACCTGCACCGGATAGGTTCTCTGTCCGAAATCATGCCCGGCATCGCCGCGCACAGCATCTCGGCCGCACCCGCGCTGGCAAACCGCATCGAAAAGGGATCGAACGCAGTGCTGGCCGGCCCCGACGAGGAATCCAGGCAATGGGTCGAGGCGATTGCCAGACCCTATGGTTTGGACGTGATCGTGGGCGAGAAGACACGCCTCGGAGACCGGAAAGTGGAACTGGACTTTCCGGCAGCCGGCAGTGTCGAGGGCCGTCCCGTCATCCTCGTCGATGATGTCATCTCAAGCGGGCACACCCTGCAGATCGCGGCACGCCGCTTGATGGAAGCTGGCGCTGCCAATGTGGAGGTGCTGGCGACACATTGCCTCGCGACTGCCGACGATCTGGAGGCGTTGAAGGCAGCAGGCATCACGCGCATCCGGTCTTGCGATTCCGTTGCCGGGCCAACGGCAGTGATACCTCTCGCCGATACCCTCGCCAAAGCGATCACAGATTACGGCTGGCTCGAATAGCGACGTGCTGAGCGCCAGCCTACTTTCTGGCAAAGAAAGCAGCGATAGCCTGCTGCACTTCCTCGCCTTTGAGAGCGCCAGCAAAAACCTCGGCTTCCTTGTCGATCTGGGCCAGCAAGCTTTCACGATTGTCGGCCAGCAGCTTGCGCGTCTTGGCCAACGCTTCCGGCGGGCGTTTCAGCAGGTCCGCCACCCGGCTGCGCGCGTGATCCTGCACTTCGCTGGCCGGCATCGTTCGGGTGACGAAACCGGCTGCCTCGGCATCCCTGGCTGAAAGCGGATCGCCCAGCATCAGCAACTCGGCAGCTTTTGCGCGCCCGAAAATGGCAGGTGCAGCCATGCTCGACCCACCTTCCGGCACCAGTCCCAGATTTACAAACGGCATGATGAATTGCGCGTCTTCGGCTGCATAGACGAGGTCGAAATGGAACAGCATCGTCGTGCCGATCCCGACCGCAGCACCTTGCACACCGGCGACCAGCGGCTTTTCGAACCTGGCGATGGCGCGGATGAACTCGATCGCCTCCGTTGCACCGGTCTGGGCGACAGCAATGAAATCCTTGAGGTCGTTCCCGGCGCAGAACGTCTCGCCCTCACCGGTGAACAGCACCGCTCGAATATCATCAGATGCAGAAGCCCGCTCGAGCGCCTCGATCATCTGGCGGTACATCGCGAGAGTTATCGCATTCTTCCGGTCGGGCCGGTTGAAGCGAATTTCCAGGCATCCTGGCGTTTCGAGCAGCTGAATTTCTTCATCCGGCACTGGGGTTCTCTCCTGATTTCAGAATTTTATGGGCGCAGCGGTCCAGACTGCTGCTGGCAAGAGCCGGTTCGGCTCGCAAGCAGCCGCCCGTAACCCGGATACTCAGATCGGGTAGTGTCCCGGCTCGGTCTCGAAAGTGATCCAGCGCGTCTCGGTGAAGGCATCGATACCTTGCCTGCCGCCGAAGCGGCCATATCCACTGGCCTTCATGCCGCCAAAGGGCATCTGCGGCTCGTCCGACACGGTGCTGGCGTTGACGTGGCAGATGCCCGCCTCGATTTGCCGCGCCACCTTCAGGCCGCGTGCCGTGTCCTTGGTGAAAACCGCGCTGGAAAGGCCGTATTGCGTATCGTTCGCCAGTTCGATGGCGTGGGCTTCATCCCGCGCGCGGGCGATACCGACGACCGGGCCAAAGCTTTCCTCGCGAAACAGCTTCATGTCAGGCGTCACCTTGTCGACCAGGTGCGCTGGCATGACCACGTTCTGCGTTGTCTCACCGCCCACCAGCAGTTCCGCACCACTCGATGTCGCATCCTCGATGAGGGCGTAGCACTTCTCTACCGTCTTTGCGTCAACCACCGCACCAAGCGGGGTGTTGCCCTTCGTGGGATCGCCGGCAGACATGGTCTCGACCTTCGCCTTGAACTTCGCAGCGAACTCGTCGGCTACGCTCTCCACCACGATGATCCGCTCGGTACTCATGCAGATCTGCCCCTGGTTCATGTAGGCACCGAAGGCGGCGGCTTTCACGGCCTCGTCCAGGTCTGCGTCTTCCAGAACCACCATCGGGGCCTTGCCGCCAAGTTCCAGCAGGACGGGCTTCAAGTGCTCTGCCGCGCGCTTGGCGATGATCTTGCCGACTGCGGTAGAGCCGGTGAAGTTGATGCGCTTTACCTCCGGAGCATCGATCAGGGCGCCCACCACTTCGGCTGCATCTTCTGGCGCGTTGGTGACGACGTTCACCACGCCCTCGGGGAAGCCAGCCTCGGCAAATGCCTCGATAATCAGCGCGTGGGTGCGCGGGCATTGCTCGCTCGCCTTCAGGATCACCGCGTTGCCGCATGCCAGCGGCACGGCAATGGCGCGCACGCCGAGGATGATCGGCGCGTTCCAAGGGGCGATCCCCAGCAGCACACCAACAGGCTCCTTCACCGCCATGGCGATGGTGCCTTCATGGTCCGACGGGATAACCTCGCCCGAAATCTGCGTGGTGATGGCAGCGGCTTCGCGCACCATGCCTGCGGCAAGGCCGAGGTTGAACATGACCCAGCCCGCTGTCGCGCCGATTTCGCCCATCATGGCTGCAACGAAGTCATCCTTCTTCGCTTCCAGCGCATCGGCGGCCTTGTTCAGCACCTTGCGCCGCGCGTTCGGCCCCATCTTCGACCACTCGGCAAAACCTTTCTGCGCCTTTTCCGCGATGGCGGGAATATCGCCCGGCTGCATTGCTGCCGCGCTCGAGGCGACCTCGCCGGTCATCGGGTTCAGGCGGTTGAATTGGGGCATGGTCTGTCCTCTCGGAAGGTGAGTCTCTCTGTTCGCACGCTTCTTTGAGGAAATCTCACACTACATCAAGCGCTCGGGCAACCGCGCACCGCAAGCATGGCAGTGCCTCGCCGCAAAGAGATGTTCGCTTTCACCGCAGGCGGCGCAAGTCCGCACAGGCAGGGGTGCAAGAGGCGAAGGCGACGGCTCTTCTCGCGAGCGACGCAAGGCGATCTCGCTCGTCACGATGCCGGTCGGCACGGCCAGCGTTCCCCAGCCCAGCAGCATCATCAGCGAAGTAACGAACCGTCCAAATGGCGACTGGGGCGTAATGTCGCCGTAGCCAACCGTCGTCATTGTGGTGATCGCCCAGTAGATCGAGGTTGGAATACTGGTGAACCCGTTTTCCGGACCTTCCACCACATACATCAGCGACCCCACTACGACGATCACTAGAGTGATGGCCGACAGGAATACGAAAATCTTGCGCCTGCTCGCCGCCAGCGCGCGCGCCAGCAGGTGGTATTCCGAGACATAGGCTGTCAGCTTGAAGATGCGGAAGATGCGCAGCAAGCGAAGGACGCGAACGTCGATCAGCACGTGGATCGCCGGAAAGAACAGCGCGAGATAGGTCGGCAACACGGCGAGAAGGTCGATTATGCCGAAGAAGCTCTTAGCATAATGCTGTGGCCGCTTCAGGCAGATCAGGCGGAGCAGATATTCGACCGTGAACAGGATGGTAAAACCCCATTCGAGGATGTCGAAGGCGAGATACCAGTGATCGTGAAGGCTGGGGATCGAGTCCGCGATCACCACGCCGACACTGAGCAGGATCGCCCAGATCAGCACCTTGTCGAACAGACGGCCCGCGGGCGTCTCGGATTCAAAGGCGATGCGATAGATCGCCGCGCGCCAGCCCGGATGCGGTCCACCCAGATAAGGCTTGGCCTGGGCAGCACCGCCCGCGTCGATACCTTCGTTGGTTTGGCCCGTCATTCCCGTCCCCTGACAACCCGCCGGTTTTGATTACCGCAATAGCGGGCTGGAGAAAACAATCGGACGGTATGAGGATTGGTGCGGCAGGCAGCTTGGCAAGCGATGGAAGCGGTGCAAGGATGCACGCAATAAGGGGATCAGGGACTACCGATCCCATCTTGAGGGGCCTGATCCATGCGCAAGCCGTATCGCTTGTTTATCCTTTTATTGTCGATTACGTTTTGTGTGCCGTCTGTCGCGATTGCGCAGGGCACGCCGCCGTCGCTGTGGTCAGACCCGGCCACGTGGCCGGGCGGACAAGTGCCAGGCGAAGACGATGCGGTGACTATACCGCGCGGTATGGAAGTGGTGCTGGACACAAGCCCTCCTGCCCTGCGCAGCCTTACGATTGACGGAAGCCTCCGCTTTGCTGACGACCGGGACATCGAACTGACGAGTGAGTGGATATACCTGCGCGGCGGCGCCCTGCACATCGGCAGCGAGGATGCGCCCTACACGCACGATGCCACGATCACGCTGACCGATCGCTATCCCGGCGAAGACATCAATACCATGGGAGACCGCGGTATCATGCTGATGGGCGGCACGCTCAGCCTGCATGGGGACCGCGAACATACGTGGACCCAGCTCGCGCGGACAGCGGAGGCAGGGAGCAGCGAAATCGAGGTTCTCGATGCCAGCGGCTGGCGACCAGGTGACGAGATTGTCCTCGCGTCGACCGACTACGATCCGCGGCAAGCCGAACGGCGCACCATTTCCGCCGTCGAAGGCAACAGCATCACGCTCGACAGTCCGCTGGATTACATGCACTTCGGCGAGATCACTTTCGGCGTGGACGAGCGCGGCGAAGTTGGCTTGCTCACGCGCAACATTCGCGTGCAGGCATCCGAGGATGCCGAAGAGACCTATTTCGGCGGGCACATCATGGCGATGCTGGCGCCCAACATTCGCGTCTCTGGCGTGGAGCTGCGACGCATGGGGCAGCACCTCAATCTCGCGCGGTATCCGATGCACTGGCACCTCGTGGGTGAAGGGCAAGGCCAGTACATCCGCAACTCCGCCATCCACGACAGTTACAACCGCTGCGTAACGGTACACGGGACCAACAACGTGCGGGTCGAGAACAACGTGACCTTCAACACCGTGGGTCACTGCTTCTTCCTGGAAGACGGAGTGGAAACGGGCAACCAGTTCGTGCGCAACCTTGGCATCCAGACGAAGTGCCACCCCACCCTGCCCTGCGACCCGACCAACCTCGCGCCGGGACGCGGCCTGACGGGCAATGTCGGCCAGACCGCCGAGCATATCCTGCTCCCGTCGGACAACACGGCCTCGACGTTCTGGATCACCAATCCCGACAATGTGTACCGCGACAACGTGGCCGCCGGCTCCGACCAGATCGGCTTCTGGTTCGCTCTGCCGGTGCATCCGACAGGTGCATTTGAAGGTAGCGATATAAGCGCAAACACATGGCCCCGCCGCACCCGCGTGCGCGAGTTCAGCGGCAACACCGCGCATTCAAATTTCGACGGACTGATGTTCGACCGTGGGCCCAATCCCGACGGCACCTTCAGCGTGGGTGGCAGCAATTACCACTTCCCCGTCGCTGACGGAGCCGACCCGAACGGCGAGCCGCTGGTGTCGGAATTTGCCAATTTCACGACATACAAGAACCGCAACGGCGGCGTCTGGGGTCGCGGCGAAATGCACCTGTTCACCAACCTGCACGCGGCGGACAATGCCATCGGCTTCACCCACGCGGCTTCCGCAGTGGGCCGGGCCGATTACACCTCGCGCGTGGTGGATTCGATCTTCGTGGGAGAGAGCGACAACGTCGGCAATCCTCGCCGCGAAGAGGAACTGGAATACGGACGCAGTCTGCCGGGCGAATCCGCCGACTTCCCCATCCGCGGCTACGAATTCTACGATCTGCGCCACGACGTGCAGAACACGCGCTTCGTGAATTACGCGCCCAACGACCTACGCGATACAGGCGCGATCTCCTATCTCATGTACACCAGTTTCGGCATGAGCACGGAAAACTCGGTCGAGGGCGCTACTTTCGATAACGCCAAGCCTGTATCCTTTCCGCCAGTGGTAGAACGGTGGGCATCGGACTTCGGCAGCAAGAACGCCTGGCGCGGCGCGACCATTCACGACCGGGACGGGTCGGTTGGCGGCACTCCGGGTGCATACATCGTGCTCGACAACGGCATCGCATCGGACACGGATGCCTGCGAGCTTCGCCCCGCGTGGGGCGCCGCGATTTGCCAAGGCGATTTCGGGCGCTTCAGTGTGGGGGGGCAGTTCGGCTTCGGCAATGCCCCGATCACCGACCCTGTCATAATGAGCCGCAATGGCAGGCGCTTCGAATACACTGGCGAGACCACGATCCGCAGCGGCGCGGAAGTCCGGCTGGAAACGAGCCGTAACGACATGACCTTGTCCCTGCGTGAAATGGATGACGGCTCATGGCTGATCGTCGAATTGCCGGGTTACGCCACCGCAGGCGGCGGCGAGCAGCAGGAGAGCATGGAAGCTCTGCGCGCTGCCACGGACACTTCGTGGTTCCGCGATGGCGAAACACTGTGGGTCAAGCTGGTGGTCGACAATGGCGGCGATGCCTCCATGCCCAGCCCCAGCGGCGGAGTTGGCGCGAGCCTTACCGGCCCGCGCCCTGGAGGTGCGTTCGTTGCAGGCGCCAGCCTGACCGTCAGCCGCTAGACCCCCGCTATTCGACCGCCACGGTATTATCGTCCGAATTGCGGTCGATATACTTGTTGTAGGGGTCGATCCCTGCGAAACTGGGCCGTTCCTGCGTCACGATGCGGATCACCTGGCTGCCCGAGCGAACCGGATGGCGTTCGAGGTGCAGGACGTTTTCCTGATCGAAGGCGCCGCGACCCGGTTCTGCAGTGAACAGGCCAATTTCGATGGTGTCGTCAAGGTCGGCGGAGGTTTCTGCACCCTCTCCGTCGGCGTAGAACTTTGCAGCCTCCACCGTCACGGAAGTCTCGAACGTGCCGTCGTCCAGTTCGCGAACGGTCGCCGTGTCGGCTTTCAAATCGTAGATCGTGATGCGCTGGAGGAGGTCCTCCACCAGCGTGCGCTCCTGATCGTTGCGCGCCAGCGACAGGAAGCCGCCGACAAGATCGCGGGAATTGGCATAGGGCGGGCCTGAGAAGCGGTACTGATCCAGCAGCCCTTCCAGCATGGCATTCACGCGGTCCTCGCCCAGTCGATCCTGCAGCAGATACATCACCACCGCGCCCTTGCGGTAATGGATGTATCCCTGGTTCTCGACCCGCTCCAGCGGAAGTTCCTCGATCGCTTCGCCGCCGCGCGAACGGAGGTAATTGTCGAGCTCGAACTTGAGGAAGCGGCGGATCTTGTCCTCGCCATACATCTCTTTCATCACCATCAGCGCCGAATATTGCGCCATCGTTTCCACCAGCATGGTGCTGCCCTGCTGGTCGGAACTGATGATCTGGTGCGCCCAGTACTGGTGCCCCAGCTCGTGCGCTGTCACGTAGGTGACGTAGTCGATGCTTTCCTCGTCGGCATTGTCGGCAATGAAGCCGATGCGCTCCGAATAGGGGATAGTCCCGGCAAAGGCCTGCGCGAATGTGGCGTAACCGGGAAACTCGATGATGCGCGCATAGTCGAACTGGTAGGGCCCGAAATTCGCTTCGAAATAATCGAGCGAATCTTCCATCGCATCGAGCATACGCTCCACGTTAAAATCGTGCGCGGGGTAGTAATAGACCTGCAACTGCACGCCGCCGTGCTGCCTTTCGGAAACGGCATAGTCTGCCGACTGCACGGAGAAGAACGACAGGATCGGCTGCTCGGACACGAAGCGAGCCAGGCGCCTGTCGCCCACCACTTCGTCAGACACGCGCACGCCCGGTGCGATCGGCGTCTGCCCGGCCACGGTCGATACGGTAATGTCCGAAGTCACCCAGTCCGCATTGCCAACGTAGTTGCGCTGGCGGGCGCTCTCGTCTTCCAGCGGAGCGGGACGAAGTTCAGGCGGCAGGTCGTATTTGCGCCGTGTTGCGCGGTCCTGCAGCAGGCCGGAACGGTTCATGCCGATCTGCGGAGCGAACTCCGAATTGTCGAGGAAGGTGCCGTTGCGCACCAGCCTCGTGTCATCCCCGCCGGCGCGAAGGCCCCTTTGCCAGCGGCGGGTCTCGAACGTGAATTCGCCCGTCGCTTCGGGAGCCAGCGGCTCGTCGAACTTGAAGATGTAGTAGTTGTAGTCCTCGTCGTGCTCTTCCAGCGTGGCATCCGCGACTTCGAGTGAGAGGATCTCGATGAAGGGATCGTTCAGTCGCAGGTGCAGCTGCTCGATCGGTGCGCCGGTGTCGTTGACGAAGGCCACCGCGCCTGCAGCCACCATGCGCGTCTCTTCGGGGAAGAGATCGATCGTCATGCGAACGTCGGTCGCGGCAGGCTGGGCCAGCGTCTCGTACTGCAGGAAACGCTTCTCGTACTCGGCCTGCATGGCCTCGCGTTCGTCCTGCGTGGTGTACTCGTTGATGACGTTCATCTGGTTGAACAGCCATGCGCCGGTCGCTGCCATGACTAGAACGGCCGCGCCAAGCAGCGCGCCTGCAGGAGACTTCAATCGCTGCGGCAGCTGCTTCACTCGGGGCTTCAATGCCCCGTCCGCCCCGCGTCGCCACAGCAGGTGCGCGATTACGGCCAGCGCCAGCGCCGCGGCTCCCCAGTAGAGCCGCAACCACCAGCCAAGCGCCCAGCCAGCATCCACCCCGTTGATGTCGGAGATGGGGTTCGAGCCGGTCGCGCCGTAGAGGTAGAGCGGATGCTCGTAACCCATTGTCGCCAGCACCAGCGTCGCCACAACGTAGAGGACCATGATGCCCCAGCCGACGAACTTGTTAGGGCTGAGCGCCTGCACGAACACGGCAAGGATCGCGAGGATCACCATGTCCGCCGACAGAGGCAGCACGTACCACGCGAGATACTTGTCGATCTCCAGATTGGTGTAGCCGCGGATCAGCTGGATGATCATGGCCGCGATCGCCGACACCAACACGGTGGCGAACAGCACCAGCGCAACGGCGATGGTCTTGGGCACCATGTAGGACCAGCCCGGCACCGAAGTCGCGTCGATGATCTCGTTGAACTTGCGGTCCCGGTCGCGCCAGACAAGCTCGCCGCCGTAATAGATCGCGATGATGATCGGGAAGATGGCGAATGTGCCCATCAGCGGCTGGATCAGCGAGAAGGTGACAGGCCGGGCGGGCGTGCCGAACATCTCGTTGGCGAACAGCAGGCCGCCGGTCGCGTTGAACAGGCCGATCAGCAGCAGCACGAAGAATGCCGGGCTGCGGAATACCTGACCCATCTCGAACTTCGTGCGGGCTACCAGGCGTGCCCAACCGGCTTTCTCGGGCGTTAGCGCAGGCAGGGTATCGACCAGCGTTGGCTCCACCCGGGCGAGCTTCGCGTCTTTCTTCGCCTGCTTGCGCGCCTTGCGGGCAGAGATCGCCTTGGTGGCGAAGCTGAAGCGGAAATAGGCGAGCACCAGCGCCAGCACGGCGACAGTCAGCCAGATCAGGTGATGGACCAGCAGCACGCCATCGATGGGCGGTACCATCGCGTTCGATTCCGCAGCGGTCCAATAACGCGTGGCATTGGCGAATGCGCCGAGGCCGAACGGCTCGGCATAGCTGGCCAGCGTCCGGTATTCAGGCTGGCTACCCACCACCGCCGAGAAGACGATGTAGGCCACGAGAAACAGCACCACGCCGACGTATGTGTACATCATCGAGCGCGTGATGGTGGCAACCGCGAAGAACAGGGCACTTACCAGGAACAGCGCCGGCAAGGCGTAGGCGAAGTATGCCGCCGCATAGAAACCGAGATTGTTCGGCCCAACTGTCTCCGTGTCCACCCAGGGCATGACTGACCCCAGCAGGATGCCGAGCGGCACGACGAGGAACGCCACGCACGAGGCAAGGAAAGCGCCAAAGAAGCGCCCGAACAGGTAGCTGAACTTGCTTACCCGAGTGGATCTGATCAGCGGGCCGAAGCCGCTTTCCTCATCGCGCACGATCACGTTGGCGACGAAGGCCGTGGTGACGAACATGAAGAACAGCGAGAGGATCAGGCTGGTCTGCACGATGGCAGTAGGCGCGTTCACGTTCACGTTGCCGCCGCTGCCGATCTGGATCGTGTCGCTGGATGTCGCCCCGAAAGTCATCAGGAAGAACAGGATCGCCGCCACCCAGAACACCGGGTTGCGGAACTGGTAGCGCATTTCGAAGAGCGCGATCTTGGGGAACATCGCCGCTCTCCTCAGGCTGCGATGGAGGCCGCAGCGTCGCGGCGCGTGGCGGCGAGCGTTGCGAAGTAGACGTCCTCAAGGCCGCCTTCGACCGGCTGAAATCCGTCGCCCGGATCGGTATCCGACAGCACGTGGACGATAGTGCGTCCGGCGAAAAGGCGAGTGGAAATGACTTCGTATCTCGCGCTCACCGCTTCCAGCTCGGCGCGGTCGATGGTCTTGGCCCAGACCGAGCCGCGTGCCGCCGCGATGAGGTCAAGCGGCGCGCCCTGCAGGCGGATGCGTCCTTCTGCCAGCACGGCCATTTTCGGGCACAGGTCGGTCACGTCCTCGACGATGTGGGTGGAGAGGATGACCACCACGTTCTCACCGATCTCGGCCAGCAGGTTGAGGAAGCGGTTGCGCTCTTCCGGGTCGAGGCCAGCGGTCGGCTCGTCCACGATGATGAGACGCGGATTGCCGATCAGCGCCTGCGCGATGCCGAAACGCTGCCGCATGCCGCCGGAAAAACCGGCGATGGCCTTCTTGCGCACGTTCCAGAGGTTCACTTGGTTGAGGAGGGTTTCGACAGTCGCTTTGCGGTCCGATGCCGAGGCGATGCCTTTCAGCACCGCCATGTGATCGAGCATGTCGTATGCCGAGACGCGCGGATAAACGCCGAAGTCCTGCGGCAGATAGCCAAGCTGTTCCCGCAGCTTCTCAGGGTTTGCGAGAACGTCTATATCGCCGAAGCGGATCGAACCGGACGTGGGCGTCTGCAGCGTGGCAACGGTTCTCATCAACGTCGACTTGCCTGCCCCGTTCGGCCCGAGAAGGCCGAACATTCCCGTCGGGATGTGCAGCGTCACGTTTTCCAGCGCGCGCGTGCCGTTGGGATAGACGTGAGTGACGTTTTCGAGATCCAGCATGTTTTCCCCCTCAGCTGTTTCGTTTCAAGGGATAACAGATGTTGCCGGGATTCCTACTGCTTCTCATCGGATGAAAATATGCGTTCGTAGAGAAGACTTGCCTACGGTGCGGTCCGTTTCCCCACGCAGAGGACAAGCGGCCGAGGAAGTTCTCCACGAGCTACGAAAGGCAGAAGGCCTTTGTGCGAAGGTCGACCAAGGCAGCAATCCTCAGACTGCTACACCGACCTTCTGCTCGATCGTGCTGCACCATCGCCAGAAACAGCTTCCATGCGGACGGTATTTCCGAACCGCAAGATCTGCCCGGTCGCGAGCTTTAGTCCTGCGCCAGTTGTGAAGGGACAAAATCGTCGCGGACGGCCTGCGCGATCAGTTCGAGCGGAATGATGCCCTGGCTCAGCAGGAAATCATTGAAAGCCATCTCGTCGAAACGCGCACCCAGCGCCAGTTCGGTCTCGATGCGAAGGTCGATCAACTTGCGGTACCCGTAGTAATAGGATCCCGCCTGTCCGGGCATGCGGAACTGGTAACGGTCGAGTTCCTGTTTCGTCATGCCGGGCGAGAAAAGGGCTTCCTCGCGGAGCATGCGCTCGGCCTCGTCGCGGTCCATCAGGCCAAGGTTCAGGGCAGGATCGAGGAAGGCTCTGGCCGTGCGCAGGAGCCGGAATTGCAGGGCGATGAACTGCCCTTCGATCGGCTCGTGCGGCAACATTTCCGCTTCTGCGTAAAGCGCCCAGCCCTCAACGTTCACGCTGTTGAAGGCGTAAAGCATGCGGGCGAGGCTGACCCCCTGCTCGACAAGGGCGGCGAACTGCATTTCATGACCGGGACGCGCCTCGTGCGCACTGAGCGTCCAGCTGGCCGCCGGAAAATTGAAGTCGTCGTATCGGTCTTCCGGCCCGGCCGTGGGGTTGCCGACAGTGAGTACGAAAGTGCCCTGTTCGCCGGTATTGCCGATGAGGCGCGGCGGTCGCATGTGGGGTGCTGGCTGGGCAGCGCTTTCGGCCTGGGTCGCAACGCGCATCTGCAATTCCGTATCCGGCAGGGAGACGATTTCATTGCGGCGGATTTCGGCTTCAAGCTGACGGTTCACACCGCGATAGAAATCCTCGATCTCATCGTCGGGTACGGTCATCGCCTTCAGCCCGGCCATCACCGAGGCCGCGTCGGTTTCCTCCCAGCCGTATTTCTCGGCAATCTGCGGTGCCAGCGCTTCCATCTGGGCGCGCAGTTCATAAAAGCCGCGACGTGCCTCGCTCATCAGCGCGCGCGGATCCTGATCGATGCCGACCTGTTCGAGGTTAAGAGCATAGAGTTCTTCGGGAAGGCGAGCGGTGTCCCTGCTTGCAGGCAGGACGGTTGCCTCGGTCCATTCACCGTATTCGGTCAATTGCGATTCCATCGCATCGAGAGCGTCCTCGGCACCTTCGATCTCGTACCTGTCGAAAAGCTCGCGAATGCCGGCAATGAACGTCGGGATGTTGCTGACCGCTTCCTCGACCTCGACGCGATAAGGGCCGATCTTACCTTCGCCGCGGCTCGCTTCGAAACGCGCCTTGGCTAGTTCGGTCATCGGCTCAGTGTCAGGCCACGTGCCGGTGAAGCGCTGCAGCAGCTCCAGTGCTTTGGGACGGCGGCTCTCGGCAGTCTGATCGGACAGGAGCTGCCCGATCGAACCGAACATGGTTTGCGGGACCATGGAAAACTCGAGCGTCAACCTGTTGCCAAGTTCGATACCGCGGATGTCCTGCTGGAGAGAGTTGATCAGGATTTGCAGGTCCTGGCGAACGAAGACGTTGGTCTCGCTTTCCCTGGCCGCTTCAAAATCCGCAATGAGGGCTCGGGCGGCTGCTACATACCGCTCGTCACGGTCGAGCGACATGTCGGTGACCAGTCCGTCGTACTGTTCGTAACCTGAAGAGGACGCGCCGATCGGGAAGAACTCGGCCTGCATTTCGATAACCCGCTGGGTGTATGCATTGCTTGTTTCCACCCATGCAGGTGTCGTGGCTGCCTGTGTGGCTTCCTGCGCAAATACGGGCGCTGCGTGCAGAGCTGTGGCAGATGCGGTGGCCAGCGCGATTGCTGCGGCGAATGTCTTCATGTTTCTCTCCGTTCAGGCTCGAACGTCGAGGTGCGCGCATTGCGAGGAATTTGCAACCGCGGTGGGTGTGAATGGCGAGCCACTGGCCATGGCTCGATGCTGCCTCGGTCCTGTCAATCGCGTCAGCGGCGGCAAGCCGGAAGGTTTGAACTTGCCCAGGTTTGCCTGGCTCGATTCAGATCGCATAATCACAGAGGTCTCGCGTCCCTCCACACGAGTGTTATCCCTTCCGAGCCAAATGAAGCTCGCGAGCCCTCACCTTGTTTGGACGCCGGGCCATGCATTGCCCGGCGTCCACTTGGATATATGTGACTTTCAAGCAGGATTAGCTGCTGCGTGCGTTGTCGCCATAGACCGGGAAATCGCTCGCATCCCCGTAGTCTTCGATCGGGGCGACCGACTTCAACGTTTCCATATCCGCGTCGTCGATGGTGAAACCGATGTCGGCATTGCTGCGCATATGTTTAGGCGTCTGCGTCTTGGGAAGCGGCAGCAGGCCGAGCTGCAGGCAATAGCGGATAGCGAGCTGCGGAACGCTCACTCCGTAACGCTTGGCCATGTCGCCGATTTCATCGCTGCCGAGAATTTCACCGTGGCCGAGCGGCGAATAGGCTTCCACCAGAATGCCCTTGCCCTTCGTGTATTCGATCAGCTCGAACGGGGTGTTGCTAATGTGGGCGAGGAACTGGTTCACCGCCGGCTTCACCTTGCCATTCTCAAGGATGTTATCGAGGTCGACCTGCTCGAAATTCGAGACGCCGATGGCGCGCAACTTACCTGCTTCCAGCGCTTCCTCCAGCGCCTGCCACGCCTCTAGGTTGCCCTCGAAGAAATGCTCGCCCTGGCGGAACTTGTCCCATGGCTGCGGGCTGTGAATAATCATCATGTCGATGTAATCGAGACCCATGGTCTCAAGCGATCCGTCGATCGCCTTGCGCGCCTCGTCCAGAGACTTGATGCCTGCCTCCAGCTTGGTGGTGATGAATAGCTGATCGCGCGGCACACCGCAGCTGCGCACGCCCTCGCCCACTCCTCGTTCGTTGCCGTAAGCCTGCGCTGTGTCGATGTGGCGATAACCCCCGTCCACGGCTTCGCGCACGACCTGCGCAGCCTTGTCGTCGTCGATCATCCAGGTGCCGAGGCCCAGCTTGGGAATTTCGACGCCATTGTTGAGTGTGTAGGTTTCGTTCAGGACCATCTTGTCCTCCTGTTAAATTGGTGAGTTTAGGCTTCAGGGGCGCGGGCCGGGTCCGTATCCGGGAGGCTTGGTCAAGCTATCCCAGCGCTGCGCAATGTCGTTTTCATAGACTTGGGGCATCCAGTCGGCGGCGTCGATTTCCTCGAAGCCGACCGAGACGGATGCGGGATCGTAGCCGAGCAGGCGGGTGGTGCTTTCGACGATTTCGTCCGTCAGCTTCCGCTTGTTCGCCTCGGATTGCCCGGGCCACAGTTTCACAATCACGTGCGGCACGATCAGTCTTCGCCGCTGCCGAGATATTCCTCGTCCGTGACCTTCTCCATCCAGGTGACATTCTCGCCGTCGAGAGTTTCCTGGATCGCGATGTGGGTCATGCTGTCGTGCGGCGTCGCTCCGTGCCAGTGCTTCGTGTCTTTCGGGCACCACATGATGTCGCCTTCGTGGAATTCATAGCGCGGCCCTCCTTCGACCTGCGTCCAGCCCACCCCTTCGGTCACGATCAGTGTCTGGCCGAGTGGGTGGGAATGCCATGCGGTGCGCGCACCCGGTTCGAAATGCACGATGGCACCGGTGACGCGCGAAGGCGCCTCGCGGCTGAACATGCCGGTGATGGTGGCACGGCCGGTGAAGTTTTCCTCCGGGCCTTCGACCGTTTCCTGCTCGTCCTTGCGGGTGATTTCCATGTCCAGTGCTCCTTGGTCTGCCTGCGTCGCCGGTGCCGACGCCATCATGGCTGCGGCGATCGCCGTGGTTTGTGCCGTGATCGACATCGGTGGCTCCTTGCATTCTGGCGGCACCGGGGAAGTGCCGTCTTCCAAAGCTGGAGATATGATCGCCGCGCCGTCCGGATAAGTTGGCTCGAACGCACTGAGGTGATGAATACAGTTCAACAATGGGCTATGGCCGCAGCATGCAAATCAGCCGCGCCGACCTTGCCGACTTCGCCTATTTCATGGCGATCGCCCGCCACCGCAGCTTTCGCAAGGCTGCGCAGGAAATGGGCGTCACCCCTTCCGCTGTCAGCCATGCGATGACTGCGCTGGAAGAACGCCGGGGCGTACGATTGCTGAACAGGACTACACGCAGCGTTACGCTCACCGCTGCAGGAGACGACCTGTTCCAGACTATCGCCGAACCGATGCATACGATCGCCGGGGCCTCGGTAAATCTTGACCGTCTGCGCGACACGCCGGCAGGCCGGATAAGGATCAACGTACTGGAAGATGCCGCACCGCTGCTGCTGGGCCCCGTCATGCCGGTTTTCGTGGAACGCTATCCCGAAGTGCAGCTCGATATCAGCGTATCCAATCGGATGATCGACATCATCGATCACGGGTTCGATGCGGGGATACGCTATGGCGGAACGGTGCCTGAAGACATGGTCGCCCAACGCCTGTCGCGGCAGATCCGCTGGATGGCAGCAGCCTCCCCAGCTTACCTGGAACGCTTTGGCACACCTTCCCATCCCAGTGATCTGAAGGATCATCGCTGCATCGGTATCAGGCTCGGAAATGACCAGATCTACAGGTGGGAGTTCGAACGAGACGGCGAAGCGCTCAGCATCGAAACCCCCGGCCCGCTGACACTCGACGAGAGCCATTCGGCGGTCGAATTCGGGCGCACGGGCGTGGGCGTCATTTACGGGGTCGAGCCGGTGTTGCGCCCCCATTTCGCCAGCGGCCAGCTGGTTCCCTTGCTGGAGGAATGGTCTCCCGTCGGACCGGGTCTCCACATGTATTATTCCAGTCGCCGCCAGGTCCCTACCGCCCTCAGGCTGCTGGTCGACCTCATTCGCGAGGTCCGGCCGCTGGGGCTTTAGGCAGGTTGCTTGCGCCTGATGGTCCACACATTCGCTTCTGTCGCTGCAAGCCGGGAGCAAATGTCGACCCAGCTTCCAATCGTGGATGCCCTGGCGTCACCCCGCTGAGTGACCTTGGTTCTGTCAGGAGAATGTCTGTATCTTCCGGCGGAGACGGGTGTGCCCATAGTAGGCTGGAAATACACGGATGATCATCGCGCCCCACGTGGGTGGAACGATCACGCTGACGGCTCACCAGACCTCATCATGACGAAGCTTTGTTCGGCCAAGACCGGATCACAAAGGTCGTGATCCGGCAGACTGGTCATATTTCAGACCTGCGAGTGTAACTGCCAGGTCGCACAATTCATCGCCACGTCATCGAATGGCAATATGCCGGTCATGCAGCACCTCTAGCGGCGCCTTCGACACTTGTTCGGAGGAATTCATGACCAACATTCGCTGGCTCGGCTCTGCCAGTATTGCCGCCATCGCTCTTGCCGCTGCGCCCGCCCTCGCTGGCGACGTTACCGGCGTAGTGATCGATGAGACCGAAACCGTTTCCCTGCAATCCGCAGTGGTTCGAATTCCGGAAATCGGCCGTCAGGTCGTGACCGAGCGCGATGGCACCTTCCGCATCACCAATGTGCCTGCCGGCACCTACACCATCGAAGCGCGCTTCGTGGGTGTGCCCAGCGTTACGCAAGTTATCGAAGTTCCCGAACAGGGCAATGTGAGCGCCAATTTCCTGATGGGCGGCGAAAGTGCTGCCAGCATCCTGGTTTACGGCCAGCGTGCGAACCAGGCCAATGCCCTGAGCCGCGAATATGCCAGCGACACGATCGTCGATGTGCTGACTCGCGATGCCATCGGCCAGTTTCCCGACCAGAACGTGGCGGAAAGCCTGCGCCGCCTGCCCGGTATCAACGTGCTGAACGACCAGGGTGAAGGCCGCTTCGTGGCCGTACGCGGCCTCGATCCGAACCTGAACGCGACATCGGTCAACGGCGTGCGCGTTCCTGCTCCCGAAGGCGATATCCGCGCGGTGGCGCTGGACGTGGTCTCCAGCGACATCATCGAATCCATCGAGGTCCACAAGTCACTGACGCCGGACATGGATGCCGACACCATTGGCGCCAGCATCGAGATCAATACCGTCTCTGCCTTCGACCGCCGCGGCAACTTCGTCACCATTTCCGCCGAGGGTAGCTACAACGAGTATTCCGAAGAGCTGAACCCCAAGGGCAGCATCAATTTCGCCTACCGCCTGGCCGACAATCTCGGCATTTCCGGCGGCCTCTCCTACTACAACCGCTTCTTCGAGTCCGACAACATCGAGGCGGACGACTGGGAAGAGGACAATGGCCTCGTCTATGCCGAGGAAGTGCAATACCGCGACTACGACGTGGAGCGCACGCGCGTTTCCGCCTCGCTCGGCTTCGATGCGCGCGCGTCCGATAGCACGGACCTTTACGTTCGCGGCCTTTACAGCCGTTTTGACGACCAGGAATATCGCCGCCGCCTGACGTTCGACTTCGGTGATGCCTACGTCACCGGCAGCGGCACGACGGCCAGCTATGCCGATTTCGACGTCGCCGATCCCGATGAAGAATATGCGATCACCGTGGAACGCGACATCAAGGATCGTTTCGAACGCCAGGAAATCTATTCACTTAGCCTCGGAGGCGAGACGCGCCTCGATAGCGGCTGGTTCTTCGAATATATGGGCAGCTGGACCCAAAGCTCCGAACGCGAAGACGACAGCCTCGACCCGACGCAGTTCGAGCGGGATTTCGAAGCAGATGGCCTTGTCGCCATGGTCGACTATTCCAACCCGCGCGTTCCGCTGTACTCGGTAAGCGGCGTGGGCGACTTTGCCGACGCATCCACATACGAACTGAACGATGTCGAACTGACCGATCTTTCCGAAGCCGAGGATACCGAATTGGCTGCCCGCTTCGACGTGGGACGCGAATTTGCCATGGATAGCGGCGTCTTCACCTTGCAGGCCGGTTTCAAGGGCCGTTGGCGCGAGAAGACCTACAACGCCGACATCGGGTTCTATGAGCTTGACGGATACACCCTTGCCGACGTTGTCGGGTCCCCGACCTATCGGCTGGAGGATCTGGCCCCTCTCCCCAGCTACACCGGCGCAACCGATTTCTTCTTCAACAACCTTTCCAGCTTCGAATTCCAGCCGGTGGACAGTGCTTTTGACAGCGCCGTTTCCGACTACAGCATCGAAGAGAATATCTATGCCGGTTACCTGCTGGGCCGCTGGGAAAGCGATACGCTCACGGTGATCGGCGGCGTCCGCTACGAGCGCACTTATACCGACATCGCTGGCAACTTCGTGCTGCTGGTCGAAGAGGATGGCACCCTGCCGGGCGGCGGCACGGCAAGCGACGACACGGTTTTCGTGACACCCATCAGCACAGGAGACGGTTACAACTTCTGGGCACCCAGCCTGAACATCCGTTTCGAGCCGGTCGAGGACCTGGTGCTCCGCGCAGCGGGTTATCGCTCGATCGTGCGCCCCGGCTTCGGTCAGCTCGCACCCCGCTTCGCGACAGAGCAGAACGATGATGACGAGGTCGAAGGCGAATTCGGCAACCCGGACCTGCGGCCCTACAAGGCATGGAATTTCGACGCGGGCGTCGAATACTACTTCTCTGGCAACGGCGCGGTAAGTGCAGGTGTATTCTACAAGGATATCTCGAACTACATCGTAAGCGTCGAATACGAGGCAGAGGACCTCGACGGTAACGGCGATATCGATCCGAACGAGTTGCTGACTTACCGCGGAATCGATTTCAACGAAGGCGTGATCCCGCTCAACGGTGACAGTGCCGAAGTGTGGGGCATCGAACTTGGTTTCGCCATGCAGTGGGACATGCTTCCCGCACCACTGGACGGCATCCTCACACAGGCGAACTACACTTATACCGATGCCATGGGTGTCGTTCCCGATGGCGGCGTGGACACGCTGGGCGTCATCGGTGCTACCCGCATGATTCCGCTGCCTGCCACCAGCGAACACACCCTCAATGGCGTGCTCGGGTATGAAAAGGGACCGGTGTCGTTGCGCCTCGCGGCAACCTATCGCGACGATTACCTCGACGAACTGAACGGCTCGCCCGAGGAAGACCGCATGGTCGACAGCCACTTCCAATTGGATGCCAGCGCGCGTTTCACCGTGCTCGAAGGGATGCAGGTGTTCGTCGAAGCTATCAATCTGACTGATGCCGAATACTTCGCCTACAACACCGTAGGTGGCCGTCAGAACGCCTATCAGTATGAAATCTACCGCCGCACCTTCAAGGGCGGTGTGCGGGTGACGTTCTGATGCGCGCGCTGGGAATTGGTGCAGCATTGCTGCTGGCTGGCTGCGCCACGCCCGTAGGCCTTCCCCCCGTCTCGGTAGTCGCTTCGGGCGAGACCGAGCCGGTAGGCACCGTCAACGAGGATGCCGCAGATGACCCCGCGATCTGGCGCAACGCGGCGAACCCGTTGCAAAGCCTGATCGTGGCGACCGACAAGAAGGCCGGACTTTACGTCTATGGCCTGGATGGCGAGGTGCGCAGCTTCATCGACGCGGGCGCCGTCAACAATGTCGATCTGGTGGAACTTGGAGACGGCACGGTCTTTGTCGCCGCCAGTGACCGGATCGACCCTGCCAACTCGCATATTTCCACTTTCACTCTCGACACCGAGAGCGGCGAACTCACCCCGATTGTCCGGTTGCCGAGCGGTGCGGGCGAAGGTTATGGTTTTTGTCTTGCCACCCATGGTGGATTGAAAGCACTTGCGGTTATCAAGGATGGCCGTCTCCGCGAATATGCGATGAACGTCGGTACCTCTGTGCAGGCCACGCTCGTGCGCGAAATGAGCGTGCCCAGCCAGCCGGAAGGCTGCGTTTATGACGAGCGCGACGGCACGTTATATGTCGGCGAAGAAGTCGGCGGGATCTGGCGCTTTTCCGATGGTGAGACGACGGGCGAACTCGTTTTCGCAATAGACAACGAATACCTGGTCGCCGACGTCGAAGGCCTGGCAATCGCGCCAGAAGGTGAAGCTGGCGGATATCTCGTCGCTTCCAGCCAGGGCGACAATGCCTATGCCGTTTTCTCCCTGCCCGACATGACGCCGGTGGGGCGCTTTTCCATCACAGCTGGCACATTCGGCGCCACCGAGGAAACAGACGGCATCGCTCTCGACATTCGCAGCTTCGGACCTGAATTTCCCGGAGGCCTGTTTATCGCGCAAGACGGCGTGAACGGACCGGATGCGCAGAACTTCAAGCTGGTGAATTGGGGCGATGTTGAAGCAGCTCTTGGCCTGTAAATCTCTCTGGTGAGTTGAGAGCCAACAGGCCAGGAAGGGACGAAGCACTGAGAGCGAACCAGTCGTTCACGAGGCGGGAGGGGACCGTGACAGGGTTTCAGCTGGCACCGTGCAACACATCGCCCAAACTGTCTAGTCGGCCCGGAGTTCGCCCTGCCCTCCGCCGAGAGCAATATAGAGCGCCGCGGAATTTTGCCGGTTTGCCCGCCGCATCGAGAGCAACGCCTGTTGGGCGCTGAACAAGTTACGCTCGGCGTCGAGAACTTCGAGATAGTCGGCCACGCCTTCACGGTAGCGAGCCCGGGCGATACGAGCGATTTCTGCCTGGGCGGCTTGTCCACGCTCGAGCGTGGCGACCTGTTCGGCAAGCCATCGCCGCGCCGCGAGCGCGTCCGACACTTCGCGGAAAGCGTTCTGGACGGTGAGGTCATAGTTCGCGACCTCTTCGACCTCCAGCGCCGATGCCAGGTCGAGCTGCGCTTCGCGGGCGCCCCAATCGAAGATCGGCAAGTCGATCGAAGGGCCAAACGACCATGTCAGGCTGTCCCCGCCGAACAGGTTGCCCAGCGAGTTCGAGGCAAAGCCGGCGTTTCCCGTCAACGAAATGGTGGGGAAGAATGCAGCGCGTGCCGCGCCGATATTTGCCCGCGCCGCGCGCAGGTTTTCCTCGGCTGCGATGATGTCAGGAGGCACCAGCAGCAAGTCGGACGGCAGTCCGGCGGCAAGCATGGGTTCGTCTTCTGTCACTTCCAGCGGCAAGCCATCCGGCAAATCTTGCGGGATCCTTCCACCTACCAGTACGGCAAGCTGGTTGCGCAACTGCGCTTCCGACAGGCGTTGCGCAGCCAGCTCCTGCTCCGCCTGGGTCAGCAGGGTTTCGGACTGGCGATAGGGCAGTGCCGAGGTCACACCACCGTCAAGCCGCAACTGCGCGATGCGCAGACCTTCGCGACGACTTTCTGCCGTGGCCTCGGCCAGCTCGATCTGTTCGTGTGTTTCGACAAGCTGGTAATAGGTGCTGGCAACGTCGCCGATCAGCGACAGGTAAAACGAACGCTGCGCGGCTTCGGTCGCGAGATACTGTGCCCGAGCTGCCTCGCTCTGGTTCTTTATCCGCGACCAGAAGTCGAGTTCGAACGAGCTGCTGGCCACGCCGACTTGCAGCCGGTCGTTCGTGACGCTGCCTCCGGAATCGGTATCGGTGCCGGAAAGGGACTGGAGCGAGGTCCTGCTGCGCGTGGCGCTGGCACTGGCTCCGACATTCGGCAGGCGATCGCTATCCTCGATCCGGAACTGGGCTCGCGCCTGTTCCACCCGGGCAGTCGCGGCGACGAGATCCCGGTTGTTGTCCAGCGCGACCTGAATAAGCGCCCGCAAGCGCGGATCGGCGAAGAAGTCCTGCCACGCCAGTTCGCTCGCTATTACCGTCCCGTCGGGGCGGTATTCCGGGTCGTAGGCAGGCCGGGTACTGAGTTCGGGTTGAACATGGTCGGGTGCCAGATTGACGCAGCCTGCCAGCGCGAGCGCGGTCAGAGCCAGGGTAACGGAGTTGCGATTGCGGGTCATGCTGACACCCCTGCCTGCCTGGATTCGTCGTCGAGTTCGCCGGCCGCCGCTGGCGCCTTGCGGCTGAGATAGCGTCGCACCAGCAGGTAAAGGACGGGGATCACAAAGATGCCGATCGCCGTTGCGGCGATCATGCCGCCCATCACTCCCGAACCCACGGCGATGCGGCTCGCCGCACCCGCGCCCGAAGCGAACACCAGTGGCACCATGCCAAGAATGAAGGCGAGCGAAGTCATGATGATCGGCCGCAGGCGCAGTCGTGCAGCAGCCTTCACCGCTTCGATCACGGACTTGCCGCGCTGTTCTTCCTCGATCGCGAATTCGACGATCAGGATCGCATTCTTCGCGGCAAGGCCGATGATGGTGATCAGACCGACGTTGAAATAGACGTCTGCAGACAGCCCGCGCGCCATCGAGAACAGCACCGAACCCAGCACGCCTGCCGGCACGATCAGCAGCACCGCCAGCGGCACGGCCCAGCTTTCATACAAGGCTGCCAGCAGCAGGAAGACGACGATCACGGAAAGCCCCAGCAACATGCCGATCTGCCCGGCAGACTGCTTCTCCTCGTAGCTGATGCCGGTCCACTCGTAGCCGATGCCCGGCGGCAACTGTTCCGCTAGTCGCTCCATTTCCTCCAGCGCGACGCCGGACGACTGGCCTTCCGCCGCCTGTCCGGACAGGGTGACTGTGGGATAGCCGTTGTAGCGCGCAAGGTTGGGCGCACCGGCGGTCCATTCGGCAGTCGCGAAACTGCTGAAGGGGACAAGGTCGCCCGACTGGTTGGGAATGCGCAGCGAGAGAATGTCCTCCGGCGTCATGCGGTAGGCCGAATCCGCCTGCACGAGCACACGTAGGACGCGCCCCTGATTGCTGAAATCGTTGGCATAGGCGGACCCGAAATTGATCGACATCGCGGCATTCACATCCGAGATCGCCAGCCCCAGCGCGCGAGCCTGCACCCGGTCGATATCGACGCGGACCTGCGGGGCCGGCGGCTGTTCTTCAGACCGCAGGTTCACGATGATGTCGCTTTCGGCTGCCAGTTGCAGCAACTGGTCTCTGGCGGCGAGCAAAGCATCGCGACCGAGGCCCTGTCGGTCTTCCAGCTTGAAGGAGAAACCGCTGGCATTGCCGAGTGCGGAAATCGGTGGCCGCTGGATCGCGAAGGCAATGCCGTCATCAAGCTGGGCAAGGGCTCCCATCGTGCGGGCAGACAGGGCAGCAGCCGAGTTCTCTTCCGCGCTTCGCTCGCTCCACGGCTTGAGCGGGACGAACAGCATCGCGTTGTTCTGGCCACGACCATAGAAGCTGAAGCCGCGGATGGCGACTACCTGGTCGACCTCCGGCTGGTCAGCCAGGAACGCGTGGATGACGTCCAGCGAGGCTTCCGTACGGCTTGCGGTTGCGCCCGGCGGGGCCTGGACCACAACCAGGATCTCGCCTTGGTCCTCCGTCGGAAGAAAGCCGGTGGGCAGGCGGGTGAACAGGAACAGCGTAATCACGCATAGCAGGCCGAACACCGCCAGTGCCCGAAGCGGACGCGACAGCACCTTGTCCGTGGTGCGGCCGTATTTCTCTGTGACGGATGCGAACCAGCGGTTGAAGCGGCCGAAAAAGCGCGACAGCCATGCCCGGACCTTGCCCATCCAACCCGCCGGCTCGGGCTGCTCTTCGCTGGCGTCGCGGTGCTCGTTTGTGTGGCCAGGTTTAAGGAAGGTAGCGCAAAGTGCCGGAGTCAGGGTCAGCGCCAGCAGCGCCGAGAAGAAGATCGAAATCGCCAGTGTGACGGAGAACTGCCGGTAGATGCCACCGGTCGACCCCGGGAAAAAGGCCATCGGGATAAACACCGCCACGAGCACCAGCGTAATGCCGATGATTGCGCCGGTGATCTGGCCCATCGCCTTGCGAGTGGCCTCGACCGGGCCGAGCCCCTCCTCGCTCATGATCCGCTCGACGTTCTCGATCACAACGATCGCGTCATCCACCAGGATGCCGATGGCCAGCACCATGCCGAACAGGCTGAGTACGTTGATCGAAAAGCCGAACACGTAGAGGCCGAGGCAGGCACCGGCGAGTGCGATGGGGACCACCAGCGTCGGAATTACTGTTGCCCGCCAGTTCTGCAGGAACAGGAACATCACGAGGAAGACCAGGATCATCGCCTCTACCAGCGTCTTCACCACTTCCTCGACCGACAGTTCGATGAACGGCGTGGTGTCGTAGGGGATGGACCATTCGACATCGGAGGGCAGACCGGGGGCGATCTCTTCCATGCGCTCGCGAATGCCCTCGGCCGCGGCCAATGCGTTGGCGCCCGTGGCCAGTTGTACGCCCATGCCCGCCATCGGACTGCCGTTCAGGGTTGCCTCGAAAGTGTAGTCTTCCGCGCCGAGTTCGACGCGGGCAACGTCAGCCAGGCGCACGGTCGCGCCGCCGGTCTCTGCGCGCAGGATGATCTCTTCGAACTCGCGCACGGTGGAGAACCGGTCCTGGGTGATGATCGTGGCGCTGATCTGCTGCCCGTCCATATAGGGTCGTGCACCAAGCGAACCGCCGGCCGTCTGGCTGTTCTGTTCGCGGATCGCGGCGAGCACCTAGCTCGGCGAGATGCCGTATGAGGCAAGCCGCTCCGGATCGAGCCACACACGCATGGCATAGGACGATCCGAACAGCTGGATATCGCCGACCCCGTTCACACGGCGCAATTCGTCCACCACCTGCACCGAGGCGACATTGCCGAGATCCATGCCGGAAAGGCTGCCAGACTTGCTCTGTAGTGCCACGAGCATCAGGAAGCCTGCATTCGCCTGCCGCACGCTGATGCCCTGCTGGCGCACTTCTTCGGGGAGACGCGCGGAAACCGTGCTGAGGCGGTTCTGTACCTCGGTTTGCGCTATATCGATATCGGTGCCGGACTCGAAAGTGACGGTGATCTGCCCCTGCCCGTTCGACTGGCTGGACGAGGCCATGTAGAGCAGACCGTCAACGCCATTGAGCTGCTGCTCGATGATCTGGGTAACATTCTTTTCGACAGTGGCTGCGTCAGCACCTGGATAGGTGGCGGAGATCGTCAGCGAGGGCGGCGCGATATCGGGATATTGTTCGATCGGCAGGCTTCGAAGCGAGATGAAACCCGCCAGCAGGATACCCAGTGCGATAACCCAGGCAAAAATGGGCCGATCGATGAAGAAGCGCGACATCCACTACTCTCCGGCAGGAGTGGCAGGAGCGGACTGCGGTGCTGAACCGGCGGCCTGAACCGGAACGCCGGGGCGCAGCTTCTGCAGATTATTGGTTATCACGACATCGCCGGGCTCCAGGCCGCTTTCAACAACCCACTGGCCATCCAGCATGGCGCCGAGCGTTACAGAACGCACCGCCACCAGGCCTTCTTGATCGATTACATAGACGGATCCGCCGTTCTCGCCCAAAGTGACCGCGCGCTGCGGAACGAGTATGCCCTGGTTGATCCGTCCCGCGACAAGCCGTGCGCGAACGAATTCGCCCGGTAGCAGGAGGCTTTCAGGGTTGCCGAACTCAGCGCGCACGGCCACCGTTCCGGTCTGCGGATCCACCGACTGGTCGAGGAAATTTATGACCCCGGGAATGGGATATTCCGTGCCATCGGCGAATTGCAGCCTGACCTCGACCTCCTCCCCGTCAGCGAAATCGATTTCCCCGTCGTTGATCGCCCTGCGGATGCGCAGGATCTCGGAGGCCGACTGCGAAAAAGACACATAGACCGGCGACATCTGTTCGATCCGGGTCATCAGGGTCCCTTCGGCCTGGCTGACCAAGGCACCTTCGGTCACCTGCGCGCGGCTTACACGGCCCGAGATCGGAGCGCGAACCACGGTGTAGCCAAGCTGGAGTTCATCGGAACGCAACTGCGCCTGGATCTGCGCGACATTGGCATTCGCCTCGCGCGATGCGGCGACAGCTGCATCGAATTCCTGCCGGCTGATGGCGTTCTCTTCAACCAGCGGACGATAGCGCTCTACCACGGCGGCGGCATTGGCGGCAGTGGCGCGGGCGCGCTGCAGGCTTGCCTCGGTCTGCGCGTAGCTGGCGCGCAGTTCTGCCGGGTCGATACTGAACAGCGCTTGTCCTTCACGGACATTACTGCCTTCCTGGAAAAGTCGGCGCTGGACGATGCCTGTGACCCGCGCCCGCACTTCGGCCTCGCGCACCGGCTCGACCCGGCCGGGCAACTCCACAACATTGGGAATCTGCTGATAGGCAACGGTTACCGTTTCAACCGGCAGTGCCTGCGGCGGTCCGTTTTCAGGCGCGTCTCCGCAAGCGGTAAGGGATAGACAAGCCGCGAGGGCGAGCGGAAGGATGCGCATGAGTGGAACCTGTTGATTGTGCGACTGCGAAAGCGTAATAGGCATTACACAATGCATGCGCAAGGAGAGAGAGGCGTCAAATCGAAAAAATGGAAGCTAATACGGATCCCAGGCTGACAAAGCGCCGCGGTGCTATCGTGGCTGCCGCCAGAGAACTCTTCGTCGAGAGGGGTTTCGAAAAGACCAGCCTTGCCGACGTGGTCGCACTTGCGGGCGGCTCGCTGGCGACACTTTACAAGCTGTTCGGAAACAAGGCTGGCCTGCTAACCGCCGTTGTGCTGGAGCGGGCCCAATCGGGCGAAGCCATGATCAGCGAAATTGGGAGCGAAGACCTTACACCGCGTGAAGCGCTCAAGAAGCTGGGAGAGAGGCTGCGCGCAAAATTCATTGATCCTGAAGGTGTGGCGATCAGCCGGATCGTGATTGCCTACAGCCTGCAGGACCCTGACTTCGCTTCCCGCTTTCACCGCAAGACCATGGTCCGCTCGCAGGAAGCACTGGCCCGGCTGTTCACCAAATGGGAAGAGCAAGGCCATACGCTTAGTGCCAGCCCGGAAGCGTTATCCTCGATCTTCCTTGGCATGTTCATCCATGAACTTCATTCCGATGCAATCAGCCAAGGTACACTTTCACCCCTCGAATTCCGCGATCTGGACGCCAAGATCGACTTCTTCTGTCGCGGTGCGGGGATCAGGCACTGATGCAGCAGTGCTTTGGCTAACGCTGAAGAAGCAAATGCAGCGGTTGCACCCTCTGGCAGAGACTGCTCGTGATTAGTCCGATCGCTATCCGGCCGTTTGCCACTTCCATGCAGCGCCGATGAAGCGGCCACGGTAATTTCTTCCCGGCAAGCATAGATTCCCTCGTCCGGGATGCAGACCCTGCGGTGTTCGCCCAAGGGCTCTGCTCAAAAACGCATTCCCATCAAAATGATTGCTAATGCGAATGATTATCATTGACGATAGCATGGGCCAACTCTAGGCGGCAGTAAATCAGCTGACGACTCGTCGCCAGTGTCACACCGTCGCCCGGAGGCTAAGTGAAGCGTTCAACCATCAAGGCATGGTTCCTGGTCCACAAGTGGAGCAGTTTGATCCCGATGGTGTTCCTGCTGATGCTATGCGTCACCGGATTGCCACTCATCTTCCATGACGAGATCGACTCCATTGTCGGCGAGGATTACGATGCGACCCTAGCCGGCGAGCCGTCCTCCGAAGCGGGTAGGCCGCTTGACGAGATGCTTGATCTCGCCATGGCCGAGCGACCAGGCGAGGTTCCGCTTTTCATGGCCTTCAGCCAGCAAAGCCCTTTGCTCACGGTAACTACCGGACCCGCACCAGACGCGGATGGTTCGGAAATGACTCTCCTGTTTCTAGACCGCGCCACTGGCGATGTCCTCGGCCCCGCACCTTCCGGCGGCTTCATGGATTTTGTCCTCCAGCTGCATACAGACATGTTCCTTGGCTTGCCCGGGATGCTGCTGCTTGGCGTCATGGGCGGACTCTTCGTTATCGCGCTCATTTCCGGGGTCGTGCTCTATGCGCCTTTCATGCGGCGCTTGCCATTCGGCACCTTGCGGACGAACCGCAGCAAGCGCGTGAGGACTCTCGACCAGCATAATTTGCTGGGGATCGTCGCCTTCGGCTGGATGCTCGTTGTCGGGACGACCGGGGTGATCAATGCATTTGCCGATCCACTGGTCGACAACTGGCGCAATGGTGAACTGGCCAGAATGACCGCGCAATACATGAGCGAGGAACCGCTCGATCCTTCCCTTTACGGTTCGCTGGACGCCGCAATGGCTTCGGGGCAGTCCGCCTTGCCGGGCCGATCCCCGCAATTTATCGGTTTTCCCGGCGGCGACTGGAGCACGGCGCACCACTATGCGGTGTTCTTCCAAGGCGACCGCCCGCTTACCGAGCACCTCCTCACGCCAGCCCTTATCGACGCGCGCAGCGCGGAACTGACCGATGCGCGGGCCATGCCTGCCATCAACCAGGCGCTCATGATGTCCAAGCCGCTGCACTTCGGCGACTACGGCGGGCTACCACTCAAGTTGATCTGGGCTGCGCTCACGCTGGCTACGATATGGGTTCTGTGGAGCGGACTTTTTCTATGGCTGCGTCGTTCGCCGGCGAAGATCGAACGGCGTATCGACGAGATCGCCAGCGGCGCAGCACGAGGGCTCCCGGCATGAAGACCGCGAGACAAGTCAGTCGCCGCGGGCGGGCAAGCACCGGGCGCGTGCTGGCGATCCCTGCGTTCTTGTTGCTTGCGAGCATGGCGGGGCTTGTACTCGGCCTGACCGGCGAGGGCCTGCGTGATGCCTTCTCCTGGGCGCTCCTATCCATCCCCATTCTCTTGGCTGGTTTCGCATTCTCGCGGCGCGGCTGAATTCATCTTTACACTTCAAGGAACACCGATGCGCTACCGTCAAACCGTCCTCCCTGCCTTCGTGATTGCTGCCGCCCTGGCCAGTCCCGCCGCCGCGCAGGAAGCAGATGAGAACTCCATCGTCGTTACCGCCCAGCGCGACAATGCGACCGAAATCGTCAACGGCGGCGATGCCGGTGTTCTGGGCGACAAGTCTGCGGAAGACCTACCGTTTGCAATCCGCAGCTTCGACGAAACGCTGATTTACAACCAGCAACCGCTGACTATCGGCGATGTGCTCGACAACGATCCGACCGTCCGCACCACCTATGGTTTTGGCAATGCGGCCGAACAGTTCGTGATCCGCGGTTTTGCTCTTTTCGGTGACGATGTCGGCGTGAACGGCCTTTACGGGATCGCCCCGCGCCAGTTGATTGCTCCTGAATTGTTCGACGAGGTTCAGGTCCTCAACGGCGCTACAGCCTTCCTTAATGGCGCGGCGCCCGGGGGATCGGGCCTTGGCGGTAGCGTCAACCTGCAACTAAAGCGCGCCGGCAACGAAGATTTGGCCCGCGTGACCGCAAACTTCGTGGGCCAGGGACATATCGGAGGCAGCTTTGACGTGTCTCGGCGTTTCGGACCCGGCAACCAGTTTGGTGTCCGCGTGAACGGCGCCTACCGCGACGGTGAAGTGTCGGTGGACCGGGAAGACCGGCGCACGCAGGTTCTGGGTGCGGCGTTCGATTACGATGGCGGACCTTTTCGCCTGGCGCTCGATATGGCCTACCAGGAAGTGCGCGTTGACGCCCTGCGTCCGAAAGTGACACTCGCCGGCTTCATTCCCGATGTTCCGGATAGCGACGCCAATTTTGCGCAGGACTACACCTACACCGAATTGCGCGACATTTTCGGCACGATCTCGCTCGAATATGATGTTGGGCCCGACACCCTCCTATATGCACGCGCTGGCGTGCGGAATGGCGATGAAGAGGGCATTTACGGTGGAATCACCGTAACGGACGCGGCGACAGGCGACGGCACGAGCGGTTTTCATTCCTTCATTCCCTACGAGCAGTCGAACCAGTCCGTCGAGGCTGGTCTGCGTTCTGTTTTCGAGTTCGGCCCGACGACGCATGAATTCAACATCGGCGGGAATGCGATCTGGCAGGAAGACCGCACTGCCTACGACTTCTTCAACTCTTTCGACACGAACCTCTACAATCCCGTGCAGGTCGCTCCGCAAGACACGGCATTCGTGGGCGGCAATCTCGACGATCCTTTCCCGATCACAAAGCGTGAGCTGACCAGTCTGTTCGTTTCCGATACGGTCGGGTTCGCAAACGACCGCGTTCTGCTGACTGGCGGCGTGCGTTATCAGGAAATCGCCGTCGACGGCTTCAGCTATTTCGGCGGTGCATTGACCACGAGCTATAAGGAAAACCGCTGGACTCCAGTAGCCGGACTGGTGGTGAAGCCGGCTGAAGGGTTGTCGCTTTACGCCAATTACATCGAGGCGTTGCAACAGGGGCCGACTGCTCCCGTTGATCCGCTGCTTGCAAACTCCGGCGCGGTTCTGGCTCCGCGTGTGTCGGAGCAGTACGAGATCGGCGGCAAGTTGGCCTTGGGGCCGGTCTTCGCATCGCTCGCTTTTTATCGCATCGAGCGACCGGGTGAAGGCGTCATCAGCGATGGTGGCCAGCAGGTCTTTGGATATGTCGGCGAAGCGAAGCATGAGGGTGTCGAGTTCACACTCAATGGCGAAGTCGCGCCGGGCCTGCGCCTCATTACCGGCCTCGCGATAAACGATGCCGAGTTCGACACCGGGCTTGAAGTCATCGGCGTTCCCGATTTCACGTTCAACGCGAATGCTGAATGGGATATTCCTTTCCTGCCCGGCGCCACGTTGACTGGGCGCGTCACCCACACTGGCGAGCAGGCGGCAGATTCCTCCGGAACGTTGGTGCTGGACGACTGGACGGTAGTCGACCTTGGCGCGCGATATGTGTTCGCCGCGGACGGTAACCCCATCACGCTTCGTCTTACGGTCGATAACGTTTTCGACGAGGCCTACTGGGCTTCCGCATTCGACACCTTCGCTCCCGCCGTGCTCCAGGGAGCGCCGCGCACTGTGAAGGCATCACTTTCAATCGCGCTCTGACTTGTTTGGGAATCTGACAATGCCCGCATCAGTCCTCAGCGTTCTTCAAGGGCAGTCATTCCAAAGGGAAGCTCCGACTTGAAGGAAGTGACAGCGTCAATGCGACCGCTATCGAACCGGACCACGCTCAGAACCTGGAACGTGCGGGGGTAGCTGGCGGAATCAGGTCCTGTGCCGTCATGGTCCTCGAAATAGCGATAGACGGCAAGGCCGCGTTCCTCATCGGTCGCCAGCAGTCTCACATCGCGCATCTCGCTGATCGTGGCAGACATGCCAGAGCCGAAGATCGTTTCGCATTCACCCAGTTCCTGGCCATTGACCGTCCAGGCGCAACCCGGCGTCAAACCCACCTGGGGGCCCGCGCCATTGGCCTCTATCGCCTGCAACAATTCGTGGGCGCCGGCCATCATTTCGGAACGGCTCGTGCGATTAGCAGACTGCAATACGGAAAAATCGGGCGCTGAAGTGCCCTCCTCCCATGGCGCGCCGTACTCACTGCGGCGGATGAGGGCATCGACGCTGCCGATAGTGTCGCCATCGGAATTCATGGTGATGGCCGCCCAGGCGGGCTGACCATGCTCCTCGATACGTCCGATCCAGACGGCGCGGCCCAGCCCCGCATCGGCAATCACCAGCGGATCGTCATCGACAGCCGTGATCGTTCGCCAGATGCTTTCGCCCACGCGAATTCCGACACTGTTCTCCGCATAACCGACCGGATTGTCTGACCAGTTCAAATCCTGCCAGCGGTTGCCCACCATTGCTGAAACAAGAGCGCGTGCGTTTGCGGAAAGGCACTGGGCGCTGCATTCGTCAGGCCGTGCCGCGTAAAGCGGGAATTCGGCATCCTCGCCCCAGAAGGGATTGTGCATGAAATAGGGGACGTAGGTGAAAGTCGCCTCGATCCTCTGGATTTCGGCATTGCGAATGCGGAAGGCTTCCAGCAACGTGATGGAATTGGGCCATTTCAGCGCAGTGCGCATCTCGTTGCCATTGGTGAGCAGATAACGGTCGAATTCGTTGGCGTGATCGAAAAAGCCCGAAGCAACTACGACACCGCGCCGCTCATCAACCAGTGGCAATTGGCGCCGGATACGCTTGTTGATGCGGTAGATTCCCAGTTCGAACTGTTCACGGCACCCGGATGCGATGGCAGCGGCGCTTTGCTGCTCGCCTTCGCGCACGGCAGTGGTCAGGATACCGTTTTCCAGCCGACTGCAATCCTCCGAGAAAGGTGCGAATACCTGGCCGTCATTCAGTTCGACCGTATCGAAATAGGCATCGGCGATAGCCAGCATCCGCTCGCGGGGGCGACGCTCTTCCTCCGGCAATATCTCGGCAAATTCGGGGAAGTGAACCATGTTCTCCCAATCGCCAAACGGTGCGGGAAGCCCGGTCTGACGGTGGATCACGCTTTCGATCTCGTCGATCAACCCATCTTCCACATGGATGCGCACGGCGTAGAAAGCGGCGTGATCGTTTTCCCGCACGGAGCCGAACCAGGCGGCATGGCCCGTCGTCTCGTCCGCCACGGCAAGGCCGTGATCGTCCACATCGCGAACGGTGTCCCACAGGCCCGTGCCCAGCGCGATAGGCACGTTGTTCTCTGTAAACAGGACGTCGCCCGAAACCGGCAGAGGGCTCGCATCGCCCGCTTCGAGGGCAGTCATGTGCTGCTGCACCATTGCGATCAGGCAATCGTAATCGCAACTGCGCTCGGGCAATGCGGAACGCTCTCCGGGTGCCTGGGCCAGGGAAGGCGCGGGCGCGGCAAGACCGACGGAAGCCAGGGCGACCAAGATCGTGTGTTTCATGGCATTTAACCTTTTCCCAGAAATCATGGGTGGGCCGACGCGTCGGCATAGTCCTCATTCGCCCGCGCGATGAGATAGGCATGGATGGCATCGGCATCCTCCTCGCTCAGCGTGTCGGCGAAGCCGATCATGCCGCGATCGGCATAGATCCCGTCCAACACAATGGCAGAGAACTGCTCGCGCGTTTCGGATGTCATCCAGCGCAGATCGGCAACGCCGCCAATGGCATTGGGCCCGTGGCACCGCTCGCAACTGTCGGCATAGAGCGTGCGCCCGCGCGCCACCTGATCCTCGCTCGCGCGCAGGAACGGCGGGCGGGGCAAATCACTTGGCGGCGGCGGTGGCGGCAGGTCCACGCCGCTTGCATCCAGCCGGAAGACAAGCAGTTTGGCAGAAGCATTGCGCAAGGGCGGCAGATTATAGACGGGCGACCCACCCCAGCCGGCATTGACGGCTATGTATTGCACGCCGTCAACCTCGTAGGTGATCGGGCCAGCGACAGGTGCCTGGTCGATTTCCATCTCCCAAAGCTTGGCCCCGGTATCGGCGGCATAGATCGCCAGCGTCTGATCGATGGTGCCCTGAACCAGCAGATTGCCCGCCGTGGCGAGCACTCCGCCAGAGCCGGGGTGCGCATAGGGCACGCGCCACGCCTCGGTCTGCGTCACAGGGTCCCAGGCCAGCAGATAGCCTTTCTCCTTCGCCGCCGCCTCGGCCTGCAGCCGTTCGCGCAGTTCCGGCATATTGCCGCGCTGCTGTCCGCTGTTGGAGCGGTGACGGACGAAGGTGAAATCGTCATCGTCGGCAAGCGCATAGATGCTGGGCTGTTCCTGCGCGCCGAGATAGACGAGGCCGGTGGCCGGGTTGAAGGCCATCGGATGCCAGGTGTGCGCGGCCAGCCAGCTGGGGTTCATCAGGTGCGGCGTGGTGGTGTTGTGAGTGCCGGGCTGGAGCACGGGGCGCCCCGTTTCCATGTCGATATGGCTGGCCCAGGTATTTTCCGAAACGTAGCTTTCGGCCGAAAGCAGCTCTCCTGTTGCCCGGTCAAGAACGTAGAAAAAGCCGTTCTTGGGCGCCTGCATGATAACCGATCGCTCGCGGCCCTCGATCTTCAGATCGGCCAGCATCATCGGCTGGGTGCAGGTGTAATCCCAGTCCTCCTCCGGCACCATCTGGTAGTGCCAGCGGTATTCGCCGGTGTCGGCATCGACCGCGACGATGGAGCAAAGGTAAAGGTTGTCACCGCGCCCGTCGCTGCGGAAATGCCACATCTGCGGGCTGCCGTTGCCGGTGCCGATATATACCAGGTTGAGTTCTGGGTCGTAGGCGAAACTGTCCCACGCCGTGCCGCCGCCGCCATAGCGCCACCATTCGCCGTGCCATGTCGGCAAGGCGATCTCCATCGCGCTGTCGGATGCTTCGCCATCGGGACCGTCCGCCGGATTGCCGGGCACGGTGTAGAACTTCCACAGGCGATCACCGGTCTCGGCATCGTAAGCGACAACGAAGCCGCGCACGCCGTAATCCGCCCCGCCATTTCCAATCACGACCTTGCCATCGTAGACGCGCGGCGCACCGGTGATGGAGTAGGCGTTCAGCAGGCCCTCGGTGGAGAACGTCTGCCGGGTCCAGATTTCCTCTCCCGTCGCCGCGTCGATGGCGATCAGCCGACCATCCAGGGCGCCGATATACAGCTTGCCATTCCACGCCGCGATACCGCGCGAGGAAGGTCCGCAACACGCCAGCCTTGCCCACTCCGCGCCGACCTGCGGGTCATAAGTCCATAGCTTCTCGCCGGTCGCCGCGTCATAGGCGCTGACGATGTTGTATATGCTCTCGTTATAGAGCACGCCGTCGATTACCAGCGGCGTTGCCTGCACGCCGCGCATGGTCTCCAAATCATCGAACCAGGCGAGGCCAAGCCGGTCGACATTGCTTTCGTTAATTTGATCCAGCGAGCTGTAACGCTGTTCGTCCCAGCCGAGGCCGTGGCTCATCCAGTTGCCGACGTTTTCCGGCGCGCCGATAGAGCGCAGCCGTTCGCCGTCGACCGCTGCCGGTGCAGAGCTGATCCGGCCCGTAGCGTCTGACAATGCTCCGGCAGACGCGCTTCCGGCATCTGTCGTCTGACCGACGCAAGCGGCGACTGCGCAAGACGCCATCACCAGTACACCAAGGTGTTGCAGCGCCTTCGTTACTCTTTTCATCAGGCCTCCCGGATCACGCCGGCCATTGGCATGGCGTGTCGTTATTGTTGCGCAATGGATGCCGTGACGGACCGCGACAAGCAAGTGTGCGGCCTATCACGGCATCCTATTGCGATCAGAAGTTGCGGCGAACCGACAATGCCACCTCACGCGGGCGGCCCGGCTGGCCATTCACGTAGAAAGTCGCAAGCTTGTTGAGATAATAGAACTCATCAAACAGGTTCGTGGCTTCCAGCGACACCGACCAGTCCTCGTCCGCAGAGCGAAAGGTGAGGCGAGCGTTTACCAGCGTGTGGCTGTCCACATCGACATTGGGATCGCAGTTGAAGTTGCCGCAATATCCCGGCGTGTAGTTCACATCAACACGCGGCGTCAGCGTTCCGACATTCCCGCCAAGATCGGCTTCGTACTGGGCTCCGATGCTCCACTTGAACTCACCGATACCGGGGCGTTCGGCACCGACGATGATCGCCGTGGTCGGAAAGTTGATCGAAGTGAACTCGAAATCGGTCAGGCTCATTGCGCCATCGATGCTGAAGCCGTCCACCGGGTAGATGGTCGTTTCCAGCTCGAAACCGCGCACCTCCGCATCGCCGATATTCAGATACTGTCCGCAAAGGCCAGGGATGCCGCCATTTGTCACCGGCAGCAGTTCGCCATCGGCATCCAGACATGTGGTCGGCGAGCCCTGGTATCCCTCGTATTCCATGTGGAATATCGCACCATTTAGCCGCACAGACCGATCGAACAGGTCCGCCTTGAAGCCCAGTTCGTAAGCCTTGAGACGCTCCGCCCCGAAGTCGCGGATCTGCGCCGCAACGTAAGGCCGGGGGGAGGAGCCGCCGCCCTTGAAACCGGTCGAATATTGAAGATAACCCATGATATCGTCGGTGAAATCGTATGATACCACGGCGCGCCAGTCAGTGATGGTTTCTTCGTAGAGACCGACGCTGCCCGTCAGGCGGTTGGCCGGATCATCGGGATTGCTCAGAGGGATGTAATCCCCATCACCGTCGGGGTTCAGGCGATTGTAGGTATATTCCTTCTTTTCGTGGGTGACGCGCACCCCGCCTTCCAGGGTCAGACGATCGGTGACGGCAAAGGCCGCATTGGCAAAACCCGCATAGCTGAGCAGGTCAGCCGTATCGTCGTTGATGAAGGAGAAACAGGGCGTAGCCGCCGGGCAGAAACCGGAGAACGGCGTATGGATTCGCGCATTGTAACGGGTAGAAGCGTCATAATAGAACGCGCCGAGAACCAGATCGAAACGATCTTCGAACATCACCGCATTGAGGCGCAGCTCCTGGCTGAATTGCTCGTGCGTGTATTCCGAATCGTCCTGGATGAACACGACCGGGGAATGGTCATTGTCCGACCCCGTCATGCTCAGCATGTGGCGATAGCCGGTGATCGACTTGAGCGCGAGATCCGGGGTCAGTTCCAGGTCCACCGTGGCGGCGATGCCCCACGCTTCCGCTCCAGCCGCTGACGGTGCGGTAAACGGACCAAGCGGCTCTCCCGCGATGTAGCCCGAAGGCGGACCGGGAGGCGCTCCGATAGCCGAATACATGACGCCTGGATCATAAAAATTGGCATAGCTGGCATAAGGATCATTGAGCACGGCGTTGGGTCGACGATACTCTCCATAAGGCACAAACCTGTCGTCATAGGCGACGCCCTGGTAAGGGATGGAGAGGCCCGATCTGTCGACGGGGTTGGCCGATCCGGCATTGGCCGATTCCGCGCTGGCAATCAGTACCGAAGCCTGCGTTTCGGAAGTATCCTTGGTGTAATCGCCCGTGAGGTTGATCTCCAGCGAACTGCCTGCCGGCGCGATCCGCAAGGCTCCGCGCATCGCATACATCTGCTGGTTGCCCAGTTCCCCAAGCTCGCAATCGCCGTTGGGAGAAAGGCTGGGAAGATTGCCGTTCTGCACATCCGGATCGTCCGGATTCAGGCAGGCGTAGTCGTAGCGCGTGACATGACCATCGCGATTGCGGGTAACACCGGTGATCCGCGCATAGACGGCATCGGGTACCACGGTGAAATCGGCGCTGGCCTTCACATCGCGGCGTCCCAGCGAGCCGATCGTCGCCTCGACATAGCCGCCGTAGCCCGATGGCTCACGAGAGTAGAGCTTGATCGCCCCGCCCAGCGTATTCATCCCTGCAAGCGTGCCCTGCGGGCCGCGCAGCACCTCGATGCGTTCCAGATCGGTCAAGTCGAAAGCGCTGCCCAGAACGGTGCCGTAATAGATATCGTCGATATAGGTGCCGACGCCCGGCTCAACCGAAGGGCTCTGGTCGGACTGGCCGACACCGCGAATGAACACGCGGATGGAATTGCCCTGCCCCGCCGGATTTTGTTGCAGCAACAAACTGGGGACTTGCGCGCTGATGTCGGTCAAGGTGGTCTGGTTGCGCGCCTCGAGCATTTCGCCGGTGACAGCGGTAATGGATAGCGGCACTTCCTGCAGGTTCTGCTCGCGCAGCTGTGCGGTCACGACGATCGTATTCGTGGTGCCGGTCTCTTCCTGACCGTCTGCTTCCTGTGCTGCTGCATTGCCCGCCAACAGGCCGCTGGCGAGTATGGCAAGCGCGCTCGTGCGCAGAGAATAGGCAAGGGTGAGACTGCTTGATCCAGCCATTGGTTATCTCCCATGTCCGGCTGGCGATACGTTGCCTCCAGCCTTGTTTTTCTGTTTTGGTGCCAGGCTAACTTGCTTGACTGGCAAGCATTTTCTAAGATGAGGACTGACAAGGGGCTTTGACTTTATTGGTCACTCAGCTTGCCATTTCTGGAAAGGGCTAATGGATTGGGTTCCCCGGTCATCAATCTGGAAAGCTTCGATGGGGTGGAGCGGAGCAAGGTCTGGAAGAACGTCGCGCGGGAGCGGTTTCCAGGGTTATCCGTAGAGCTTGACGAGCAGCAGATGCCGGTGGGTTCGATCAAGCAGATCGACCTGGGCAGCGCGCAGTTGTGTGCCATCGAAACGCCCGCCTCGAAAGCGCACTTCGCCCCGGGCCGGGCGTTCGACAAGGATTGGCAGAACGTCTCGCTGATGGTGCAGTCGCGTGGGGAAGCGCACGTGTGCAATGGCAATGCCGATGTGCGGCTGAAGCCCGGCGATATGTGCCTGATTGACGAACGCCAGTGGTTCAGCCTGGAAACGCCGGAGGCTGCCGGCATCCTGTTTCTTCGGCTTCCCCGCGTTTCCGTCCTCAGCCGATATCCGCATCTCTATCGGCTGTGCGGCAGGCTGCTTCCGGCAAGGGAAAGTGGCACGAGGCTGCTGTCTGACACATTGCTGCGGATCAGCGCGATTGCGCACGAATTGAGCGAGTTGCAGCGCGCGGCGGTTGTCGGCTCTGTCACGCAGATGCTCGGCGTTGCGGAAGCGTTCGCGATCCTGCCCGAAAGCGCAGAATGGCGCGTCAGGCGGGCAGTTGATTATATCGAGCTGAACCTTCCCGTTTCCGGCCTCACCGCAGACGATGTGGCGATGGACCAGGGCATCAGTCGCCGCCGTCTCGATCAGCTCATGATCAAGGCGCACGAGGTAACTATCGCGACCTATCTGTGGAACAGGCGGATGGAGCAGGCCGCCGCGGATCTGCACGATCCTCACAAGTCGCAGCTTTCCATTGCCCAGATCGCTTTCGCCAATGGCTATGAGGATGCCGCCCATTTCTCCCGCGCATTCCGGCGGGTGTACGAGGTAACGCCTGGCCAGTGGCGGTCCGTGCGCGACGGCTGAGCATTGCGCCACTGGGTCAAGCCAAAATTCCAGAAGAGTCTATCGCTACGGCTTTCCAATCGCGTCGTTTGGCTTACACTTCCAGGCAAAAGAACTTGGGAGAGTTGAGGGTTTGACCGGTAACAGTCGGAAAACGCGCCGATCTGCGCGCATCATGCGGATCTGCATTGCCGCCCCGTTGGGAGCGCTGCTGCTGACTGCCTGCGCTACGCCGGATGCGGCGTCGGGCGAATCTCCTCTGGTGAATGAAGTAAGGATGCAGGGCGAACGCTTGCACCCGGAAAGCATCACCTCCGACGCGGACGGCACCCTTTATATCGGCAGCAATCCGGGCACCATTTTCCGCGCCCTTGCCGGAGAGGAAGAGGCGCGCCCGTGGATCGCCCCCGACGCGGTGAACGGCCTGCAAACCGTGTTCGGTGTGCTGGTGGACGACAGGCGCGGATTGCTCTGGGTCTGCTCCAACCCCGCGCCGGGCCAATCCGATGCCCGTCCAAGCATCAAGTCATTCTCTCTGGAAAGCGGCGAACTGGCGAACAGTTATCCCCTCTCCGTCGAAGGGCCGGCCATGTGTAACGACATGACCATCGCGCCCAATGGCGATGTGTTCGCCAGCGAGACGCTGGGCGGGCGTATCCTGCGCCTCCCCAATGGCGGTTCGCAGTTCGAAACCTGGGGTGAAGACCCGGAATTCGCCAGTCTTGACGGCATCAGCTTCGGTCCGGGCGGATATCTTTATGCCAATGCCATCCAGCGCAATACACTGCTGCGGGTTCATCGACACGATGACGGCAGTTTTTCGCGGGCCGAGGTGCTGGAGATTTCGCAGCCGCTCGATGCGCCCGATGGGTTGCGGCCGCTCGATGACGACAGGATGCTGCAATCGGAAGGCAACGCCGGAACGATCACCGTGCTGACTTTCACCGAAGGCGAGCCAGTTCAGATCGACATAATTGCCGATGGCATCGATTACGCCTCCTCGGTCACGATGACGAATGGCCGCGCCTATTTCCCGGAAGGCAAATTGCGGTTCCTGTTTGGCGATGCAGCAGGCGAAGATCCCGGTCCTTTCATTATCCGCTCTGTCCCCATTCCGGAGGCCAAATGAAATATCTTCTCTCCATGGCAGCCGCCGCACTGGCGCTACCCGCTCCTGCCGCAGCGCAGATGAGCGATGCCGAGATCATGGCCGAGGCCGAGGTGCTGACACAGCGCGTAGAAAGGCTTGAAGGCGTGCGCGCGATCCGCAATTTGCAGCGGGCATTCGCCTATTACGTCGATCGCGGCTTGTGGAACGAGGCGGCAGACCTGTTCGCCGATAACGGTACGTTCGAAATGGGTGTGGACGGCGTCTATGTCGGGCGCGAACGCATCGCCGAATACCTGCGCCGTCTGCACGGGGGGCAGGAAGGGCTGATCTACGGACAGCTTAACGAGTGGGTGACCTTGCAACCCGCTATCGTGGTGGCGCCGGATGCCCGCAGCGCCACGGCGCGCTGGCGCGATCTCGGCATGCTGGGCCAGTATCACGAACACGCCGAATGGCGCGACGGGGTGTACGAGAACACCTATGTCCGCGAGGGCGGCGTCTGGAAGATTTCCTCGCTCCACCTCTACGTCAATTTCGTAGCGCCCTATGCGGAAGGCTGGGCACGCCTTGGTGAAGGAGAGGGCGTCGCCCGGAGCCAGACCTCGGTAGACTTCCCGCCCGACCGGGCACCAAGCGATTACGCCAGCTTCCCCACCCCCAACATCCCTACATTCCAGGCACCCCATCCGGTGACCGGGGAGGCCGTGCGATGATCCGCCCGCTGATCGCCTGCGCTATCGCATGCTCACTCCCCCTGCCCGCCGCGGCCCAGGACGCGGAGGAACGCCTCGCCGATTACCGCGAGCGCGTCGAGCGACTGGAGGACCAGAACGATATCGAGGTCCTGCAAGCCACTTACGGCTATTATTTCGACAAGGGCATGTGGAGCGAGGTCGCCGATCTATTCGCTCCCGATGGCCGCTTCGAATACGGCGCACGCGGGGTCTATGCGGGACGAGACAGGATCGAGCATGCGCTGCTGCTATTTGGTCCCGAACGGCTCGCTCCGGGCTATCTGAACAACCACATGCAATTACAGGCCGTCGTTCAGGTGGCTGAAGACGGCATGACAGCGACCGGCCGGTACCAGGGCATGGTCATGCTGTCCGAACCGGGGGCCAACGGCATCTGGGGCGTTGGAATTTACGAGAACGACTACGTCAAGATCGACGGCGTGTGGCATATCGCGGAGCTTCATTTCTATGTCACCGGCATGACCGATTACGATGTTGGCTGGATGCGATCCTTCGTGCCGATGGAAGGGCAAAGCGCGATTTTCCCGCCGGACGAACCGCCCAGCGAACGCTATCGCTCCTATCCTTCCAATTATATCCCGCCTTTCAGCTTTGCGCATCCGGTTACGGGCGAACAGATCGACGTGGTGCAGCCGCGCGACGAAATTTCGGGGAGGGATTGATCATGCGACACCTGCTTTCCGCCATCGCCCTTACCGCCCTGGCCACACCGGCCGCGGCGCAGGATGCCGATGTCGATGCGACACTCGACCAGCTTGAAGCGCGCATCGACCGGCTTGAATCTCTGAACCAGATCGAGATCGTTCAACGCACCTACGGCTATTTCGTCGACAAGGGGCAATGGACGCACCTTTCCAACCTCTTCACCGAGGACGCCACGCTGGAAATTGGCGGCAAGGGCATTTTCGTCGGGCGCGACCGGGTGCTGGAATACATGCAGACCGCTTTTGGTCCGGACGGTGCCAATGTCGGCATGATTGCGAACCACATGCAGTTCCAGCCCGTCGTCAATGTGTCGCCCGACGGTGATACGGGCTGGCTGCGAGGGCGCGCCTGGGTGATGAGCAATGGTGGATGGGGCCTTCCGCTGTATGAAGACCAGTTCGAGCGCGGCGAGGATGGCGTATGGCGGATCAGCCGCCTGACCGGGCCTTTCACCATGTATTCAAGCTGGGAGGGTTGGGGTGAGAATGCCCTCAACAATACCTGGCCCGACAAGTTCGATCCGCCGCCCGACCTGCCGCCCAGTACGGTATATCTGACTTACCCTGCCTATTACATTGCACCGTTCCACTATCCCAATCCCGTGACGGGGAACGTGTTCAGGCCCGATACTGGCATTGTCGGTGCATATCATCGCCCACCCGGCACGGCCGAACAGGTGCGCAGTCTGCAGATTGGCAGGCAGGCCGATGGCACACAACCTATCGCCTTGCCGCCGACGGAATGAGAAAGACTATGAAGAGGGTGTTTAACGCGCCGCGGAACCGTTCGCTTGTCGCCGGCCTGGCACTGGTACTAGCCAGTTGCACCACTGCAGACAGCCCACCCCAGATTGCGCAAGCAGGGATGGAAAGCGCTGATCCGCTGGCGGCTCCGGCTGCAGGTGAATGGCTCAGCGACGGGCGCGATTATACCTCGCAGCGTTACAGCCCGCTTACGCAGGTCAATGCGTCGAATGTCAGTGAGCTGGGCCTTGCCTGGTACGCCGAACTCGACACCTATCGCGGGGTTGAGGCAACTCCGCTCTATGCCGACGGCGTGCTTTACAACACGCTGCCGTGGAACATCACCACTGCATACGACGCTGCAACGGGCGAGGAATTGTGGACATATGATCCGCAGACCCCGCGCGAGTTCGGGCGTTATGCGTGCTGCGAACCAGTCAGCCGCGGCCTTGCGATGCACGGCGACAAGATCATCATCGCGACGCTGGACGGGCGGCTGATCGCGCTGGACAAGAACAGCGGTGAACCGGTCTGGACCAGCCGCACCTTCGAGGTCGACAGCGGCTATGCCTATTCGATCACCGGCGCGCCGCGCGTGTTCGGGGACAAGGTGGTTGTTGGCCAATCGGGCGGCGACATGGGCGTGCGCGGCTTCGTTTCCGCTTTCGATGTTGCCACCGGAGAGGAGGTATGGAAATTCTATCTCACGCCCGGCCCTGACGATGGCATGTCCGATGGCGTGGCATCCGACGGCGTGATGGACTGGGTGCGGCAGACTTGGTCGGACGAGGGGATGTGGCGTACACTGGGTGGCGGGGCCAACCCGTGGGATTCCATCGCTTATGACCCCGATCTTGACCTGGTTTATGTCGGCACCGGCAATTCCGTGCCGCATGCGCGCTACTATCGTTCAAACGATGAAGGCGATAACCTGTTCGTATGCTCGATCGTGGCGCTGGATGGCAGTACTGGGGAATATCGCTGGCACTACCAGATGAACCCCGGCGAGGAGTGGGACTGGACCTGCACGGCCAGCATGATCAGCGCGGAGCTGACTATCGATGGTGAAGACCGGCAAGTGCTGATGCAGGCGCCCAAGAACGGTTTTTTCTACGTTCTCGACCGGGCGACAGGGGAATTCATCAGTGCCGGGGCACACGTATTCCAGAACTGGAACCTCGGTTTCGACGAAAACGGTCGACCTGCAGTCAATGAGGCCGTGCGCTACGGAACAGAGCCCGTGCTGGTCGCACCGGGACCGGGCGGTGCGCACAACTGGTTCCCCATGGCATTCAGCCCGCGAACCGGCCTCGCCTATTTTCCTGCCTACCAGTCGGCGTTTCCCTACGCCCGCGCTGAAGGCTGGCAACCGCAACCCTTGCGTTCGAACAGCGGGTGGGGAGGCTTTACGGGCGATGCCCTGCAGACACGACTTGCCCTGATGGAGGAAGCTGCGGAACTGGAAAAGGCGTGGCTGACGGCGTGGGATCCCGTGCGGCAGGAGGTTGCCTGGCAAGTCGAACTGCCGCGCCACGGCAACGGCGGCTTAATGGTCACCGCCAGCGATCTCGTCTTCGAAGGCACGACGCGGCAGACCTTCGCGGCCTTCGATGCGCGCACAGGCGCGAAGCTTTGGGAATACCCCACGCAAAGCGCCCCGGTCGCAGGCGCGATCACCTACGAGATGGACGGCGTGCAATACATCGCGATCAACGCCGGCTGGGGTGGCGGCGCGGCGCAAATCGAACGTGGCGCTGGCATCGAAATGCCGCGATCCAGCGCGCGCTTGCTGGTCTTCCGGCTGGGGGGTACGGTCGAGTTACCCGCACTGGAAGTCGATGCATCGGCCCCGCCCGAGCCACCGCGCCTGACGGCCAGTGAAGCCACGATCTCTCGCGGCGGCGAACTCTTTGCGCAGACCTGCGCCCTGTGCCACGGCCAGAACGCGATTGGCGGTGTGAAAGACTTGCGTCACATGGATGCCGACACTCACGTTATGTTCGAGGATATCGTCCTGCGCGGAGCATATCTGGATCGCGGCATGGCCAGCTTTGACGACATTCTGGACGAGGACGATGTCGAGGCAATCCATGCCTACATCATCGCGCGCGCCAACGAAGACTGGGGGCGTTGAGGGTACACGGCAGTAGCCGCAACTGGAGGGTCATCCTTCAGCGCAGCTCTAACGTCTGCTGGGCGCCGCTTACTGGCGAGCTCTTCGATGCGGGCGACGTACCGATGAGCCTGGCAAACTCGCGTGGCAGGTCGGGGCAGAAGTGTCGCTACAATGTTTCGGCCTCGTTGCAGCAGGGTCGAAAGAGCAACGACAGGAAGCTCCGCCGCCTTAGCGCGGCCACTGTCGAACGCATCGCTATCGAGTCGGTCGCGCGTTGGTTGCCACAGGAAAGGTCATCGCTCGATCACCTTGCTGCACTCCGTCTTCGCGCCGACGGCCTCCTCTTCGAACTTGCTCGCATTCGTCCTGGACGCCACGCGACCCAGTTCCCGGATGGGCAACCAGGCCACCTGCTCCCGCGAATGCGCGCGGAGTACCTGTAACCCGAGACCAGTGCTGGGGGTAAGTGGCGGAGCGTGCAGTCCTTTCGCATTTTGTCTCTGACTTAAGGTCGCCCTGCAACCTTATCCAAGACTGAACTTTCGTAAATCTATCTTCGTCGCGATCTTCCACTTCGGTTGCAAATGTGCGCTTGCTATCGCCGGCCTTAAAAAAGCGCCACTCTTGCAATACAAACTACATTCAATTGCAGATATTATCAATTTAGCTGCAGAGAAAATCAAATTCTGTCATCTTTTCAAAATCGTACAGTCTATTTCAATTCGCTTTTACAGGATTATGCGTTATTCTTTGAGGGAGAACGAGTGGCCTGATTTAAATTGGAGTGGTGAGTATGACTAGAATTTCGTGCGTCCTAATCGCGAGTTGTTCAATTGCCGCATTCGCATCTCAACCGGCATTCGCGCGAGATAGCCATGCATATATCGAGCTAGATGCCGGGGTCGTTTTTGCTGACGATTTTGACGTCAATCAGGTCGCTCCTGCCACGAGTCCGGTTTCAGTGCTGGACACTGATATGGGTTATGAAGGCGCCGCAATCGCAGGCTATGATTTTGGCGGTTTCCGCCTCGAAGGGGAAGCCGCATATCGCAGCGTTGGCAACGACCAGATCGCAACGCCCGGCGGATTGCTGACCGACCTCGAAGGCGACTCAACCGCACTGAGCCTGATGGTGAACGGCCTTATCGATCTGGGATCCGATGACGGCCCGCAGTTTTACCTTGGAGGGGGCGCAGGGATCGCGATTGTCGACCACGAAATCGCCAGCGTGGGACAGCAGGCCGGGGTCACCATATTCGATGGGGATGGCAGCAGCTTCGCGTGGCAAGGTCTGGCAGGCGTCCGTTTCCCGGTCAGTGACAGCGTCGATCTGGGCCTCAAATATCGCTATTTCAATGTGACCGATTACGAGATGGAAAACAGCGTTGACGGGTTTACCTACGAAACCGACTGGACATCGCATTCTGTACTCGCAACGCTGACGTTCAACTTGGGTGGCAACGACGCCCCGCCGCCTCCTCCGCCCCCGCCGCCGCCGCCTCCTCCGCCGCCTCCTCCTCCGCCCCCGCCGCCTCCGCCGCCGCCTCCGCCGGCTCCGGTCTGCGAACAGGGCCCCTACATCGTGTTCTTCGATTGGGACGAGTCGGTCATCACGCCGGAAGCAGCAACCGTGCTCAACTCCGCCATCACTGCCTACGGTGACTGCGGTACCGCAGCCATCATGCTGGCCGGTCACACCGACCGTTCCGGCTCGGTGGAATACAACATGGGCCTGGCAGAGCGTCGCAACGCTTCGGTGCAGGACTACCTCACCGGTCGCGGCATCCCCGCTGCCCGCATCTCCAGCGAAGCCTTCGGCGAAAGCATGCCCCGCGTGCCGACCGCAGACGGTGTCCGCGAGCTGCAGAACCGCCGCGTGGAAATCACTTACGGTCCGGGTTCGGGCATGTAAGTCCACACGGACTGATCAACGAAAAGGGCCGGGAGAAATCCCGGCCCTTTTCATGCTAGCGTTGCTTTGCGCAGCCTTTAATTGCCCCCAGCGTCATTACGCCAGCCCGCTACCGACAGAGAATTTCGACCAAAACCGCAGATATTGACCCTTTGGTCGGAAGATGGATTGAAATAGTAACTGACCAATGTCCGAAGAAACTGAAATCGGATCCGTCCAGCTGGCTGTCGATGCCCTCGGCGCGAAGGCTTCTGAACTTGGATCTCTTGGCGTCATAAAGCCCATTGGCCAATTACTGAATTGGCCCGACTGGCTGCGCGAGCACACCCGTCTTCGCGGCTCAGGAGAGCTACCACCAAGGGTCACGTGGCGAGACAAGCTCATTATTTACCAAAACATCCTGGAAAATTCCGACCTTGATTTTGTGCTTCTGCGGGCGGCCCACGCGCCCGACATGCTGGTTCAGCCTGGTTATCGAATTGCGTTCCGCAGCGCGCCGACACTGCGAGATGCAATTCAGCTCTTCGCCGATGCCGTAACTCGGTTCAATCCGCACCTCGATGTCCGCACTAGTTCCGCAGACGGCCTGATCACCTTCTCGGTACATCCGACCATTCCACTCGGGAAGATTGGAGATTTCGCAGGATTTCTGGGCATCATCATCATGTATGGAGCGGTGACTGCGCAGCTGATTCAGAAGCTGGACTTGGTTAAGCTTGGACTTGCTGGCCGAGAAGATGACTATCAAGTTATCCGAAACGCATTTCTGTGCGATTTCGCCACTGAGCAGAGCTATAATTTCCTCCAGCTGCCGCTCGATTTGGCCGACAAGGCCAACCCCATGAGCGACAGTGCGCTGTGGTATCTGGCTAGAGACAGGATACAAACCCAGCTGCAACTGGATCGCGATCAGCTTTTAACATCAAGAATCCGCAAGTACATTCTTCATGGCATTCTGGAAAATCAGAAAGTGCCGACGTTCGAATCTCTTGCTGTCAGGGAAGGCCTTTCACCTCGAACACTGCATTATCAGTTGGCAGAATCCGGTGTGGCATTCCGCGACCTTGTGGAAGAAGAGCGCCGGAGGCTCGCATTGGAGATGATTTCGAAACCGAGCCTGCAATTGCGAGAAATCGCTGACCATTTAGGGTTTTCGGATAGCGCAGCATTTAGCAGGGCATTCCGTAAATGGTTTGGAACCTCGCCCAGCGCATTTCGCAAGCAGTGATCTAGGCATGGGCCGTTGGTGGAAGGTCGCCCCTTTGACTTGTCACGTTGCGCAATAGGATTAGCGCACACACGACATTCGGAATGTTGAACAAGACAGGTATCGCCATCTGCATCAAGGGCGTAACCTCTCCAGTATTGGTTGCAGGCCCATTGGCCAGTTGGGTGGCATGTCCGACAGAAAAAATCAGCCAATCCCAAAGCGCGTGATAGATGATCGCGGGCCAGATTGATCCCGTGCGGATCAGGATTGCCATGAATACAAGACCGGTGAGACCGGCGGCGATAGATTGAAAGATGGCGTCGAGCAATTGCCCGGTAACAAAAACGTTGAACAAGTGGACGAGGCCAAAAAGCACGCTGGTCGCGATGATAGCGGGCCAGATGGGAATTCTCTCGTCAAAGGCGCGGAAGAGCACGCCGCGGAACATCGTTTCTTCAGAAAATCCAACGAATAGCGTGTTGAGCAGCACTAGCAGCAAAACGCCCAGCGGTAGCAATCCGAGAAACACAAGCGTGACTGCAAATAACAGTAGGTAAAGCACCGGGAACCAGAGGATGCGCACCAGCGAATGTGGCCGCGTAAAGCGCAGATCCGTCCAGCCGAAGACACGAATTGCCACGACGAGCATCGCACTGGCAGCGACAATCTGCCAAGCGATCTCGCTTTCGATCATATCGCCGAGCGCCATATCGCCGCCGCCGATTTGCAGCTTTGCGCCACCGACGGTTATCGCTATCCACAAGACATAGACGATAAGGCTGACTGACAGTCGCCTCGAAGGGGTCATTGCGACACTCACTGCCTTACCAAATGTTGATACGATCTTCAGGCGCTACCCACATCGGGTCGCCTTCCTCGATGCCGAAGGCTTCGTAGAAGGCCGGGACTTGCTGTAACGGCGCAAGCGCGCGGTAGTTGCCGGGCGCGTGATTGTCTTCCAGCTGGTTCATCATCGATTGCTCGGAGCGCTTCTCGACCCAGAGCTGGGCCCAGGAGATGAAGCAGCGCTGGCTTGGGTTCAATCCTTCGATTTCGACGTCTTCCTCAGGGTGTTCGGCAAGGTACTGCATCAGGGCATCGTGCGCGACATTGATCCCGCCGATGTCGGCGAGGTTCTCACCGACGGTCAATCCGCCGCTCATGAAGCTGCCCGGCAAGGCCTCGTAGCGATCGCCGATAGCAACGAGTTTTGCCGCTTCGTTATCGAAATGTTCGGTGTCCGCGTCGGTCCACCAGTTACGCATCGTTCCGCCAGAATCGAAGTTCCTTCCGCTGCTGTCGAATCCATGCGTGATCTCATGGGCAATCGCCGCCCCCAAACGGCAAAAATACACAGGGGCATCCATATCGGCCGGGAATGCTGGTGCCTGTGCGATGGCCGCCGTCACTTCGAAACCGTTATAGGTCGGATTGTAGGCCGCATTGGCAATGATCGGTAGCGTGTGTTCGGGATCCGCAAAATCCCAGTGCTCGACCGCCGCCCCCTGCAGGGAAGCGGTTCGTTGCATGTCGAAGCGATGGATATTCATCACGGTCTGCACCAGGTCATCGGTGATCTCGACACCACTGTAATCGATCCACTGGTCGGGATACCCAAACCGGTAATAAAGGGTGTCGACTTTCTCGAGCGCGGCTTCGCGCGTCTCTTCCGCAAGCCATTCGTTGTTCTCCACACGCGTCCTGAAGGCGGCCTGCATGCGGCGGATCATGTCGAGGCCCTTTTCCTCCTCTTCACGAGAGAAATAGGTATCGACATAAAGGTGGCCGAGTGGTTGGCCGAGATTGTTTTTCAGGTACGTTATGGCCCTTTCCTCGCGCGTTTCCTCCGGCGCGGCGCCGAACAGTGCCCGTGTAATTTCGAGGCGAGGTGCATCAAATTCGGTGCTGAGAACGCTGTTGAACGAACCTATCATCCGCAGCGCCAGATAGTCCTTGAGCTGCTGCAGGGTGAACTGGTCGAGAGTTTGCGCAACTGCGGCCGGATAGTCAGGGTCCGTGAGAATCACACCTTCGGGGCGCGCGAAACCCATCTCAGTGAAATAGGCGTCGAAATCGAAGCCCGGTATCTCAGCCTGCAACTCGTCCAACGTCCGCGGATTGTTCACATTGCGCGTATCCACCGCAAGGACGGGATCCAGTTCGCCACCTTGCAACATGGTGTCGATTGCCAGCGCGCTTTCGGCGATCTCGTCGGCGCGCGCTTCGTCGTATTCGGCGATCGTCAGCATGCTGGAGATGTATTGCTTGTAAGCTTCGCGCAGCGGCGAACCTTCCTCACTTCGGAAAATTGCATTGATCCCGATGAAACGATCACCTGCCCCGACATATGTGCCATTGCGACCAGAGTCATTGAGGTCGCGAAAGACTTCGATGCCAAAGAAAGGCCACGAGCCTGTTATCGCTGAGAAATGACCGAGATAACGGGCCAGTTCGTCCTTGCTCTGGATTGCATTAAGAAGGTCGAGTTCGGGCTGGATCGGGTTTATTCCCGTTTCATTGATCGCCTCGACATCGACATAGGCATTGTAGATTGTACCTACCTGATGGGCCGGACTTCCGGCTTCGGCGTTCTCCACATTGGCTGCGGCATTGGTGATGACGACTTCGAGCTGGTCGTCGATATTTTCGGACATCAGGTCCAGGAAAGTGAGGGAAGCCTTCTCTTCCGGCCGTTCGACCCGGTCCATCCAGCCGCCGGTTGCGTAACGGAGGAAATCTTCCGCGGGATCGACGCTCTGGTCCAAATTCTCGATCGCAAAGGCGAACTGATCCGGACCGATTGCTGTTGCCTCGACCGCTTGAGTCGATCCGGCACTGCAGCTCGCCAGCAGGGTTCCGGAAAGCAGGGAAGCTAGGATAGCTTGGCCAAGGTTCTTCATCGGACTTCCTTTGCGGTTATTTTGGCTTCGTCGTTATCTCGCGGTTCAGGTGGCGGAATAGGCTGCGACCAATGCCAGAATGAATGTAACCCAGTCATTGATGATGTGCGCGCCCGCCGACACCCACAGGTTTTTGGTCTTGATATATGCAAGGGTAAGCACCAGCCGCGCTCCGCCGATCAGGATCAGGCATTGCAGGATGTTCCAGTTGTAGGTCGGAAGGTGGATGGCTGCGAACCAGACTGCCGTAACAAGCCAGGCCACGATTACAGCGGGGGTTCGGCCCATCCCGAATTTCTGCGTCAGGAAATATATGATCGCAAGAAAAGGAACGATCGTGATCAGTTCCTCTCCGATCAGCTGCGGTATGGAGTTGACGAAAAACAGCACTTGGAACGAGGCATCGCTCTCTGCCATGCCGGATATGCCTGCATTCGGCGCGCTGTCGATGAACTGGAGAGACAGCAGGCCCAACGGTACGGCGATCACGTAATTCAGCAGGGCGAAGGCAATCATCCAGCCGACTTCCTTCAGACCGACCTTGCGAAACAGGGCTGTCCAGTTTTTGCCGGCGACGAGCGCAAGACCAATGAGCGGGAGAATGGCCAGCAAGATCGCCGGCAGGAGTTGGAGCAACCCTCCGCCTCCGCTTAACATCTTCGGAAGGGTGAGGAGTGCCGTCGTTGCGATGCCCACCGCAGCGACGGGAATGATCCATTGCAAGGCACCGATCTCGACGGGCTTGCCGTCGTAATAGGGATAGTCCCTTTGAAGATCAGTCACGGCCGCGCCCCTCTTTGATGGTGATGGCAAGAAGCCATATCCCGTTCGATCCGAAGACTAATCGTAATCGGCGGGATGGCCAGACCAAAAACGAATCGTACTTTGCCAAAACTGCAATCACCTTGTTCACAGCTGCAAATTCTGGAAAGCAAAGAGAAATATTTTTTTTTCGATCACTGTGGCGGCACGGAAGAGAGGATTCCCAGTTTTACGGTTAGGGGGGCTCAGATTTTGACAAATCTGTCTTCCTTCCCGATGCCAATTTCGGTGCTCATTGAAGCGTGAATCCGGACATGCGGCTTCCAAACAAGAATTTTCGCGCTAGCATTTGGGATGTCCGGAAAATCGACACCCGCGAAAGACGGATTTGCTGTTTAGCGATAGCTCATTGGGGAGAATTGATCGTGAGAAGCAAGTTACCGAAAGCTGTGGTTGCAGGCCTTGGGGCAGGCGCAATGCTGTTTGCCGCCGCCGCAACGGCAAGGGATCACCACCGCCACCACGAGGACGACGATGATCACAGTGCCGCCGGTATCGTAGCCGGGGTCGCAATCGCTGGCGTTATCGCCGCAATCGCATCCTCCAGGCGAGATCGGGACCACGAGCGCGAAGATCGCGAGACCCGGCGCTATTATGACAACCGATGGGGCGAAACTTTCCGCCCGAACGAAACCCGGAATGTCTGGTGCTACCGCAGCCAGCAGCGTTGTTATCGCGATGGCCACTATTCGAGCCGCTGGACACGCGATCAGTTTGGCTATGATCGGAGGTTCTGACCATGCAAAACCTTGACAACAAAGCCGTTCTCGCCGGGCTCGTATCTTTAGCCATGCTGGCTGGATGCAACGAAACTGCCGAGACTTCCGCAGCTGAAGAAGGCGAAGGTGACCCTGTGGCCGAAGGTATGGTCCATGCCACTGCCGACGCGCATATGGCCGTCCACGACGCTATCGAAGCCGGGCTCGAAGGCGTGCTGGATAAAACACAGGTCCGGATGCTGGAGCATGTGGCATACCAGCAGGCGGTTGCCATGCATTGCGAAGGTTTCGAAGTGGATCCGGAGCGGTTTCAGTCCGAAATGAACCGCATCCATTACAATGCCGACGGGACCCAGATGGATATCACTCAGGCAGAACTGCACGAACTGGAGAAGAAGGCGCTGCTGGGCTTCGGCTTGTCGCTCGGCTCCCAGGTAACTCTCGCGCAGATGGACCTCGACGGTTTCTGTTCCTCCGCCGAGGAAGAGCGAATAGAAGACGACCCGGTTTCAATCTGGACAACTACGGCAGCCCCCGCAGAAGGCGAAGCGGGCTGATGTGAATTTCTGCTGCTACTTTAATTCTGGTACGAAAAACGGAGTTTCAAGAATGACTGGCATAATGCGTTTGCTTGCAACAGCGGCCGTTGGTTCCTTGGCAATGGCCGTTCCGGGGACACTCGCGAATGCCCAGGATGCGCATGACGATGGCTACTATGGCGGTGTCGACATGCACCTCGTCTGCTATGGCGAAGGCGAGCGGCCCAGCGTCGAGACGCTGCCTTCCATGCATTGGAGCAGGCGTCACCACGAACTCGAAACCGACTATACCACGATCATGACGCGCCGGGAGTTCGACAGCATGGTCCAGATCGATATTCACGGCGATTCCGGCCACATCTGGCTTCCAGGCAAGCTCATCCCGCCCATCCACTCGGGCGGCTCCGACGGTTGGTGGGAAATCGACGACCTTGATGTCGGCTATTCGGAAATCAGGGGCCGGTATCGCTTGAACGGCCTCAACAAGCCGAGAATTCGGATCGACCGGGAAAGCGGCCACATCCGCATCGACGGTATCGAGGACTTCCGCGGGACCTGCGAGGAGCATCACGCCGGTCAGGGGCGGCGCTTCTGACGCTAGGGACAGAGTTAAAACGAAGGAAGGTAGTATGAGAATTTCCATCCTTATGGCGCTCGCAGGGGCATTTGCACTGGTCGCTTGCGGAGCGAACGAAGAAGGCGAAGCTCCCGCAGAACCCGACGAAGCAGTCGAGGCTGAGACCGTCGAGGTGGAGCCAGCTCCTGATCCCATCCTCCAGTCGCCGGTGGACGCCGCGCCGGAGCCAGTGAACGCACCAATGTCTGATGCCACCGCCTATCCGCGCATTCCAATGTTCAACGCAGTTTGCGGAACGGAGATCGAAGTCCACGCAAACGAGGGCGGACCTGTATTCATCGATGGCGAGGAAACCACCCTTGAGCGGTTCAACGAAAACTATTTCGAAGCGTCACATGGTGGCACCACGATTTCGATTTCGTTCAATCCAGACGACTCCCTGAGTCTGACCTTTTCGGGACCGAACCGTGCCAATGGTGTCTGTAACCTCGAGTAAAAATTGAGATTTCACAACAAGAAGGGTTGCCCTCATGCTTAAACGGACCGCTTTAACCGCTTCCTTCCTGACAACCCTGCTTTTTGCTGGTCAGGCTCAGGCCCAGGAAACTCCGAGAATCTTTGCCGGGACGAACGGCGAAATCGAGGCGACGTTCTCCAGCAACAACTGCGTGGTGTACTACGATGCCAGAGGCCAGCGTGAGCGTGCCAACGGCAACTGCAATCGCGGCCAGATCATGTTGGCGGATCGCGGCGTCGAAGCCTACCGGCGCGAGCAGGGGATGGAAGGCTATCCCGGCAGCGAGGCACCTCCCGGCGGGTTCGGCGGCGGGAACTCGGGCGGAAATTACGGCCCTCCCGAAGTGGTGATGGATCGCCACGGGCGAAGCCATGTGAATGTGGGCGGCTCCTGCGTCGTCTATTTTGATCGCGACGGCGACCGGGATGGGACAAACGATCACTGTTCCCGTTCCGAACGTCGACAGGCCGATGACGCGATGGACACCTATCGCCGTGAACAGGGCCTCGAGCGGGAACATCACTCCGGCTACACGTTCGGTATTCCGGTCCTGCAATTGCGGAATGGGAATTATCAGGCCACTGTATCGGGCACTTGCACTGTTTATTTCAACGACCGTGGCGGCATCCTCACCTGGCTTCCCGACTGTACTACTGCAGAACGGGCCAATGCATCGGTTGCAGTTCTTCAATATCGCCGCAATAACTGACCTGAAAGGGCGCCGGGCCAGCACATGGCCCGGCGTCTACTGGAGGTGAGTGGTTTCGGCATGCACCTGCATCAGAAGCGAGAGAGAAGTGAGTGATGGCTTGAAGCGGCTCTTCGCTATCGCGATGCTCATGCTTGCGACGATGCTATTGGCCCCGCCCGCGTTTGCAAAGCAGGGGCCCGAAGCGGCCCCGCATATCTTGTTGGAAGGAGAGACGTCTCCGGCTTTTCCCCAGCTCGAACTTCTGGTTCGGCAGACCGAAGTGCTGCTTTTGGAAGAACTTGATGGCACTGACCTGGACAAGCGCGCAGACCTGATAGAACTGCGCGACCAATTGGCGACAATTCGCGGATCCGCGCGGGATCTTGCCGATGCTGGCACCGTACGCACCCGTGTTCTTGAAGCGCAAATTGAAGCCTTGGGCGCGCCGCCGACGGATGGTGAGATGGAACCCACCGCAATCGCTCAGAGGCGCGAGGCACTGGACGAGTTGCTATCCGTACAACTTGCGCCGGTTCTGCGGGCCCGCGAGGCCCAATGGATCGCAGATACGCTCGTCAACGAAATCGACGCCAAGGTCCGGGCATCCGAACGCCAGCGCATTCTCCGCTACAACGGAACGCCGCTGGTGCCGGGGCAATGGACAGAGGCATCACGAGATATCGCGGACCTCTGGCGCGCCGCGAGGGATAGGCTGGATCAGGCACGTGAAGAAGGTAGCGTCGATCACGTCTTGGCCAGACTTGGCATCCCGCTGATTGCCTTGCTGTTGCTGCCGTTCGCTTTGGCGAGGTTCCAGTCCTTCGTAACCAGAAGGTGCGAGCGCTGGAACGCCAATGAGCCGTCGAAAGCCAAGAGCCTCGCCATTGTGCTATTTAAAGATCTCGTGACAGCGCTCGTGTTCGGCATTGGATTGCTGATCGCGATGGTTTTGCTGGTGTTTCTGACGTTACCCTTCGCCAGCAATGTTAGCACCAATGTCATTGCAGGTGCGATACTGATCTGCACCGTGATCATTTTGCTGGCGAACTGGCTAGGCAATTCGATATTTCACTCGCCATATCCCAGCCTCAGAATTATCGCCCTCAAGGAAGCGGAGGCTCGGCAAGCAGCGCGCATCGTGATTCAGCTAGGCTTCGTGCTGGCGGTTGAGGTTGCCCTGGGATTTATCGAGGACCGCGCCAGTATCGGGATTACGCTTGCGAACCTGTTGTCCGCCTTGATTATCTTCCTGGGTAGTTGGCTGGCGTTTCGCCTTGCGCGCGTTCTGGAAGACAAGAGCGCGCGCCTTGATGGAGAACCAGCGCTGGAAGAGGGGCCTGCCGCGATCGAATACGCAGGGCCGATTGCGAAAACGATCAAGGTCCTTGTCCTCGCGTCTGTCATGTGTTCGCTTGCAGGATATGTCGTTTTAGCGCGGGAAGTGTTCACGGCGGTAATGCTGTCTGCTGCCCTGATCGGTATCGGAGTATACATCCAGTGCGCCATTCGCCTGATGTTAGAAATCCTGGCGGATGCAAAGCTGGGAACGTACCGGTCCTTCCTGCATTTCGTACCGGTCTTCACGGGGTTATTCCTTACGATCGGGGCAATTCCCTTGCTTGCGATGATCTGGGGCTACGGCGCTCGCGAAGTCGGGGATGCGATCGAAATGGTTCGCTCGGGCATCTCCTTCGGCGATGTGACCCTTTCAGGCGGGGATATCGTTTCCTTCGCACTGATCTTCGCAATTGGCTGGCTAGTTACGCGGTACGTGCAACGAATCTTGCGCTACGCCATCCTCCCGCAATTCAGCCTGGAAGTCGGAGCCACGTCAGCAGTGGTCACGATTGCAGGTTACATCGGTCTTTTCATTGCCGCCCTCATCGCGATTGCTGCCACGGGGCTCGATCTGACCAGCCTGGCCTTCGTCGCCGGCGCCTTGTCGGTCGGGCTTGGCTTCGGATTGCAGTCCGTTGTCGAGAACTTCATCAGCGGCCTTATCCTTCTGGTCGAGCGACCTGTGCGCGAAGGCGACTGGATTGAAGTTGGCGGACACTCGGGCACAGTTCAGAAGATTTCTGTGCGTTCCACCAGTCTGCGAACCTGGGATCGGCACATCATTATCATTCCGAATTCCGAACTGATCACGGGAAGCGTGAAGAACCTCAGCCGCGCTGAAGGCTGTGGCCGTGTCTCCGTTGAAATCGGCGTCGCCTACGGAACGGACCTAGAGCGCGTCCGCGACGTATTGCTCGATGTCGTATCCGGTCTCGACAAGGCGCTGAGGTATCCCGAGCCTTTCGTCACGGTCAATGGCTTCGGAGACAGCGCGGTTGAGATGAAGCTGTTCTTCTTTATCGCGGATGTGACGGCAGGTGCAGGAGCAATGTCGGACGCCAAGTATGCGATTGCCAAGCGGCTGGAAGAAGAAGGCATAGAGATCCCATTTCCGCAGCGCGATATTTATATCAAGCAGGTACCAGCTGCCGGGCTTGAGGCAGGGATTTCAGGAGGGGCCAGTCAGAGTTGAACAGACTGCCGGATGAAGGTGCCTCGCCAGCAATCATAAAAAAGGGAATTTGATTATGAAGGTTCCGAAGCTCTTTGACGTCGCACGTTTTCCCTCCCTTCTGCGCTCAACAAAGACAGGCTTGTGTTGCGGTGTGGGGCTGGTTGCGGCCGTCGCTATAGAACCGGCAGCCGCACAGGGTGATCGGTCTTCGCAAGCCATCGAACTCGCAGGAGCGGCGCAGGAACTGGCACCCGGGCAATGGGTCCTCTCGCCGGAAATTGCCCCGGAAGGCCCCGTGCTGGTGCTGGTGGACCTGACTGCACAGTTGGCGTTCATCTACCGCAACGGGATCAATATCGGTGTCTCGACTATCTCGTCGGGAAAGCCCGGACACGAGACCCCCACCGGTATATTCCAGATCCTGCAAAAAGATGCGGATCACCGTTCCAGCACCTACAACAACGCTCCTATGTTCTATCAGCAGCGGCTGACATGGGATGGAGTGGCTCTGCACGCCGGGGGATTGCCGGGCTATCCCGAAAGCCATGGCTGCATTCACCTGCCCATCGAGTTTGCGCGCGAGCTGTTCGAGATCACCACAATGGGAGGGACAATCGTCGTAACGGGCCATGCAGGTGTTCCTGTCCGGGCGCTGGCTGGCGGAGTGCTGGCCCCGCTGGACGAACTAGGCCAGGGACTTCCTCATCAGCCGCTCGATCAAGATGAAGTATTCCACTGGGACGAGACGGCCCCACTTGATGGGCCGCTATCAATCGTCCTATCCACGTCAGATGAACGGGTGATCGTAATGCGCAACGGACGGGAAATCGCGCGCGCGCGGGCCGAGATCGAAGGGCACCTGGGCACTCATGTCGCAGTGTTGCAGCGTGGAGCCGATAACAGACCGCACTGGATGCTGGTCGGAGTGCCCGGCCATGAAGGCGAGGCCCATCATCCGATCGACGCGACAGCGTTGCACCGGCTCCGCTTGCCTCATGGATTTATCGAAAGGTTGCGGCCGAATATGACCGTGGGCACCACGGTGGTGATTACTTCTGCACCTGTTCACGAAGATAACAGCGGGCGCGGGATGACCTTGTTGGCCGCCATGCAGTGAATGGCATGCTTGCGGAGCCAGATGACGTCTCTGTCTCCTACAAGCACCTCGGCAATCCATTCGCGAACCAAGCCAATAGAGCGAATGTCTTTTGACAGTCCGCTAATCAAAGTAGTGGCGCCATCATCGCAACGGTGTTGCCCCAAACCCTGTAAAGTGGCGATCGCTTTTCCAGCCTTTTCAGGTCGATGCATCTGGCATGGTCCAGATACTGTTGCTGACGATTCCGGAGTTGTCGCGCAAAGTCCTCGTCATCAAACAGCACATTGTTCTCGAAGTTTAGCTCAAAGCTGCGTCGATCGAGGTTTGCAGACCCAATAAGACCTATACGTCTGTCGATCACCATCGTCTTGGAATGCAGCATTCCGCCTTCGAACTCATAAATCTTCAGGCCGGCTTCCAGCAGATCGCGGTAAAAGCTGCGGCTCGCCGCCGCGACGAAGCGGCTGTCATTGCGCCGAGGCAGGACAAGGCTGGCGTCGACACCACGCCGGCTAACGGACATTAGTGCATAGAGAAGCTGCTCGTCCGGGATGAAGTAGGGCGTGGAGATCACCAGTTCCCTTCGCGCCGAATGAATGAGCGAAGTGAAACATGTGCTTATTGCGGCATAGTGACCGGTAGGCCCTGTCCCGATTACCTGGGCGGTAATCGTTCCTCCCTCTGTCGTCGCGCTGCTTTCAAGCAATTCGCTCAAATTCTCTCCGGTCTCCGCGAGCCAGTCGGCCGCGAAAAGGAACTGCATGTCGCGCACCACTGGGCCAGTCCAACGGGACATGACGTCCACCCAAGGTGCGAAGCGCGCTTTGATTTTGAATTCGGGATCGGCCGCATTCTGGCTTCCGCACCAGGCGATACGATTGTCCATGATGGCAATCTTGCGGTGATTGCGTAGGTCCACGCGCCCTCTCAGCACGGTCCACAGCAGATTGCCTACTGGCAAAGCTTCAAAAGCCTTCACTCCGGCCGCCTGTATCTCCTTCCAGTGAGAAGAGCGGATCAGTCCTCTCGAACCAAGCGCGTCGGCCAGCACCCTTACCGCGACGCCTCGCTGGGCTGCGCGAACGACGGCGTCCTTCAGTAGCGTGCCATTGCCGTCCGTCAGCCAGATATAGAAGCAAAGGTGGACACTATGCGTTGCGCGGTCGATGTCCTCGACGATCTCGCGGATCGATGCATTGCTGTCGATTGAGAGCCTCGCCGCGTTCTTCCGAGACGGCGTGAGATTGTTGACCGATGCAGCGAGTTCAAAACTGGCGGCGAAGGGGCTGTCCAGCGCGTCCACCCTTGCTTGCTCCCGCCCATCTCCCGGGCGCTGGAGTGCGCGCTCGATTCTGGCAGTGAGCACCCTTCTTTTCCGGCTGATCCTGATTTGCCCCAGCAGAAGGTAGGCAATTATGCCAAGCAGTGGCAGGACGATGATTATCATGACCCAGGCGAGCCGGGCAGCGGGTTTGCGGTTAGGTCTGCTTATGGCGAAGAAAAGGGCGGCGATCTGAGCCGCAACAAGCAGGACTGCGCCGATTAACTGGATTTCCGCCACCGCGCGAGTACGACAGATTCAGTGTGGCTTGTCCAGTGATCGGATTGGCAGCCTGGCACTTCGGATTTTTCGACATGCACCAACCGGTTAAAAAGGCACAGACCGCTTGCTCAATCATTCGGGGCGCCACCCGTAAGTTCAGCTTGCCCTGTAGCTTGTCGTGGGCCGCGTCAGGCGAGTATTCTCTTATCGTTCATTTGATCGTCAACGAAATGGATTCCGGGACAGCACCGTCCTACGATATTTGCTATGGCATAAGACTGATCACGAAGATCGGTTCGCGTCCTGAAAGCTAAATCCGCAAACCTAAAAGATGAAGAATGTGATCTAAGCATCTTTCCTGCCGGTCCTACCATAGCGTGCCAGCCGGAGTCCGCAGTAACGGGAGGTATATCCATGCTTTATCGTTCCGCCATCATTGCCCTGCTCGCCTTTTCAACCAGCGGTGCTGCGAACGCCCACGATTTAGCGGGCACGGCTAATTTTGATATGATCGCTTTCGAAGTCAAAAGCTGGGGTGCGCCGGCCAATCGCTGGCAATATGGACACAGCTACGGTGGAGTGTGGATCGAGGTAGTTTCAGACCCCTCCGACCGGCTGGGCAACTATACTCTCGCCTTCCACCCGATACCCGCTGATCGGGATCGCTATTCCTTGCTTGAAACGATCATTGATAGACTTCCTGCCGAAATCCCCAATTCCGAAGAGTGCGAGCGCAAAATGACAGACATGCCATACGGCACGCTCCGGCTGACAAAGGGAGCTGTCACCCTGGAAATTGCATGGAACTCCGGTTGCATGGACGAAGACTATGTAGAGTTCATGGGCGTGCTAAAGGAAGCGGACCGAGTGGTCACCGAGTGGGGACGGGAAGAACCAGCCGCTCGGACAGAAGAACATCGCATCGAATAACCGCGCGCCCTACTTACGCTACAATGCAGTCGGCCTGCTCCTATCTCGCACTCGGCTCCCAAACATAGGTGCCGCCGTCCGCGATCAGGTCGATGTAAAGCATATCATCGCGAAGCAGGTAGCTGCGCATGTACTGCGTGTCCCTAGCGAGGGTCTCTCCCATCGAAGGAGGTGGGCACATCGCACGGGTCGATGCGAGATCAGAGAACGTTAATTGGCCACTCGTTGCGCGGCCGTCATTGGATGCATTCCAATTGGCATTCCCCCGATTGCAGTCCAATCCGAAATTTGCCGTCCCGTCCTCATTGAAGCGAAGTGAATATCCTTCAGGATCGGCAGGGCGCGAAACGCCTTGTGCATCATCGTTCGAGCGGAATTCAACCAACTGCCATTCGGAACCGGGTAGCCCGACGAATTCGACAGGAAGCCGGTCCGGCAATTGTGTTCCGGTCCCAGGCTTAACGCACCCCGAGAGCGACATGACGGCGATGGAGAGCATTGGTAAGAAGCTTCTTGCGGTCATCCGGGTCTCGTCTGCCATCAGGCGCTAAAAGATTACAAAAGCAAACACGGGGCTACCGTCACAAGAAGGATCGCCACAACGCGAAGGGCCAACTTATTATACTCGAAAGCTAGTGCGATTCACAGCTCATTTCTGCCGACAACCAAAGAGTTGCCAAGGTCAACCACAGAGCATTTAAGTCAATACTAATCGGCCATCCTGTGTGCGTCTGGCAAGCCATCTCAGCTTTTTGATCTAGCTCGTGCTGGTAATTGCCTCGACATTCTGATTTCCGTCCGTCTGTAAACAGCTCAGGGGCCCTCGGCTTCGCCAGAAACGTTAGCGACAGGTAGCTTTTGAATGGTCGACGGTACCGGGAATGCCTGAACGATGAAGCTTTGGAATACTGCAATATCTGCAATTATCGCCGCCGGGATCGCTTGGTTGGCAGCGGCGACGATAATCTTTGTGGGCGTTCTAGCCTATGGTGGCGCTCACGCAGCCAACTGGGTTTTCTCCGTTCTCTTCTACCTTATTGGAGGCGCGCTTCTCTGGCGTGCGCGAATTACCTACGAGGCGTACATGACAACTCCTGACCATCCCGCAATGCGTCAACTCATGAGATCGGACATCCTGTTTAACCTGGCTCTCTTGGCCTCAGGGATAATGTTGACCGCAATGGCCGGCTACAGGGTGTTCATTGAGGACCTAGCGGTCTTCGGATGAACCTGCTCAAAGGCAAACGAAACCCTAGCCTAGCTGGAACGGGCGTTGGTGGGCTGGGCTGGTACGGTTGAGCTGGCAGACGGACGAGAGGATGGCAGTGCATATCCGACAGAGAGGGATCTTCAATCTTCTGCCTTTGATCTTACCGCTAGCCTCCTGCACATCTTCAGGAGAAATTGCGTCCGCTGTATGGACGGTCCGGTATATTTGTGAAGACGGAGAGGTACTGGTTGCTCGCTTTCGTGATCAAGCCGTATCCGTTTCGTATGCTGAGGGTATTCCGGCCGATCTTCCAATCGGCATTTCCGGTTCAGGCTTCGCCTACACGACAACGGGCGCGACCCTGCGCGGAAAAGGCGACGAAGTAATCTGGACCGAAGAAGGTGCCGAGCCGATTACCTGCGTCACCGATTGAGGCAGCCACTTCGGCGCATTTGCGACCCGTATTCTAGCTGCTGAGCGAGGAAATCGTTTGCCTGGGGACACTCTTGGCCAGGCACCCGACTAGGTCGAGTTCCTTTGATCCAACCACTGGCCAATAGCTACATTATCGGCATTCGAATGCTCAAGCACAGAACTGGCCCGACTGCCGGCCGTGATCATTCTCGGTACCGCGAGAGGCGGTTTTCCATCCGTTCCCAGGGCTGGCGCGCAGCAGTAGCTTCATTCTTTCCGCCTCGTTCCAACCGCCAATCAACAGCCTGGGCTCTGACCAATCCCTATCGCGCTCGCCCTTGAACCTGTCCCATCTCGAAGAGTTCGCGCATATAGGTTTGGTCGAACAATTCTGCCTCCGGGTCTTCTGCAGCAGGGCCAACAGCGTGCACTTCAACTGCCAGATCTCTGTTCTGGGCGAAGGCCTGAAGTCGCTCGATCGAGCGCTGATCAGCGCCCTTTAGCGACACTGTCAGAGCCCGACGCATAACTTCGAAGGTTCGGGCGGGCGTCGTACGATACACCGGTGTTAGCGCTCCATTATAAAGCACGACGACCCGCCCCGAGAGACTTTCGCTTCCCGTATCTTCGTGAAAGGCCACTGTCATCGGATTAAACAGAAGGCTCGAGGTAGTTCCGCCATCGACATGGAGTTCGGCAAAGCTGGTCGATCCAGAATGAACATCAATCAGCACTGGAGGGAAGAACCCGGGAATGCTCGCGGATGCCCGGAGTATATTCCTGATCAGGATATAGCGATCAGGATTCATGCTGGATGCGATTGCTCCGATGTCCCAAATTACGCCTCTTTCAGCATCAAGGTTTGTAGTCTGGATTAGCAACCGCCGCCCCTTGCCATGTTCGGTTGCTATGCGATTTATCAAATCCTCGCTGGCGTAAAGTTCGATCAATTCCGCGAGAGGCTCGGTCGTGGCTAGTGAAGGCCCCCCAAAAAGTCCGTCAATCGGCCGTGCGCGGTAGATCGAATCTTGGTCGATCTTGGTAAAGAGATTGATTAAATGCTCATCGTACCCTTGGCCGAGGAAAGCGAATGGCGCGATGAGCGCACCTGTGCTGACGCCGGAAACGACATCGAACATCGGCCTGTTTCCGGATTCGCTCCAGCCTTTTAGAAACCCGGCCGCATAGGCACCTTTGTCGGCGCCGCTGGAGATGGCGAGCATTTCCAAGTGACGCGGTAGACCGCTGCCCGCTCGTTGCGCAAATAGTTCGTCGTGCCAACTCGACCACGCGTAGTAATCTGCATCAGACCATTGGCGCACCGGACCATACCCAACTAGTTGCGCCTCGCTTTGCAAAATCGGTTCAAGCGCGGCCCGTTCCGGCCAGGAAGCACAAGCAGCCAAGGGGAAAAGCCCGAGGACAAGCACGACGGAATGAAAGAATAGTCGACTGTTGCCAGCGCGCATTCTGCTCTCCAGTAACCAATCAGGTGATATAGGTTTTCGCTTATTCCAGATGCTCTGGATTGGCGCAATGCGGCCTGTATTTGAGATCGGTTTTGCCTTAGGGCAGCGGGATGGCGATTGTGGCTTAGCCAGCTGATGAAGATTTCGTGCTATACTCACGCGCATGGCATGCATCAGGAAAGCCATCTCGCAAGAGAATGTTAGCTCCCTCCGCGGCGGCCCCTTAAGGCAACGGATCAGTTCAAATACCAAATGGCAGAGTAGGTTCGCATAAGTGGGAAATGAATTAGGCCGCCCAGAAACCACCCAGTATCGCATGGCCAAGCCTGAATGGATGATCAGAGCATCGACCTTGGCTTGGTTTTTCGGAGTGGTTGGAACTGGCTTGGCGATCCCAGTCATCCTAGATGCATCGTGGCTTATATTGCTTGCAGCACTAATCGCAGCTTGTGTTCTCGCTGCCGCGGTCACCGTCGTTTTCCGCTTTATCCGTCGAGCTGAGCGGAAAAGCAGTACTCACCTATGGATCACATCGTCTTTAGCAATTTTTATGCTGCTTTCCATCGCATTGGCGGCCCCGATTTACTTTGTCGCTCTGAGCGTCGCAATGGATCCACCTCTAGCCCCCCGTGCGGTACTTTCGAATGGCAAAAAAACTCTTATATTCCAAGGCATGATGCATGTCGGAACCGATAGGTTCTATAAGCAAATTGTCTTTGATCTAGAGCGGGCCTTGCAAGACGGGTATGTGCTCTATTACGAAGGAATTCGGCCAAACGTCGAAGCTGATGATTGGTTTCACGAAACGATTTCCGGAGGCAGCACCCTAAGAGCTAAGTTTACAAATCTCAGCGATAATTGCGGCCTAAATTACCAAAATAATTTCTTCAACCTTTTGAGCATAGATCGAGAATTGCGGCCTGATTTACATGTTCTGGCCGATGTCGATACACTTCAGCTAAAGCAAGAGTATGATCGACTTTTAACGGTAGATCCGGCCTTCGCTGCTTGGGCTGAACGCCGCGGGACATCGGTCTCGCGCAACCGCGCTTCAATCGATTGGAATGATGCAATAGAATTCCTGCGAGGCGGCAACGAAAGCCAGCGCGAATTGGCTGGCTACATCTGTCGTTACGTACTCAGCGAAAATTCACGCAGAAGACCGCAACCAACGCAAAGAGACAAGTTGATTCTGGACTTCCGCAACAGAATGGTTGTTGACCAAATAATCTCGGACAATGCCGATAGAATTTATCTGACCTATGGGTCTCGCCATCTCAGCGGGATTATTGAAGAGTTGCAAGCGGTTGACCCGACTTGGAAGGTTGAGTCTGTCTCATGGATAAGGCCAGTCGAACGGACCACTCATTTCGAGGCAGATTTTCGGGATCCCTGATTCCAACTCGAGAGCATCGGCAATTCGTTTGATGGAAAAACCAGACTTTCCCGAGACATAGTTTACAATCGTTGTGCTGTGTACTTGACAGTTTCGAGAAATCTTGGCGTCTCGTGAGCTCTCGCGTTCACGACACAGTTCTTCTGAAACTTGATGCGGCGGCTCACCGATATCCAAATATGCGTTGACGAACCAATTGCGGGGAGCCATTTTCCTGCCCTCGACATATATGCCCTCCACCAGCACTCACTAATAGCCGACTGGCAGCTATGCCATAGCTTGGGCCAAAAAGCGGCTGGTCGCCTAACGACCCGTTTGCGGACACCCAAGGAAGGGCCAATTCTTCCGGCAAAGCGCGTTTCAGGTAGGCGAGAGTTCTCGTTTGATGAACTGTCCCTCAAGCATGATAATCGAAAGGTTATCGCCATCCGTCGCGAGCAGCGAAATATCCTCTAGTGGGTTGCCATCTACGAGCAACAGGTAGGCTTGGGCTCCTTCCTTTACGGAGCCGAGCTTATTGGTCTGGTTGAGGATTTCAGCGTTCACGGAACAGGCCCAGCGCAGGATCTCTATCGGAGGCAGGACGTTGGCGCGCAGCCCAAACTCCGAGCATTGCCGCACGTGCTGCGGCCCCAGCAGGTCGGTGCCAAAACCCATCTTCACGCCTGCATCGAGCATGATCTCAAGGCTCTCCACCATGCGGTCAACCACGCGGAGCAGCTTTTCGTAGGAGACCGGCGGCAGGCCAAGTTTGGGACCATCCTCTTTAAGGGCAAATGCCGTTGCCAGCGTCGGCACCACGAAAGCCCCTTGCTCTGCAACAAAAGCAGCAGTCGGCGCGTCGATCAGCGAACCGTGCTCAATCGAGCGTACGCCCAATGCAGCGGAACGGCGGATTGCCTCGGCAGGATGGCAATGGGCAGCGACATAGGTGCCCCAACGTTCCGCTTCGTCTACAATCGCGAGGATTTCCTCATCGGCGAATTGGTAACGCTCAAGAGGGTCAGTGGGAGAAGCAACGCCGCCTGATCCCATGATCTTGATATGATGAGCACCTCGCCTCAGCTCTTCACGGGTTGCAGCGCGAACCGCGTCGACACCATCAACGACGACGGTAATCAGGTTGTCGCCCGCACCGCAACCACAGCAATGGAGAACGCCATCCTCTTCTGCGTGCCGCAGGTCGCCATGGCCGCCGGTCTGGCTGAGCGCCCGCCCTCCGAAAAACAGGCGGGGCCCAACAACCATCTTTTCCTGCAAAGCTTTCGCTGCCCCAATGTCACCTCCGCCGACGTCACGCACGGTGGTGAAGCCGCATTTCAAGGCGTGGGCCATGAACCGCGAAGAGTAATGCGCAGCGTAGGTTGGAGGCATGCTCCTGAAGGCCTGGACGTTCGGCGTCGTCGCATAGATGTGGACGTGGCAATCGATCAGGCCAGGCATGAGGACGCGACCGGCGCATTCAACGACATCTGCACCGTCGATTGGCAAACCATGTTCAGCGATGCGTGTGATGATACCACCTTCAACAACCGCGTCGCGATTCTTGGCAAGCTTCGCGTCCCAGCCATCGAACATGGTTGCCTGTCGAAAGATGACCTTCGCGTCCGCCCCCAATACATACTTTGAGCAACCCTCGTTGCTGCTTTGACTGCCAAGCGCAACTTTCAACGCAAACGAGATGTTCCTCCAACAAACGATCGGCCGACATCAACTTCCCTGCCCATGTGAGGTGTTTCACCGAGAAACGGCCAGCGACGCCCTAGTCAATTTTAGCTGGAATGCCCTCCGATTGTGGCAATTCATGGATGACTTCCTCCACCGCTTCACCTCTTCTGGGGAAACGAACCGCCAACATTAGTACCGTTACGGCTGCCCAGCCTAAAGCACCTGACCAATAGAGCCACTGCGGAAGACCATTGCCTGCCGTAACGGCAGCAAGCCAGGCTCCGATCGGTCGGCCAAAGTTGCCCACCGCCATATAAATGGTGAACTGTGTTGCGGCGACAACTGGTGAACATAACCTCATGCAGATCGGGATGACCGCGACGATGTAGACAAGCGCAAAAAGATCAACGACAATGATGAAGGAAGTCAAAAGCCACGCCTGATCCCACCACGGTCTTGCAAACCCCATTGCCATCAACACAATCGCGCCGCCCCCGGCTGCCCAAATGAGGCCCTTCCGAGAGCCGATAGTGTCGATCAGCCAACCCCCAATAATTAGTCCGACGATACCGCTGATCATCGTCGAGCTTGAGATGAGGTTTGTGTATTCACTGATCTGCCAACCCGCAGTTTGAGTGAACAATTCGGGATGAAACGCCTCGAAGGCGCCATAAGGTACAGCGCGTAGGAGCAGGATCGGAACGATTGCCAATGTCAGAGGGACATAAAGTGCCCTGAATGATCCTCGTAGAAGCGGCCACCATGCTTCCACTTGGATATTTAAGTTGCGAGGGTGACTGTTGCCTTGAGACCACGGCAAACGTCGCTCCCCTGCCCGTTCTCGAATGAAAATTCCATAGATCATTACGAGAAGCGGCACGAAGGCGAGACCGATCAGGCCAATTGTAATGCCGGTGTTCTGAAAGAGATATCCACCAAGGGCTGTTGCGGCAGATACGCCAAGCAATTGGGCGCCAAACATGATTCCGGCAGCCTTTGCTCTCTCGTTTTCTTTCATGATATCAACGGCTAGGCTGTCGATACCCACGTCTTGGAAAGTAACGGCCGTATTTGCGCAAAATCCAAGGGTCGAGAGCAATAAGATGTCAGCCGCCTCTGGCGCGAGAATTGCCCCGGCAAGGAAGGCGCAGACAATCAAAGCTTGAGCGCCAATTATCCAAATGCGGCGTCGTCCCATGGGCAGGAAAGTGTATCGATCGATGAGAAAGCCGTTGATGAGTTTGAGGGACCAAGGAAGAGCGGACGCAGAAACTACCGAAGCGATCTCTGCAGTGGTTGCCCCGTTTGCGCTCATCCATGCTGGAAGCGCGTAGTAAAAAATTCCGATTGGGAAGCCTTGCGTGAAGTAGAAGAATAAAAGAGTTAGCAATCTCAGTGGCTTACTTCTACTCAAAATGAACAAGTCTTCACGCGAAGTATTGACTGAAGCCATTTTCATTCCCCACGGTGCGAGGATGCACAATTTCACGCGAATGTGAATGCAGAAACCTGCCGGCCCAATTCTCCAGTGAGAGGACGTGACCTTCGAAAGCTACAGCTAGGACACTTCCGCTAAGCACCCACGAGCAAGCTTAGTCTGCTCGAATGCGGCTGCAAGAAGCGGAATGTCGGGTAACGACCCGATTGCGGAAGTCGGGGTTCGGCTGGTTGAAGAGACTTTCGGAACCACACCCAAGCCCACCGTTGGTTAGATATGAAACATGCTGCGTTTTTTCTGACCGCGACGCTTCTCGCTTCCTGTTCGCAAGACACAAACGGGGCGGGTGAACCACGCCAAACCGAGCCCGAAAGTGCATCCGCAAGCCCCTCGTCCGCGAATGCAAATTTGGTAACAGTGCAAGGGCGCGTCGAGACTGGTGTTGAATGTCCTGTAGTCCGTACCCCTGATGGAGAAGTTTGGTCCGTTAATCTCGGCGAGGCCGATTTTGGCCCGGGAGACTACATTCGTATTTCTGGTGAGATCGCAGATGCGAGTTTCTGCATGGAGGGTAGAGGAACGATCGTCCCAGATCGAATAGATGCCATCGCGCCGCCCGCAGCCGACCGCGACCCGTCACGCTCAGGCGGGATTGCGTTGGATCGTGAGTATGTCTCTGGCACTTGGGTCGCGAAAGGCCTGAATGCAGATTGCAGCAAACCTGATTTTCGCATCAGAACAAACGCTGCGGGGACAATCTTGAATGGCGAGATCAGCCGGCATGACAACAGCGCACTGGTAATTCTGGACGCATATCCGCGGATCGACCTGGATGAGCCGATGGACGACCTACCCATCGAGGCGCGGGGGCCTGATGGGCTCGCGGTGCTGCGCCCGGCAACTGACGCAGCCTACGATCCCATCACGATAGGAAATGCGACAATCGAGGGCGATGGAATTGTATTCGTGAAATGCGTCTAGCCACGCAGGTTGCCTTCCCAACGTGGCCACGTGAATTTCCTGAAAGCCAATTGGCAGACTTGCCACTATCCGTGCCGAAGCCGGACCAGCCGGTAACGACCCGAAAGTGGTCCAATTCGAAGCCGCTCATGTGTGGGGATTTGTGCGGAGCAATTCAGGTCTTGCAGCCAAGCCGCTCAACGACGTAAACGGTCGATCCGCTGTTGTGGTCGTACTTTGCGAGATGTGGGCCGTGTTGTTCAAACAAAAGCGCGACACGACCGGCATCGACGCTGCTTTTCACAAGATGTGAATATTCGGGATCAGCGAGGCTAAGATCGTTCAGCGAGAACGCAAGCTTGGCCTGCGGCTGCATAGAATCCAGGAGGCTAGCGTAAAGCGATGCAGGCGCGGCTCCCTTGCTGATCACTCCCGCAGCGGAAACCGCAGGATATTTCTTGAGCTCGGTTTCCAGTGTCTGATCGGGCTCTACAAGACGTAGCTTTCGATACACTTCGCGCCGCTGCGCGACGTCTAGCATCTTTTGCGATAGATCGATCCCGTCGATGTGATTGAAGCCCGCCTCATTCAGGGCAACCCCGGACAGGCCTGTTCCGCATCCGTAATCGAGGACAACCTGTTCACCAGGGCTCACGAATTTCGCCAATGCTTCGGCAACTCTGGATGGAGTGACGTAGCCTTGGGAAACGACATCTTGGTCGTATTCGTCGGCCCAGTCATCGTAGGCATCCCGCATCTCGGCATCCCCAGACGCCGTGTAAACGTTATCAAGTTTGGAGTTGTCCATCTGAGCCCTTTCTCTTTGCTCACATGGTTTCAAACCAATAGGCCTAAGACACCCTGAGGGTCAAATATGGGGAAATTGAAACCGAGTTTGGGAGATTATGCAGTCCGCTAGGAAGCATTGAGCCAATGTCCGCTTGCCACCCGACAGCAGACGCCGATTAGCGCAAGTGCGGCAGCTGCTCTCTTCGTTAAAGGAGCACCTCTGCGACCATTAGACCCAGGGAAATGGTGCTGTCAGTCTAACGCTAACTCGTCTCCACTTGGCTGAGCTTACCCTACCCGGTCAGTCTTTCAGCTCACGAGATTTTGCCACTCGGCCAGGGCGGCCGAGCGGGCAGCTTTGTAAGTTTGGCGATCTACGAGATGACGTTCGGAGTTGAAGTGGTTGTGGACGTTGGCATGGACTGAAGCGAACTTTTGTAGGCTCTTCATTTGCCGGAAACGGAGCATCGCTCGTTCCCGTCTTCGAAAGGAGAGGTGCGAGTTCTCCACCCGGTTATTGGACCAGCGGCCAATCTCCTGCTTCTCCCGGTTTCCTAGTTCATTCATCGCGGACTTGTAGGAAAGCAGCCCGTCCGTCGTGATCGCCTCGGGTGAGCCATGACGCTTCAGCGTCTTCTTCATGAAGGTGAGTGCTGCCTTCTTATCCCTGGTCTTGGATACGAAGCTCTCAAGCACCTCGCCTTCCTGATCGACCGCTCGCCACAAGTAGACCATCTCGCCATTAAGCTTCACGTACATCTCGTCGAGGTGCCAGCGCCACTGCCTGAAACCGCGCATCCGGCTGATCCGCTGTCGCTTGATGTCTGCGGCAAACATTGGACCGAACCTGTTCCACCAATGCCGCACGGTCTCATGGGTGCTGTCAGTCTAACGGCAACTCGTCTCCACTTGGCAGAAGTGCTCCTACCCTAGACCGCAATTCAAACCACGAGGTTTTGCCACTCAGCCAATGCAGCTGAGCGGGCGGCCTTGTAAGTTT